>Ga0126342_10021357_pt1 | contig 10798 bp, 9 predicted proteins | sample Cyp1metagenome_FD_92528 | JGI IMG/M metagenome (GOLD analysis project Ga0126342, IMG submission 92528) | Coral microbial communities from Lord Howe Island, Old Settlement Bay, Australia - Cyphastrea 1 metagenome | ecosystem: Host-associated > Invertebrates > Cnidaria > Coral ... | reverse complement strand
ACTGGTCACCAACAGTGCAACTGTGCTGTTCTTATGGGGGTCACTTTCCCGCGGAGAAGATCTAAACACGCTTAAATGTTCAAACCCAAGATGAAAACCACTCAAACTGGCCACGGCACTGCGGGCTTAGGCACCGAACACATCCAAAAACGTGATGCATTCGTTGGCGTTCGTAACCATGGGGTCATGTTTTGCAGCGGCAGAAACGCAAACAAAAATCAAAGGCCAAGACAACATCATCAACTCGAGGTGTCTGCTCTGATCGACGGGATCCAGGTTGGCAGGCTAGAGGTCTCCGCAATTGGGTGAGCAATGGAAGATACTCTTTACCAAGATAGATAGATGGAACATATCTAAGCTACAAACAATGGTTTTGAAGTTTTGGCCATTGCTCGCATCATTCGAATGTTGCAAACAAAACTGGGGACACTATGGGTAACCGATTGGTAACCATGATCAAGAAGTCAACCATGCACACAGCTCCCCCGATCCAAGATCCCTCGGCTGTGGAATGTCAACGCACTGCGAAGCATAGGCATTTTTCCTTTGGGGAGTTCTCCACTTGGTAGCCACGCCGCGAAATTGTATCTACCGGAAATCTGATCTATGGAAAATTCCCCATTTACACCCAATTGCAAATATGTTTCTATCATAGCTGACCTTCCTATTTTCTGATTGGTCGTTTCAACCCCCTGAAACATATTCATTGGAAATAATCCTCCCAAACATTTGGTTAAACATGAGCATCTTTGTCGCAACCCAAGAAACATAGAAGAGAACATTAATTCCTACTAAAATAGAAGTCAATTAAACCCATTCTATCTTTTTGGAGGCATTAATCCCCACTAATCCCCATTATATCCCCATAACATCCACATTAAATCCCCATTGAATCCCTATTGTACCTTGTTTACTCCCATTACAAACACATGAAATCCCCAACAACAAAATCCCCATGGAATTGGAAATCCCCAAGATTTCTCCCATGGATGGATCATTTTGAAAAATCACCATGGTTTCCATCCCACGAAAAATCCAAATGAAATTCCCATTTACCCTCTGGTTATTTAACAGTTCGCCATGGAAAGATCCACCATTTTTAAGACGGGTAAACCATATATATATATATATGAATGTACCATCTATACCATGGCTATGTTAGTCATAACCAGATGGTAGATCAATACATTATCATCCTATTATCATCCCATTATTCCCCATTGTGAACCATTAAATCACCATTTTCCTAGTGGTTAGATCACCACAAAAAATCTCCAGGGCCATGGATGGATCGGATCGGATCAAAACCTATCGCTGCGGCTGCGCATCCATGACCAGGCCACAACCAGGCTCACGGAAGATGCCACCTGAAAAAAACAGCACGCGCCCCTTGTGATTTTTTTCGGGTGACCGAAATGGCACCAAAAGGGAAAAAAACCTGGGAAGTTAGAATCAGAATCTGGAATGATATCAAAGGGATTTTTTGAGTATTTTTTGATGGAAACCATCCCGAAAACGATGCCGAAGAGTGTGTTTCGAGGAGGTGGCTTCATGCTTCAATGATCTTTGATACAAATTTTCAGGTTTGTCACTTTTCTATCTTTTTGGATCTTTTTGGGGGGTTGCTACATGGAAAAACTTGTGCATAGCGTTGCTGTTTCTTGAGCAATGTTTTTTTCGTCTATGTCAGCCCCGGATTAATTGTAGGTACTGTTTCAGGAGCCAACGACATCAGATTTGGGGACAACTGCAAGAAATCAACCTGGGTTGATCCAGGTTTGACATTGTAAGAAGAGGAGTTCGCCTGGATTTGTTTTTTTGTAACCAACATGGAAATTTCACTACATAAGAAAAAAGCGATCATGGGGCAAAAACCAGATATTCCCGTACAAGAAATGGGAGAATGAGAAACTCACCAGCACACATGAGATTTCAAGCAGCAGTATAGAACAGTAATGAACAGTATTATAGAGCTTTCTTAATGTTGACGTACAGAAGATTCTCAAAATGGTCGCCAGGTCCATTAGCCGTTGATTTTTTCTACCTGTAGCTGAAACGTCTAAACATGACCGCACAATTGGGCCAATAATTCCAGGCAACCATGTATCAAGGCGTATCTCAAGGTATTTACAAATGTTCGTACAGGAAGGGCAACTGGGTCTCTCCAACCATGCAGCATACCTCGGAATTTGGGGTGAACCCCGGCTTGATAAACTCTTATACTTTTACTTAGAGGGGGTTGCCTATGTTGCCTGCCTATTGGAATATTGGTCATGAATTACTGTCAAAATTGGTACCCCCTTATTGATAAACTGGTGGTTTACGAATCACGGCTTGACATTACCCTGTTACTGCAAACATTTGGGTTTGTCTGATATCCACTGGAATAATATGTTCCCCATGATATTCCATTAAATCCCATTAATTCCATATCCTGGCTGGTTATTTCATGTTATTATTTCCATTTATTTCCTATAAACAACAGCATCCAAAAAGGGATCCATAGTCAAATCATAGAAGTTGGTTAACTATATATATATATGTATATATATATATTATCATATATTGAAGTTATTTTTCAGATGATTGAAGTCCATATACTTCATGGATCTTCATGGTTGGTTAATCACCTTCTATCCCATTAAATCCATCTAAATCCTATATCTTGCCTTGCTAATCCCCATGAAATCACCATCCGATCTCGGTCAAGAAGCCCAGATCAGCCGCCATGGGCGGCTGACTGGCGACAGGGGGATCTGCAAAACCACTGGGATGATATTGGGATCTACATGCCCTGATGGGCATAAGAAATGGATAAGTTTATTGTAAGTCCAGTTAAGTGAACTAAGCCTACTTAACTCATCTATAACTCATCTTAACTCATTTAATTAATCCCATCCCCCTTTATTCATTACACCCCCGCAACAAAAAATCCCAATCATGTGGAATTTCCCCACTAAACTATGGTTTCGCTTGGGGGGGTGCTTAATACTAGGAAGGGGGTTGTTCTGGAATCCCCAAGTCACCGTGGGAAAATCCCTTGGAACATACATACGTGAGATATGGACTTTCATGGATTTTCTATAGAAAATAAACGTACATAAATCTGGATAAATTATGATATTTCACTAACCTGAATGAAGGCCATTTTCATCCATTTTCCCCTGGCTAACCATGATTCCAGTGAGGTCGCAGTGAGGTCGTTATAATTTACCCAGATACATGTGATATGTGGGTGAAACAGATATTTGGAAGTTTCCAAAATCATCCAAATCATTAGACCATGTTGATATCATCAATGTATAGGGTTTAACGGGAAGACTGTGGGATATATTGGGATGACAAAACACACTGTGGATGGGAGAATTCCGAATCACCAGTTGGTCAGTATTGGGATTCCCATGAAACACTGGTTTATCATGGGATTCTCGTGGGATGTAAAAACCATCTACCAACTGGTGATTCGGATTTCGCAACCACCCGCAGTATGGACAAAAAAACGGAGGCTTTGAATCAAATAGGAATCTCCAGTCGTCACCATGGGTGGATTGGTTCAAGGGAAAACCTGAAGCGGACACCATAGCATTTTCCCATAGCATTTTCCAAAGATTTTAACCATGAAATCTGGGGCTTTTTTACCGGTCAGCATGTGAAAAACCAATCCACTCGGATGATTTGTTTTTTTTCTCCCATAGGAAACCTCCATGAGATATGGCTGATCATCTTCCAAGGGGTCAACGTGATGTCAACGTGAAAATCCAGATCTTTCGAGAACAAAAAGGTCTTTCTCCCGAAAATGATCTATAGATGAGCCGGGTAAGCTGTTCATTAAGCTATGTCAACGTGAAAAAAGAGGGGTTTTTCTCGGAATTTCCAGCTGTACTGATCCATTGAATGGGGTTTCTACTCGATCCATGGGAGCTGATGGCAATTTCGAACCACCTTTTGAAGTGCCCACATGGGCGTGTTTTAAAGGGCGCTATTTCAGATACCATGGGATGGATTTGGTCAGTAAAAAATGGGATGGAACGGGCGGACAAAAAATCCATTGAACAACGTTCTGAACAGATCTGAACAGTAATTTTACCACTGCACCAACCCTACTGAAATGCATCCGAACGATGCTTGATCAACAGAAATACGGTGTTTGCGAACCAGGGATTTGACCAATCGAAAATTGCATCCTCCTTCAAAATGGCTCAAACCTGATACCCTCTGGTAATTCAACATAACTATGGAAAATCACCATTTTTAATAGGTAAATCAACTAAAAATGGGCCATTTTCCATTGCTATGTTAGTTCACCAGAGGGTAACCTCTAAGAATGGGACAACATTCAGTGGTCGCACAAGACCTAAAATCGGCTGCACAATCCACCCGTTAAATCGCGATGTTCCCAGCTATAAATCATTAATTAATAACCATCCCCCAAAACGAATTACAGGGGGTGGGTTGGGGAAGCCAAAACGTAGAGGCACCCAACCCCACTACAGAATGGATGGAGAATCCCTACAAAAATGGTTTTGACATGTGTTTTGAGGAAAAACAAATCGAAACCATGTTGTAGCAAATATGTTACAAACCATTTTGTAGAGCTAACTTCAGATTTCCAGGAATTTTGTAAACCATTTCTGTAAGGCTCAATCATCTTTGAATCAATGAGTTAGCATTTTCTAAAACAAACTACAAACCATTTTGTAGATTTGTTCGTTGTTTTTGGAAAAATAACTAAACCATTTTGTAAAGCCAACCCCAACCTGCGCATATTCAAAACCATTTTGTAGTGTTCCTAAAAGTTGTTCAGGTGTTTTTTCATTTTTTCCTGAAAAAGAAAACAAACCCATTTTGTAAAGTTGTTCATGATATAAACCCATTTGTGAAATTTCCAAAAAAAACAACACCTTTCTGTAAATACAAACCTACCTGAAGTTGTCTTGGAAATCAGCACTTATCAAAAATGAGAACACAAAGTCACTACAGATTGGTTCTGTAATTTTCTTGGAAATCAGCACAGGCCACTCATGAACACCGAAAATGACTACAGATTGGTGTTGATTTTTTCTTGGAAATCAGCACTGACTCCCCCAAAGAATCTACAGTTTGGTTTTCAATCTGTTTAAAAAACTTGAACCAACCTTTTTCAGAAACCATCAGAAACCAAGGTCACTACAGATTGGTTCTGCAATTTTCTTGAAAATCAGCACTGAACACCGAAAATGACTACAAATTGGTTTTGTGTTTTTCTTGCAAATCAGAACTTGGCACCTTGAGCACACCAAATCGCTACAAATTGGTTTTTCAGTTTTCTTGGAAACCAGCACCAAGCCACCAACAAAGTCTACAATTAGGTTTTGATTTTTCTTGGCCAAAACTGAATGGGCACTTTTTAAAAACCAAGGTCACTACATATTGGTTTATTAACATGTGTTGCTCTACATTATGGTAGCACCCAACCCCTTCAAAATAGCTTTAAACAATGCCTATATCATAATTATGGTAGCGTTTCTGGGGGTTAACCCCAACCATTTCGTAGAGGAAATTCCAAGGGGGATATATGGCTGTTTTCATAGGGAAGATTATATAAAATTATTAGATTTATTAGCAACCAATGGATAATTCCGGGATAATTTTGAGTCAGAAACTCAATTTAGCCACTTCATGTTTTTATGCCATAGAAAAAATCACAATAATTCAACATGAACCAGCTGAGCTTCGGCCAGCCGGGGGTATGAATCATTTCATATTAGGGGAAGGGATCGATCGATGGATTGATCTGCTGATTGATCCATACCCGGCCTGGTTATGTCAAAATAGCTATTGAACATGGCCATAGAAATAGTGGATTTTCCCATGAATAGCATGGTGGATCTTTCCATAGTTATGTGACAGTTTACCAGAGGGTAATCAAGAATCACACCAAAATTTTCATTCAGCATGTACAATGTACCATTTGTGAGGCGTTGGTACCTGCCATTTTCAATGAAAACAATCACAAAACAAATCCTGAAAACATAATAAAACATATTGTAGGTCATGGTAGTATTTCCAAGTCTTGTTTGTGAAGCCTCCATTCTTAATTGGTTGGCCCATTCTCAACATTTTTGGATATTTTTGGCTCATATCTCTATTGACTCTATTGGTCACATTTGCATTTCCTTTCAAAGATGGATCATCAGAGGGATTCACTCCTTCATTATTCAATGTTCGGATCTTTTGCAGCTGGAAACTCACGACGTTTCTGTTGGTTGAACCCTATATCTGTTGGACAAATCTCGCATCCATTTCTGCTGGTAAAATATCTCGCCCATTTCTGGTACCCTCTGGTTATGACTAACAGTTCGCCATGGAAAGATCCACCATGCTATTAAGAACGGTAAACCATCTATTTCTATGGGCCATCTATACCATGGCGAACTGTTAGTCATAACCAGAGGGTATATCAATACATTATCATCCTATTATCATCCCATTCTTCACCATTGTTAACCATTAAATCACCATTTTCCTAGTGGTTAAATCACCATTAAATCACGACGTTTCTGTCAACTCTCCGGTCATGTCGCACAGCCCGAAACAGCCCAGCCTCGATGAGTTTGCGCCCCCCGCATGCCCTTGCGCTCGATGACACGCCGCCTGCGAGAACGCTGCTTTTGGACGGAACTCATCCGATGGTTCCTACGAAACATGGCCAATTGATCACCTAAAATACGTGGATTTTGAATACCTGAAGTTGCTATAGTAACTAAGTTACTAAGTTATCTCTGATCCCTCGGATTTGAACATTTGACCCAGGATGGCAACTTTTGAATGCAACCAAACTGGAGATATCTGAGATATCTGAGATATCTGATAATTACTACCGTGTAGGAACTTACACATAATCATATCAGTGAACATTGTCGGTATCTACAATGGAGGTAACATGTCCTTACATATATACCTACCGTATATGTGTGAGGTATTTTAGTCAGGTTATGGTATACCATGGTAAACCTAATTTGAGGAACCTTAATGGACCGGAACACTCAAATCTTCAACTACCAACTGGGTCATCATCATTTTCCCTCGTCAAATGGCCATGATTTGATGAGTACATCACATTTCCAGATATACCCAAAGATCATATCAAGTTGGTTGTATCAAACTATATCAAATTAAATCAAATTATATCAAATTATGTACCCATGTGTGGTTTTATTCCCATCATATCCCACATACCCCTTAAATATCCCCATTACATCCCATTACATTCGAAAACAAATCCCATGGAAATCACCATTATATTCCACTTTTCTAGTTGGGGTATAAAGAGATGAACTTATACGTACATCTCAATGCAGTTCATTAAATTAGTTTACCCTCTGGTGATTTGTTACAGTTTGCTATTGAAAATAGCCATTGAGTTCGTTGATTTACCCATTAATAGCATGATGATTTTCCAGTTCGCAAACTGTTAGTTTACCAGTTTACCAGAGAGTAATGTGGGAAACCCCATTAGAAAACCTCCCCAATGACTGAACCCTTAAATTGTTGGTCATATCCATAGTGAATTGGGTTCCCTCTGGTAAACTGTCACATAACTATGGAAAGATCCACCATTTTTAGTGGGTAAATCCACTATTTCGATTGGGCCATTTCAATAGCTTTTTGTAAACGTTTACCAGGCCGGGTTTTGCTTCCATCGTGAATTCCATCGTGAATTGGTCATTTTTTTCCATTCGAGTATCCCATGACATCCCCGACACCCCATGGAAAAAAACATGGCCTTTCGCACCAGACCGGTAGAGGTTTTTTTTACGTCCGAGTCGGAAAAAAAAAATCTCATGATATTCCACAGTTCACTGGATATAAAATCCATTAAAATCCCATTAAGGCTATATTTCATCCCATGATATTCCACTGTCATTTATAAAACCCATAGGATCCATGTATGCTATATATGCTAACATTTACCATCAATATACCCCAAATGTTAGCATATATACCATACATGGATCCTATGGGAAATATGAATGTTCATGAAAAATCTCATCAGTCCCAGGCACTCCGGGCTGAAGATCGGAACGTTGAGGCCGCCTCGTTTTTTGCGGCGCTCGGCCATTGAGGGTGAAACAGTTTTTTTGGATTTTTTTGGCGCCCTTAAAAGAGCCAAGTTGGTGAACATAACTCCAATAACTAGGATCTATGACAATTGTATACCTGGTTGGTGGTTAAGCCACCCCTCTGAAAAATATGAGTTCGTCAGTTGGGATGATGACATTCCCAATATATGAAAAAATAAAATTCATGTTCCAAACCACCAACCAGATACAATTGCACCTATAGTTTTCATAGGGTTTAGAAATCAACTTACAACTTGGAGGCCTCACCTTGTATGATCCATGCAAAAAAAAAGTAACCGGATTGCGGTATATCTGAAATCATTGATGTATACTGATGTATACGTATTCTTGAAATCTCCATATAGATCATACATGTGAATAATTATCCCATTGAGGTATAAAGAACATGGGATTTATCCAGTGGATTACAATAATCTTAGATAAACCACATGGAAATTATACCAGCAAAAAAAAATGCCAATCTCGGAGAATGACCTTGCAGTTGGTTAAGCTGTTAGCAAATAATCCCATTTATACCAACAAAAATACTGGATGAGACTAGGAAGTTCCTACCAATGCTGAATTAATACCAGCACAAACCATAGGAACATTTGAAGTTTCCTAAAATAGGGGAACCCCCAAATCATCTATTTTAGATTGGGTCTTTCCATGAAATAAACCATCCAGCGAGCTTGGGGTACCTCCATTTTAGGAAATCCCCATTTAGCCAAACATGAGGATTCGCTGTTCTTTGTTCACCCACAACTGAGGCATCAGCTCGTGCTAGGAGACCTGAGCGAAGTGGACGAACATCGATTTCACCAGAAAAGATGTGTTGAAACAAGAAACAAACTGTAGCAAGCCCCAAAACGGATCAACAGTTGGTAAAACTTGAGCCTAAAATAGTGATAAGTCACAAGAACAAAATCTATTGACAAACAAATAGTTATCATCCATATTCGATCGACACAGATTTAACAGGGCGTTCATTTTCCATGGGTTCTTCTATCGAAATTGCGAATCATGACGTGGTCCTGGACATCATGTTTTCAAATATAGCTGTGACAATTGATCAGACGCTGCCTCAAGCTTCTGACTTGGATCTCATGGCAGCTTCTCTGGAAAGATCATCTTTCACACTACATACAAGGTGGGTCCATGCATGTCCATGCTGGGCTTTCCAGGGCTCTTGTGGTATAGTATGTGTCAAAAATGAGCACCCCTTGAATGGAATGGTCAATACACAGATTAACAAGTGGGATTTCCGATGTATTGGAGGTACTTACCATAAGGCCTATTTTTCAGGGCTAAATTTCAGGGAATATCCCCACAACATATGGCCTTATATATATATATGGTACAGTACCTCCAATAAATCGGATCCTGAAATGACCATTGTTTCGTCGTGGACCCAGCCTACTCGGAGGCTACAGTTGAGGTGAAACTTGCGTGGCTATCATGGAAGGTAAACCCCCCAAAGTTGGGATATAATCCCTACAACTATGATTATATAAGCCGCTTATTTGTGGAACCTATTTGGAGGATCATTCCATTTAATAACTGATTAATAACCCTGGTGAGTAATATTCATGTATAATTATGTATATACTCATTTACAATGTATAAATACAACTGGAACTGCACTTCCAAGTGCCATGAAAAGTTACACAACCCCAAGCTACACCCCTCAATTTTTCATAGCTTCGTCTGAACGTCCAGGTTTCTTGGCCAGGGGCGTCGCTGTTTGTTGTAAAAACAAAAGGGCTTATTCTGACCTCAGAATAAACTTATGTGGGGATGGGTCAAAACCTTGTACCCCTGGTGAACATCAAAATAGCTGGTAAATGGATGTTCATCCCACCACTAATAATGTATCTATAGGTATTGACCCATACCCATGTTTTTCAAGGCACCAACAAGTGATAAGCTCTCATTACGGATCATCACTTTTTTTGGGATGTGTTCCATGCCCCAAGAAAGTGATTAGCCATAACTGGTTGGTGGTGCAACAACCATCTTGAAAAATATTAGTCAATGGGAAGGATTATCCCATACATTATGGAACATAAAAAATCTTTGAAACCACCAACCAGATAATCATGCCTCATCACTTGTTGGAACCTTTCCACACCTGAATTCCAGGCAGTTCTGGAGTTTTGTTGCTGCCTCACCGGCCTTTGTGGCTTCTTGCAAAGCAACAACTCAAAAAAAAGGATCGGATAGATATATGATATATATATAATATATATATATATATATATAATATATATATAATGGATCGGATATATATAATATATATATATATATATATTATATAAGTCATAATCCCTATAAATCTAGTATATAGATGTATAGATATCCACTCCGGAGTTCAACCCCCACCGTCGCACCACTCCTGGGAAACGCGCACCCGCGCCATTCGGGTGAAGCCAACCTGGGCGAGCGTGCCATGTGTGAAGCGACAGGGCGTTGTGGTGTGGTGCCTCGACGTCAGGACATGAAAGCGAACATCAATGGATTATAATGGATTATATGCACATAATATATATATAATATATATAATATAATATATATATATATATATATATATTATATAATATAATATATATATATATATATATATATTATATTATATATATTATATATATATTATGTGCATATAATCCATTATAATCCATTGATGTTCGCTTTCATGT
>Ga0126342_10021356_pt1 | contig 10799 bp, 7 predicted proteins | sample Cyp1metagenome_FD_92528 | JGI IMG/M metagenome (GOLD analysis project Ga0126342, IMG submission 92528) | Coral microbial communities from Lord Howe Island, Old Settlement Bay, Australia - Cyphastrea 1 metagenome | ecosystem: Host-associated > Invertebrates > Cnidaria > Coral ... | reverse complement strand
CAACGAAGAACAAACCCTTCCGCGATTGCTCACTGTGGTACCGCGGTTGCTACGCGATTGGCTGAGCGATTGAGGGCTGTCCGGGAAAAGGTATTTTGGACAACCCCCATATATATATATATGGGTATGTCTGAAAATGGGGTATACCCCCAATGAAATAGCCATTTAGTAGGGATAATGATCAGCAAAACCATTGGGTGTAGGGGTACGCTATTTTCAGACAAACCCATATATACGGTATATGTACATACGGTACTGTATACATAGATTCATAGATTCAATGGATTGGTTTAAGGGAAAGTCTACAGGAAACCATAGATTTTCCCATTAAATATGGGGTTTTCCTGTAGAATTTCCCTTAAACCAATCCATTGATAGATACAGCGTTGACGCTTACACGTTATGACACTACGGCCAGTTGGATGTGCTCAGCGCTGTGGCCTCATCCAGGCGGCTCCTACCGTGAGAGGAGGATCGGCCATATTTTTCAGTGGGAATATTCCCTGACTGGTTGGTGGTTTGGAACATTTTTTATTTTTCCATATATTGGGAATAAGAAACCCAACTGGCTAATATTTTTCAGAGGGGTTCAAACCACCAACCAGCTGAAATTAAGCCCCGCATACAGATTGAAACGTATGCCTTACATATATATATATATAATTATATGTATAAATATATATACATATGGTAAGGTAGCTCCAATAAATCAGTTGCAAATCTACATTTGACTTCAATGGTTGACATTTTTGTTGCTTTGCAAAGTGACGAAAACTGGACCTGTCCGCACCAAATTCGGATAGTACAATAGCTCTTTTCCTTAGAAACGATTTGACGGTCAGTCCCACAGTCCCTAAACGGAGGGAGATTCGCTACCTTTTTTGAGGGAGGTGAAGGAAGATGATTATATCTGGTTGGTGGTTTGGAACATGAATTTTATTTTTCCATATAGGGAATGTCATCATCCCAACTGACGAACTCCATCATTTTTCAGAGGGGTAGGTTGAAACCACCAATCAGCCATTAATATCCCATGAATATCTCACTACATCCCCATATTTTTAGTCAATGGGAAGGATGACATCCCAGATATGACATGGAAAATAATTGAAATCTTTGAAACCACCAACCAGCATATTATTGGGAGATCGCCAACCAGCCACAGTTGATGCTTAAATCCCATGAAACCACTAGAAGATGAGGCCCCATGCTTAGCTAAGTTGGTTTATAACTCCAATAACTATGGTTTATGGCAGATATAACATGATATAACTATAGTTAATGGGGTTTATAAACCAACTTATAACTGGGGGGCCCCACCCTGTAGATCATGTCCCTGATTTTCTGTAGCCAAGCGATGGGACAACGTTTTAAGCGGCGGCGAGGAGCATGACTGGCTTTTCCAGAAACCCACATGACGACCATAGGGAATCGCTGCAAAAGGGGCCATAGGGCATGGAATCCCATGGAAGATGAATTTCCACTAAAAAATGGCTGATCCATTTCGAGTCCAAGTGTTAATCTTACTGGTGCGTTTTACGCAGGGAATTTTCGGGAACGATCCACTGGCTAACTATCAATTTCATCATCCCGGCAACCCGCAGTCCCATCCATTCCCTACCAGAGGGTAATGGTGTTTCAATGGGATTCTAATGGTAATTTAATGGGACTTCAAGGTTATCTAGATCATCTAGATCCATTTAAATCATCATTAAATCACCAGTAAATCACAATTGAATCACCATTGAATCACCATTGAATCACCATTAAATCACCATTAGATCACCAGTAAAGCACCATTAAATCACCATTAAATCACCAGTAAATCACCGTTAAATCACCATCAAAGCACCATTAAATCACCAGTAAATCACCATTAGATCACCATTAAATCACCATTAAATCACCATTAAATCACCATTAAATCACCAGTAAATCACCATTAAATCACCAGTAAATCACAATTAAGTCACCATTAAATCACCATTAAATCACCAGTAAATCACCAATAAATCACCATTAAATCACCATTAAATCACCAGTAAATCACCATTAAATCACCATTAAATCACAATTAAGTCACCATTAAATCACCATTAAATCACCAGTAAATCACCATTAAATCACCATTAAATCACCAATAAATCACCGTTGAATCACCGTTGAATCACCATTAAATCACCATTAAATCACCATTAAATCACCAATAAATCACCAATAAATCACCATTAAATCACCAATAAATCACCAATAAATCACCGTTGAATCACCATGAAATCACCGTTGAATCACCATTAAATCACCATGAAATCACCATTTCGAGTCCCATTTTTGCTCCGCTCCCGGTTGCATCCTGTTGTGACCGGTCAGGTCATCCATGAAATGCCCATCGGATGCCACTTGGTCGAGCGATGATCACAGGGAGTTGGATGTAAAATGATGTAAAAATAGCTTTTACATAGAGATTATAGAGTGAGATTATATATATATATGTGTGAGCTATATCTCCCTGTTATATCTGACATAGAGATTATATATGATTATATATATATACACACACTATACACATGTGTTTATCCTATGTTTCCCTATATATCTTTGTGGGATCCGTGCTCTAAAGAGGTGGTGAGCCTTAAAAGGGCGCAGCCCGCCCTTTTTGATGTGAATCCGGCGTCGGCTCGTCCCACACAGAGAATACGGTATGGGCATGATTTTGGGGTACCCAATTCTTGCCCATGCCTATATCTTACATATATGAGCTATGGTCAATACTCATGGTTAATAACCATTAATAGGGGCTAGTCATCCAATGATTCATAGGGATTTATAATAACCATTATAAGGATCCTTATTATGGATGGGATGACCATCAATCATATAGTGAGTATTGACCATGGCTCATATATATATATACATATACACAACTATACACAATTGATGCCATTGCGCCCACACGATGCGATTCTGAGAATATAGACATGTAAACAGTGCTTATATGCAGATACGTATGGAGAGGTGTTGCACACAGCTCTATGTTGTAAGATCATTGATTATGCCGGCGTCTAAATCCTACATTGTTTCATACAAGGTGGTGCCCCATAGTTAGCTAAGTTGGTTTATAACTCCAATAACTATGGTTTATGGCAGATATAACTATAGTATTCATGGGGTTTATAAACCAACAAACATCACTGGGGGGCACCATCCTGTATCAGTTCCGTAAATTCCAAAGCATCCCTAAGCACTGTGTTGCACGATGGTTAGATGAGCCGACCCGGCCGGGCGAATGAAGCAATGATTCACGGGGATTTTGCCGACCATGAATTGGAACATTTTTGCAGCATTGATGGGGATAACCTTGAACCTGGTTGGTGCTTTCAAATATTATTGGTGTTCTAATTATATGCTGTTTGGGATCAGACTATATATATATATTATATCTATATATACATTTACTATTCCCGTTGATATTATTTGGATGGGTTCACACCAAAATTCAAATAAGTCGATGCAGGTTTGGACAAATCTTGCATATTGTTTTGTAATATTTTTAATGAATAGCAACTCAAGATTGACCATCTGGTAATTTAACATAGCTATAGAAATCACCATTCTTAATGGGTAAATAATCCATACATATATATATATACATATATGGGCATTTTCATAGATTTTCTACAGCTCTGTTAAATTACCAAGAATTTAACTCCAACTGCTTTGGGGTAGTCCATGGTCCACCATGGACCACATGGACCCAGCTTGGATCCAGGTCGAACGCTTCGATGTGATCGTCTGCAGCGATTGTCTTTACAAGCCCGAAAGCCCACATCGAGGGGTCGAGGGTGGGCAGGTGGTCTGAGAAAAATACCAAGCACAATTGGGAACTCAAAGATACTACCAGTATCAATCTTACACAGATTTCATGAAAACACCAACTGTGGTTGAAATATGTTCCTGTTAGTTCTAAAAGTCAAATCTAAGAGACCAGTATCAATCTTGGTGAACGTAAATCCTGAATAACTCCTGGATACGCCTTTTGTGATTGGCGCAGATAAGCCCTGAAAGTGGTGGATCGTTTGGAATTTACGGAACTGATACAGGATGGTGCCCCCCAGTGATGTTTGTTGGTTTATAAACCCCATTAGCTATAGTTATATCTGCCATAAAACATAGTTATGGGAGTTATAAACCAACTTAGCTAACTATGGGGCACCACCTTGTAGGATGATATATCCTTTATGTATACCCAGAAGCTAAAACAAAGCGAGGCATCTACCCGAACCACGGGAGGAATTATCAAACTTGATGGTTTTATGTGATTTTTTTCATGTTTTGGGATGTTTTGGGTGCATAAATATATAGCCATCCTGGAGTGGACATAACATGTACATTTCAAAAATCCTCACTCAAAATGGGGACATCTTTGAAAATCCTACATTTTATCTACTTTAGGATGATTATATATATATACGCATATATATATCTGGGTAAATTATAACGACCTCACTGTTCTCCCTCACTGGAAATCATAGTTAGGATTTGGGGAATCATCCCCAAATGGCCGCAAGATTCAGGTTAGTGAAATATTATAATTTACCCATATATATATATATATATTTATTGATGTTGTATCATCATTACTTGGGTGCCTATCCTGGTGTGGTGGCTATAGTGGCTATGATGGCTCAAGACTTCATACTGCACATTCGTCTTTTTTTTTGCGGATGCCACACATGGGATCCCACGATTATGATTTACCATATACTTCATATAATAAAACCGGCATATGAAGTAGGGATCCCATTTTTCTTGGACATGGAATATATATATATGGAATATCATTTTCCCAGGAGAGAAATTGAATAATACATTGGATAGTATTGGATATGATATTTACAATGTGGTACCCCCCATTTATAAGTTAGTTTATAACCCCCATGAATACTATAGATATATCTACCATAAGTCCTACTTATTGTACTTATAAACCAACTTAGCTATCGAACTGGGGCACCACTATGTATATTTGATATTCCGGATACCCTCTGATAAACTTACAAAATCTATGGAAAATCACCATGCTATCAATGGGAATATCCACTATTTCTATGGCCATTTTCAATAGCTATGTAACAAATTACCAGAGGGTATGCCATATTTAAAATTGGATCGACCTGAGGTCGGAGGTCGCTCGGTCCATTGCTGTGTTGATTGGTCGCGTGGGGGGCCCATTTTTGGAAAAGGTAGTCGAGCGCAGGTAGATGAACCATGAAAATCCAAGAGAAACAACCATCCAAAATATAGTTTATGATATTTTATTATCGGCTATTAGATTGTATTAGATTATATTAGATGAGTAAACACCATAAATATCATGAAACATATCCATAAATCACTGGTAAACCACCAAAAAAAAACAGGACTAAACCATGATATTTAGCCACTATTCAACTATGAACTATCTATAAATCACTACTTGGTGGCTCATCCCACTTAGTAAGTGGGTTATAACCCCAGTTATAAGTGGATTAACCCTACAAAAATCCCATTTAGAACTGGGGTTATAACCCACTTACGATTCGTGGGATGAGCCACCAAGTATGAATCCACTGTTTCAGCCACTGTTTCGAATCAAGTCGTGGTCCAGGATCATTGCGTCATCGCAGCTTGCTCGGTTTCCGAGGCGCTTCTGGCGTATCCCATGACCCGCGTGGTGGTGACCGATGCCAACCGACAGGGACGCCAGGCGGAGATGCACCCCACAAGTCGTTTTCGGCCCCCGGCCACGATAGCTACCCTCTGGTAATTTAACATAGCTATTGAAAATGGTTATTTATAGTGGATTTACCCATTAAAAATGGTGATTTTCCATAGTTATGTTAGTTTACCAGAGGGTAAGTTGGTGCAAATAACTCCAATAACTCTGGTTTATGGTACGCAAATATCATCAAATAACTATAGTTTTCATAGTTACGGGGGATTATTTCATGGTTTATAAACCAACTTATATATTAGGATGGGCACCATCCTGCAGGGCTACCCCCAGTTCTCATCCATTGATTTTCCATATTATGAAATCAACGCACCATCCAGCGGAAAATGCCCGGCATTTTCGGAAAGCCAAACATATCATGAAACTGGTTGGTGGTGACTGGAACCATGGGAATTTTGAATGACTTTCCCATCATTAATTGGGGTCATGTCATTTCTTCCCAACCGACGATTCGTTATATTTTTCAGAGGGGTAGGGCTCAACCACCAACCAGAAAAACGTTATTTGGGGATGGGTTAAACATGGTCCAAACCTATTTTTTTACACGATATTTTGGGGAATAAACATCCATTACCCTCTGGTAAACATACAAAAAACGATGGAAAGATCCACCATGCTATCAATGGGAAAATCCACTATTTCGTCTGGGTCATTTTCAATAGCTATGTAACAAATTACCAGAGGGTAAGCAGCTCTAACTTTGGCTACCTTTTAGGTGGAGTTTTGACGAAAATTGCCATTGACATATCCCATAAGATATGGAATATGGATGGATATGGATGAATATGGAACATTTTTTTAAGCAATGTATAGATATTTATGATATGGAAAAGATTTATTTATATTTATTGATATACGTTCTTACTAAAATAATGGAAGATGGACTATTAGCTATATATGATACGTTGTATAGCATGTATATATGGGATGGGATATAGACATATGGGACATGAATTGATATGCATATCATACATAGGGATATAGGGATATGTTATTTTAAACACATATTTTCACGTACTCATGATTTTTACATCATGTCTATACGTGTAAAAAGACGAAGTATGGAGAGGAGTTGACCTGCTTGAAGATTGATATTGTGCATGTCAGCATTACCCACAGGTTTTCTTAAACCAGGCATTAGCATATTAAATCTCTGTCTGCCGCTTGGATGTAGTGGGGCGGAAGGTGAAAAATCCATGGCTTTTTCAACTTTCGAAGGTCCCAGTTGAATATGGAAGCCGCAAAAAGATTAGGTCACCGTCAAAGAATTGATTCATTTTTAGTCTTTAAGTTGGCTATTTGATGTAGATCATCGCCATTTCCAGTATATATATATATGGTCACACCCGCCACCAAGGCCTATCTTGAGCTTTTTTTCGTGGTATTTGCAGCAGAAAAAACATTTATTTTATTGTCCAACCTTTTGTGTGAGTTACACACTACCGTACAAGTACGGTACAGCTTAACTCTTGTTTTCTTGAAGTTCCTCAATTGCCACCTGGTTACTCCACATCCTAAGACTCCGAGGTTGCCTTCCCTTCAAAGTAAAGTAGCTTTTGTAGATGAGTTAGGGCGAATTAGGGTTATGTTGTTCAAAAAATGGTTCACTTCTTTCATTGGGATGTAGTACTGCAACACAATCACATGGAAACACTAGAATAGTGTCTTTCCAGACTTCAAACCAATATATATATATATATGATTATATATGTATAAATAAATAAATATATATATATATCTAGTTGTAAATTAATGTTGCCACAGAAAAGAAATGATAAATATTTTGCCTGGGGACTACATGACTTGAACTTCTCCACTGCAATCTTGCATTGTCGGTCGAAGCATTCTATTGGATGTATTTTGCTTTCCAAGGTGTGTTTTCTTCTTGGATTTGGCTACATTTTGAAATCTATATCGACCATTGTCATGAAGTAATCCATTTTGCACATGAAAGTGTTTTTTGTTTTTCTCTGGATTAGGTTTCGTCTGTGTGAACATCTCATCACAATATGACCAAATAGCCCTGCTAAATTTCCAAAGGATACAGGAAGAAAACTCATAAATTCTCATAAATTCTCAAAAATGTCGCGCCGCTTGAAGTTATATTCTAGTTAATGGTGGAAGTACACACAATGTTCAATGAACAAGACTTGCTTTTTGAGCGACACAGCGCAGCAGTTGATGAAAGAAAATGCAGCATGTTGAGCTGAAGGCAAAACTGCAAACAATGCAATTCTTCTTTCAGTTGCTCTCACTCCCCAAAGAGCATTGTGTTGTTTATTAAGTTTGTACCCGTGCGACATTTCAAGCAACCAATGCTTTGAAGAAATGAATTTTGTAAACGTGTAGTCTTCATTGCAAATATGCAGCATCCCTTTCAACCAATAAAAGGTGTTGTCATTTATAAGCTGGTGGTTGCCTTTGAGCTAGCACATGTTTTTTTTTCAGGAAGACATCTCCTTAGGAAGGTTGGACTTTTTTTTTTTAAATAGTCCTATACAAAAATGTCCCTGGTGTTTTAAAGTGCGGCATTCCTGTTTAAACAGTCCCTCCAACAGATGCTGTTTTCTGAACAAAAATTGAATACTTAACCACTTGACCTAAAGCTGCGAGGCCTTGTTAAACAAAAGAAACAATATTGTTTCAGAATATGCAGTGTACCCTCTGATAAACATACAAAAAACTATTGAAAATGGCCATTTATAGTGGATTTTCCCATTAAAAATGGTGATTTTCCATAGCTATGTTAAATTACCAGAGGGTATCTTTTAAAGATGGAGCACTCCTCTCAAAGAAGCTCAGCTGTCCTTTATGTTCGAAGGTAACACCATTTGTTAATTTGTTTGAACATATGCAACGCTCCTTTCAAAGAAACCCAGCTGCCCTCTATTTAGACAGCAGCTCCATTTATTTGAAAGAAAGGCTCCACTCACCGCAAGGAGAATTGTACATTCCCAAAGGCCTCACACCTGAAAGGAAAATTGCACATCCCCAAGGAATACCTGTGCATGTTTAAAGCATACAATACTTTTTTGATTATGGTTGTGAAGGATGCATTTGATAGACACATGATGCCTTAGAGGCCAGATGAATCAGATTTGGCTTGGATTAATCTGGAGTAATTCTAAGGATCAAATCCTTGAACAAAACCAAAACAGCAAAAACAAAAACAAAAAAAATATTGGGTGACCTACTTTGGGATGAGGGGAGGGGAGAAGGCTCTCCAATAGCAGATGGTTGACCTTGCAATGAAACAAGTCAATGAAATCCAAAAAGGTAGGCCCTGGTGGGGGGGGTGAGCATATGTATATATTCTTTTTTTTATACATATATATACATATGTATATTATCCTAATATTACGGATCCCCCATATCTCCTGTTAATACCCCCATGTTTGTTTTTTTAAAAATAATTCCCGCTCCACCGGTCGTATCCCGGGTTCAGATCTTCAGGATTTCCTCAGCGAGTTGGATTCGATTTTAGGCGTGGACTTGGACTACGTGGATGGATCTTGGTTATAGAATATGGTGATATATATATATTTATAATGGGATGTTTTATGTAATCTGGGTAAATTTCATCACGACCGAACCCTGTTCTCCCGAGCCCTGGAAGTCATGGTTAGGATTCGGGAAATTATCCCCAAATGGCCGCAAGATTCAGGTTAGTTAAATATTATAATTTACCCAGAAAATGTTGGAATCTTTCTTCATTTTTTGGATACCCGAAATGGTAAACGTTTACAAAAAACTATGGGAAGATCCACCATGCTATTAATGGGAAAACTCACTATAAATGAGCAAGGTTATGCCCCATAGTTAGCAAAGTTGGTGAACATAACTCCAATTTCACTATGGTTTATGGCAGATATAACTATAGTATTCATGGGGTTTATAAACCAACAAACATCACTGGGGGGCACCATCCTGTGGAATCTTTCTCCATTTTTTGGATACCCGAAATGGTAAACGTTTACAAAAAACTATGGGAAGATCCACCATGCTATGAATGGGAAAACTCACTATTTCGACTGGGCCATTTTCAATAGCAAACTGTAACAAATTACCTGAGGGTAGAGTTGAGGTGGATGAAGATCCGAGAAGGTTCATGTAAAAACGAGTCTCATGCTGTTTCCTTCAGGAGCATGGAAGACAACCATCCAACTTGTCAGGTCCAGCCAATTATCATTTAAAAAAACATCAATGTGATGGTTAAAACGCCACCACACAATGGTTAAACCACCATTCGGTCATCGGTCATCAACCAACAAACAACTATATATATATATACATACTATACTCATATATGTTCTGACTATATATATATATACAGATCAGATACATCATTTTCAACACCCCTAATCCCATGGAAATCTTCCAATAGAATGCGAAGCGGATCCAGATCGGCTCGCCGATCGAAAAAACTCCGGAGGTCTGAGTTTGGCGGGAGCAACAGCTCCACACTTTCAGGTGCCTCGCCAAGATTTGAGGGAGAAAGATGAGCCATTAAGAATACCTTGGTTGATTGGTTAATATGGGGACTTATACACTTATACTACTTAACTTATTGATATTTATTGGCGATATGGATATTTGGCTGTGTCTGATTGTTCAGTTTCTTTAGAACTTCGACTGAGTCTTATTGTTGCTTTTCCTGAATTGATTCGTTAAGCCTTCTTGAGGGATATCAATGCTAGACATATGGACTTAGTCATTCACAAATGATCTAAAAACACTTGACTTCCTACCATCTATCCATTTATCTATATCTCTATGTCTCTATGTCTCTACATCTCTATCTCTCTATTTCTCGATCTATCCATCGATCCATCCATCCATCCATCCATCTAGCTATCTACCTATATATATATACAGTATATGATTACATTCTTTGTATGTATATGTTCACTTATCTTCGGTCTGGTTTGGTTGGGATAAGTGGGTCAATCTTTAGTTCCGTGCCACCTAACTGCTCTTGCATTTGTGAACTGAGGTTGTTCAACCTCTTCGATCATTTATTATTGCT
>Ga0126342_10021355_pt1 | contig 10799 bp, 9 predicted proteins | sample Cyp1metagenome_FD_92528 | JGI IMG/M metagenome (GOLD analysis project Ga0126342, IMG submission 92528) | Coral microbial communities from Lord Howe Island, Old Settlement Bay, Australia - Cyphastrea 1 metagenome | ecosystem: Host-associated > Invertebrates > Cnidaria > Coral ... | reverse complement strand
AGCACCAACCAGCCATATAATCATCAATCAGAGGGTGCAAGCAGCCACAATTGATATTTAGAGCCCCACTAAATCCATCTATGAATCCCACTAAGTACCATTTGGTTGGTGGTTTCAATCCCTCTGAAGAATCTGAGTTCGTCAGTTGGGATTATTCCATCATTAATCCCATCATTAACCAGCATTAACCATCCACATATTACCCTCTGGTAAACTAACATAGCTATGGAAAATCATCATTTTCAATGGGCAAATCCACTATTTCTATGGCCATTTTCAATAGCTATGTTAGTTTTCCACATTATTAGCCATCCAATCGCCGAGCCATGCCGAGCCGCTACCCAGGGCGCTTTCACCCGCAGCTGCTCCTTTTCCAACACCACGCCCTCGACGTCCCCGTGCTGGTCCCACAACAAGCCCTCCACGCGGGCGCGCACGAAGACGCGGCCTGGATCGGTGAGTTCCTGAAGGAGCTAGTTACCACTGGTTAGATCCCTCCTGTAACGCACTTAATGTCAGTTACCCTCTGGTAATTTAACAGTTTGCTATTGAAAATGGCCATTTATAGTGGATTTACCCATTGAAAATGGTGATTTTCCATAGCTATGTTAGTTTACCAGAGGGTAATGTGGTTAAAACAAAAATTGAAACCATCCACAAAATCACCATTTTTATGGATGCTATAATTAAACCATTCCCAAATGGGTGGTTTATGACTTTGTTTTAACCTTTTTTTATGTCTTTTTTTTTGGAAGCCACTTGGACACTTGGAATATCACCCCACAACTGGTTAGTAACTGGGGTAAGTTTACCCATGAATGGGATATTCGGCTGAATGGGGACTTAGTAAGTAGGCTTATTTACCTCTTACTTAGTGGCAAACTGCCACAGAAATGGAACATGGCCCATTTCCAGATGATTTACATTGAAACAATGAAGATGTTCCATAGTTATGTTAGTTTACTGGAGGGTATACCGCTGTTGATTGGTGATTTAATGGGGATTTCATATGATTTATCCATGATTTGTAGACGATACATAAATTATACCGTAACCATGGAACATATGGGGACATAGGTGATTATTCATGGTTCGGACGTGGTTCCAAAGTTGTTGTTAACCAACAAGTAACATCGTTGAATTGGTAAACACAATCATACGTAGCATGGCAAACACAACCATAGACCATGCCTAATGACTACAAGAAATGGCCGGGATTCCAACTGTCCCCCAAAGAGGGATTTTACTCTTGTGTTTTCCACAAAACGCCAATCCTGATCGTCAAAACCATTTTGATTGTTAAATCCCCACTCTTCAAGGGCAATTCATTGCTAGTACCTCCTCTCATGATCAGCAAAATTATTAAAACCCAACAGTAGTTCACGATGCCTTAACCCTCAATTCATCTTGGTGGCTAATTCATCACTTTCAGTATGTTGCTGATCTCCCGATTAAAAAAAATACATTACATGAGGATCACTCTGATGACCCATGTGCCCAGGCCCCGACAAATCGCCTCCTTGGCTTTCAATCTTTCGGACCTTGGCTGGCTGCGAAATTGCAGCTGCGCAATTGGAACCAGATTCAAACAAGATGGGTCCCCGAACAAAAGCAAGTTGGTTTATTTAACTGCCATAGGTGATTTTTATGGTTTATGGCAATTATACAGATCGAGCTAGTTAATGTGCTTTATAAAACAACAAACATAACTGGGGGGCCCACTTTGTAGGACATAAACAAAGTCATGGTTTGGCTCAAGTTGTCATCCAATCTTGTTTTTTTGCTTTTACCAGCAACCAGCACAGATATACAAAAATCAGAGCCTTACCCAATGACATGCAACTTGGACTAGATCACTAGATACGGGTCACTTGAGTACACAAATAAATGTCAATCCCTTGTCTTTGCCACAAACAACATCCGGTGCATATTGCCTCGTGCGTCTTCGGTCTACATACACTCTTTGGAAACAACATCCAGCAACCTTTCCAACTTCTGCTCAATCCATTGTAAAGCAAATCCGACATGCATAACACTACATAGGTCCTATCTTAGGTTTGTCTGAAAATACAGAAATACAACCGGTAATTATCCATAGTGTGGTAAACCCAATACAGTAACAAGCCATCCCAGCATTCAGCCATTTAGTGGCTACTATGAATCAATAGGGGTATACCGAAGAATGAACCAACAATTGGGGATGGTTTATGATTGGATCTACCACACAACATCATAATGGTCATATAGAGTACAGTATACATAAATAAATAAATATATATATATATATATTATAATGATATATAATAAATATATATAATATCCTTCTTGATCCTCTTCTATCCCCAATTCTATCTACTATCCATGGCACTTCAGGGATCAAACCATTGGGAGCAGCCGAAATCGCACTGATGGTGGCCATGATACCATGGCTCGGGTGATGGCGGGAGGTCCACCCTCAGGAAAGTAGGCACCTTCCGAAAAGTGCACCTGCACGCCCAAAATGGACCTCGGCAAACGATCCACACCCGGTACCCTAAGATAGCTGGATGATGCTGGATGTGTATTCCACCAACTTACTTGTGCTAAACGTAGGGAATTTTCGGGAATGATCCACAATCTTTTCTTAATCATCCCATTCCCCCCAGCAACCCATGCATTCCCTACGTAAAACGCACCAGTAAGCCAAAGATGTGTTGTAACTTGACCCATCCCCATTGTGTCAAGGTGTCAAGGGGATGTAGTTTTTCGTATGGTCATCCCATTTCATGGGGATCCACACATACTGCAGTATATAAACCCTTAGTAACTGATTGATGAACATTTCCCAAAATGAATGGCACGAATGCTGTACTTGGCAAAATGATAGTCTTTTCTGGTCGGAAAATTTTAACAGAACACAAATCGCATTTGGTGCCTATTTGTTTTTGAGTCAAACAAAAACATCATGGAATCATGTTTATAATGACTTTACGCAACATTTCGCCAGAAGAAGAAAAACCGATCAAAAGCATGTTCTTTTGAACTGTGCGTGTGTGTGTGTGTACCAGGCCGTATTTGGCTCTGGCAAAACGTTGTGAACAACGGCCCCTCAATCGAAGCGACACGCCAGGACATCCAAAGGGATTTGGGGACTTGGACAGCTAGGTATGTTCATTTGTTACTACAAGGTGGGGCCCCATACAGTTATGGCCCTTAACACTTATAAATGGGCTTATCATGATATATAAGCCCATTTATAACTGTTACATTTATAAGTGTTAAGGGAACTATATATCATGATAAGCCCATTTATAACTAAAGTTATCATATCTAACTTAGTTATAGGAGCTATAATAGTTACATTAATAACTGTTGAGGGCCATGACGAAATCTAATTGCTTTACAGGTGAATTTCATAGATCTGAACTAGTCGGCTTAATAAAACAACAAACATAACTGCAAGGCCCGCCGTGTCAGGAGGTCATTTATACACGTGAAAAATGCACCTAAAAAAAACTCATACATATATAGGGTATATATATATGTGCATCATATTGTGTATATATATATATACCTGAAGTATAAAATGTATATATATAGAGTATAATAAAATATACTACTTAAAACATATAATAAAATAACATATAATAAATATACTATATAATGTATATATATATATAATTACATATATATATATATTTACATATATATATATAATATACATAATAATAATATAATTATATATATGGGGGTAAAAACCAGGTATTAGCCGCTTAAGAAACATAGGCATCATGTGGCATCCCAGTAACCCGGGGTAGGGGGTCAGCAGTGGCCACCCATGTTGACCTCTATTAAACCACGTTAAACCATCTCTTTTTCTTGTGAAATCCCCGTTTCACCAGTCCCCGAAACCCCTGGAGATTGTGCCAAGATGCCGCCAATCCGCCACAGCATGGGTCACCCCGAGGCAACCCAACGCCAAATATCCCATGAACTCGGAAACGGTTCGCGTCGGTACAGAAATGGTGAATCAACATGTTTTGTCAACTTCAATTGATGTTATAATAACATATAATAACCATATATATATTACCATGGTTATTATCCATTCATTACATAATATGTGTTTTTTGTTGTTTTCTTCATGTTTTCCGTTTCAGTCGTTTCTACTCGTTCATTCAATGTTTCCCTTTGTTTTTTCGTGCGTGGTTTCTTGAGGCCATATGTTTCCGCCTTTTTCCATTCTCATTTCATTTTTTAGTGCCAGTTGGAAGCAAAAAGTTACTTCGCCCAAATTGTTCAAACCTCCGTCCTCAGGATTTGGATTTGAACGTACACAATCGTGCAACAAAAACTTTGTGATTGGTAAATCAATGTTGCTCAAGTTAGCTGGTTGGTGGTTTCAACCCCTGTGAAAAATATTAAAATTTATTAAAAAATGTTCCAAACCACCAACCAGTTAAGGATTCCATGTGAGCCGTGTTCAAAATTCGTTCATCTTCCCTTGCCGAGAATTCAAAGCTTACGTGGGAGCTTACGTTTTGCGTACGTTTTCCTACAGCTAACTTACACATCTCTTACCGCGAACCAACATTGGGATACATTATGATACATTGGGGACATGTAGTTATTTAATTGCAAAGGAACCACAATGGGCCACGCAAGGGGTCAGTGAATGCAACCTTCGCTTACGACTAGCTTACGGATTGCTTACGCGGAGCTTACGGCAAATTCCGATCTCATTAAACACTACTGTGGAGAAAGTGGCATTCAGTCTGGCCTGCTTTCCCTATATACAATGGCATCATCATCAACTTTCATAACGTGCGCCAAATGAGTCACGCAACCTTGTTTAAACCCCAGCTCTCATGGCCCGAAATGGTCTTCCGAACGGCTTACGGCAATATGTTTCTGACCAATGCTCACGTCAAACCATTCGCACTGCTTACGAAACCCAGGCAAAGTCTTACGACTCGATGGAATATAATTAAGCATGCAAAAGGGAAGTTAGAGCGCTGCTGACATGTGGACATCATGTAAACATATCTTCAAATTGTATCACAATGCCCACCTCCATGTAAACAAGATTGGAGAATAAAATCCATCAAACATCATGAAACCCGTATCCCGGGTTCTATTATTTGGCAATATATATACATATACTCCAAGCTGCACAAAACAGATTTTCCGACATTTTCCTGTGCTTCCATCCTTTCAGCATCTGGGGCCCGGACAGCTTTGAGTTTTCCGTTCCTGCTGGGGTGCCATGACTCCAGGGAAATCGTGGCATAAACGAAAATCAGTGGAGTGGAACTCAAACTTGCATTTAAACAAATCACCAAAAGTCATGGCTGGTGAAAGTGGGGATTCCTACTTCATGAGTCTTCATGAATCATGAAAATCCAAATTATATCAATATACATCATCGTCAACTTACTCGGGTTTGAAACTCCTGAAAAATCAACAGCCTCGGAAGAAAGCGTCATTTTGTGTTATTTTTAGTATAATTTCTTGGCTTGACATGGATGTTTTACTTCTGAATGGCTGAATGGAGCACGCGCAAGACCATGATCTGCTTGCATTCTGCGCCATAGCATGGGGGCTTGTTTTCACAAGTGTTTAGCTTCTGTGGTTAGCGTGGAACTACGACAGAACGATTCCGGAATCAAACCTTGTCAAGTTCGAATAAGACAGGGTCAGCAGCGTGCCTGTTGTTGACTCATGGGCACTGTTTTTTAAATCATGCCCCGTCGAAGCCTACGTTGATGGAAGGTGAAACCCACAACTGGAACCTATGCAACGGACCTTGTGAGCTCGTCCATGCGCTCGCCCGCGGGCATTGAAAGCTTCATCCCGGGGGCAGCCAACAAAGGTCGCAGCAGCCGTCCTTAGAACTTCTCCAGCTTGGCTTAGTGGGGCTTGGCAAGGTTGTGCAGTTTGCGGCTCTCTCAACTTCTTTGCTTTTTGACAACCCTGGTTGTCGCAATTTTCACCATTGAACTCTGCTTTTTGGCGCATCCCCCATCGCCCAAACCTTGCCGAAACTGTGGCCGCCATGAACGCTAGAAGCTGCGCTGCGTGTGAGCGGGCCAAGCAGGAGAGCAAAGAATGAAGCAGCAGGGCGAACACGCGTCTGAAGAAAGACGAAGCCACACACAGCTTGATTGAAAAGCAAGCGCTTGCCACTTACGCATCGATTTCTCTTTTAAAGTGTCATTGTTGATGCCCTTTTGCAAGCATGCGCCGCTAGTACGCGTTATTCCGGACAAACCCACACCTTCCATGGGGGCAACCTCATGACCAGAGTCGTGCGAAAATTCCATGCCAGATAAAGCGAACCGAGTTTTTGCCGGGTGCTTCTTCCCGATGGGCTGCACTCGGTTGCAGAAACTGCGAGCATAGTAATGCCCTGGATGTCCCCTCTTCTTGAAATATCCTGATGCACACCCATCCTTCCAGGTACCAGTCAATTCGGCTTTATCATCACAAGTACCTGCATGTGAATCCTAGTTCCCACGTGAGTAATAATCATAGTATGGACCCGGTACGGGATATACTCGCCAATATATGGATTACTGTATCAAGCACTTACTTTTCGCACTTGGACGCAGTCTCAGGCTGCAAAGTGCAATCATCAAGCCATCACCAACTCCATCAGGATCAACCTAGACAGTGGGTGGTTGATCCCGCCGAATTTTTAACCCAAAGGACACCCAAGTAGTTCTCCCGTTCGCCTTCATAGTCTTCCCCAATTTCAATCAATTATGTTGACAAAAACACAAAATCATCATACTTCATCCATCTGTGAAGCAACGCTTCTTTCCGGGCTCTTTGGGCTTAAATGAGCTCCACTTGGCCCTTCCCAACAAATCAAGGGTTATCCTACCCTCCAGAGCTGGATTCTGGTTCCTTGGGTCTCATTATGGAGGGTCAATGCTGAAGCGCCATTTCTGGGACAATGCTGCCCAATGACATGACCCCCAATTTTTAGTCCAATATCATGAACATGGTAACATGGCCCATATCACTTACACTTCTTCATGTCTAGGAAGGACCCAGCAAACCATTCACTATTTTCAGGTGGGTCCAGTGGACCCAAGTCAAATTACCCAACAAAAACTCAGGATGGGAGTGGGTCCAGAACATGCGTTTATCCCAAACTGGGCTGCACGGTGCACCGTCAAATTTTGTGATTCTAAATGATGGAAAGTGATGGAAAATGACACAAGAAGGGTTTGCCACGCAATCTGTACCCAGTTTAAGATCTTCAGCCACGTTCTGTGCGCGGTGGCAAGTAGTTGGTCCCCTCCCGTCCTACCAGGATTCCACTTATGACACCCATTATTCACTACAGCTTTGAGGGGGAGCATACTACCGCAAGGAACTCTTGCGTCAGACACGGCAAGAATCTTTAAAACATCAGCAATACGCCATCAATCTTCAATACGGAATCAGTAAACCAGCATTGGTCTTCAGCGAATTGTCAATGGCATAATGAGGAATGAACATTACATCAACCCCTCCAAAACTTACAGTGATCAATGGCAATATTAACATCTTCAATAGACAATCTTGACAATATCTTGATATGATAGTGGATAATCAAGCGTCCAATTTCCCACTGTTGTGTCAATCCTCAATTTTCCATTTACTAGTTGCCCCACTACCCACTAGATGAGGCTACTCACAATCAATAAATAACAATGTTTCATCAATTTTTCAAGTGACTCAGATGTTTGTTGATAAAACTCACCATGTGTCGACCTTCAACCAATTTATCGATCATATTGTGGGTAAATCTCCGATGTATTATGGTGGCTAAATCACTGATTTATTCTGGATTCCAGATAAATCTCACAATTTCATTGTGGGATGTGGCTAAATCCCCAATTTCTCGTGCCTAAATCACCAATCTCTTGGGCTGAAATCCCATTTCTCGGATTTTTCAGCTGTTTCCCGGGTCGGTCAAAAACCTCCCAGCGGATCCCAGTTGCGCAGCCACTCGAAAGGCAAGGTCCGCCAGACCATCAGGGGAAAGAAAGTCACCGTGGCAGCCTGGTACCATGGAAAAGGTGCTGGTTTTGGACACGAAAAATAACGTGGACATTTACACAGGATGGGGTCCGCAGGCCCCTAAGATAGCGTTCAGTTGCATTATGGCTAAATTCTATGGTTTATGGTAGATATAACATGACATACTGTAACACTGTTAATGGGGTATATAAGCAAACATAACTGGGGGGCACCATCCTGCACCATCTTTTTGTAATGGTACCCTCATGGCATAGCTGGTCATCCTCTCAGCTGGAGAGAGCGCCCATCCCTGAAATGGTGGGTATAAGAGCCAGACATGGTGGGTTTTTATTCATGTCTAGCTGAGAAATCCCAATGAATTGGCAAATTTGGCAATGAAATGGGAAAATATGGGAAAATCATCCAACTAGATGAAGGATTTTCCCCAGCTACGTTTGATTACCAAAGGGCATCAGCCCAGGATATCTCATCGTGGCAATGACGTCCTGAAACTGGGAAAGCTTTGGTAGTGAGAAATGGATGGTTTTTTGCGCCAAGAATCCAATCAACCAGTGGGAATCTGGGAGATCTACGAAAGCGCATCCGGTTTCCACGGGGGATACATTGCTGATGCTTCACTACAAACCTATTGTCTGTTTGAGCATATATTACGATTTTTCCACGTCTTTAAACCATGCAAACGTACAACTTAAATGGATTAGTATCTATTTGCAAGCCCCTAGGGACAGCCTTATTGGGGCTTGGCATGGAATGATAGATGGATATCTCCTCAAGCTAGAGGCTAAAACGCTTGGGTCGGCCAGCAAGCAAATAGGGCCATGGGGCGATATGGCCATGTTCAATAGCTATGTTAAATTACCCGAGTGTACATGATTTCTGGTGGATGTGAAGAACCACACATTTCGCTCCCAATCGGTACCTCCAAATCGCGGCCGTATTCCTGGATTGCCTTGGCCCAGATCCACCCAGACATGGGAGATGTCTGCTGTACCAAGGGGAAATACATCACCATTTTTGATAGGTACATCATCTATAAATGGGTCATTTTCCATAGCTATGTTCAATAACCAGAAGATATATATATATAATTATATTATATAATCAATGGGAATTTCAGGAACCGATTGATTGGAGGTACCAATCCCATATATAAGGCGTATTTTTCAGGCCTATGTAAGGGAATATCCCCAGAAAATACGGCCCAAAATATGGTACGTTTACCTACCTCCATTTTAGGACCCTGAAATTCCCATTGAGGAAATGGCTTGGGAATGGTTGGGAGATCTTTGGGATATCTTTGGAATATCTTTGGAATATGAACTGATGGATCATGATGGATCATGACAGGATTATCACAGTCCATGTTTCAATCAGCATTCGTTCATACCATGGATTACAGAGCAACAACCTGATGTCAATGATTCTTTAAATTCCTCCAACACCACTTTTATTTCCATACCATCAAACAATATCAAACATAAACTGGTTGGTGGTATACCTACCCCTCTGAAAAATATGAGAGTCATTTGGGATGATTATTCCCAATATATGGAAAAATAAAAATCATGTTCCAAACCACCAACCAGTAAAGTTTAATTTCCATCATTCTCCATCGAATCGAATGCGTCAGACATGGGTTTTCCCATCACCTCCCGTTCAAATATGATCAGCTCAAGAAATGCCAAGGTGGCAACGAGGCAACTCCGCCCTCAACATCCACTTTCATAACACCCTCCAGCTTTGACATGCACATATATATATAATATATCAGAATAATGAAGTTATCAGGAATTTCCAAAATCATATCATGTAATATATATATATATGAAAATATGTATTTGTCGGTTGCATCCAAATCTAGGTGTATCCATGTTGTATCCCGCTGCATCCTGAGTAAATCTCATTATTGTTGCGTTCCAAACATTGGTAAATCCATGGGTAAACCCATGGGTAAATCCATGGTAAATCCTCCATGCTAACCATGCAATAGACATCTATTTCCGCACATACCTATGCAACCCTCAAGTACAGAGCCTATAGAAATCTCCATTTCCGTGGGATAGACATCTATGGACATCTTATTTCCATCTATAATTGACATTATTCCATCATCTATGAATCATCTATGGAACATGGCCCATTTACTTCGTAGATTTATATACCTCTTTGAATGGTGATTTTCCAAATCACCATGTTGAATTTGTGATAACATTCGTAGATTTACCATCCATGAATCATAAACCCATAGGATCCATGTATATGGTAACATTTACCATCAATATACCCCAGTCATGTTAGTATATATACCATGCATGGATCCGTCATGGGAAATGGACATCTCCAGATGTCGGATCCCTGGGATTCACATCCGACTGGTGTCCGGTGTCCGGAGCTGCGTGGCTTTTTGCTCTTCTGGAAACTTCTCTTCCAGGAGCTGCAGCCATCTCTTCATGCCATTCCTCCGCAGGGCACCCCCAAAAAAATCACATGGCATGGGTGGATGGTGACTGGATCGCCATTGGATCATGATCATAGAAAGCAATACCATCATCATAGTATAGAAACAAGATCAAGTAAGAATGGCTATGTTAAATTACTAAAGGGTAGATGTTCAGCTGGGGTAAACTGGGTAAAAATAAGGCGATGACTATTCATTATACATTAAACACTAGACGACGGATGGCCCGAGAGCGTAGACGAGCAAAGTCTTCTGTTGCTAGTATGGAGACACTAAATTACAAGACAATATATTGAAGATGTATTATAGGCAGACGAGAAGAGTAGTT
>Ga0126342_10021354_pt1 | contig 10800 bp, 9 predicted proteins | sample Cyp1metagenome_FD_92528 | JGI IMG/M metagenome (GOLD analysis project Ga0126342, IMG submission 92528) | Coral microbial communities from Lord Howe Island, Old Settlement Bay, Australia - Cyphastrea 1 metagenome | ecosystem: Host-associated > Invertebrates > Cnidaria > Coral ... | reverse complement strand
TTGCGGCTGGATCAAAGATGCTCGATGCTTGATGGTCCAGCGGATGCTCTTCACCCCCGTTGTCCAAGTAGTACTTGGCGGCCTGCGGACGCAGACTCAAATGCCAAGTTCTTTATGAGAATCACACAGGTTCGTCACGTTTTATCTGTGGGGTTTATCTCTTCCGCTTCAATTTTGGCCTGAAAGAAGTCTACATATTGCTCTGCAAAAGCGAAAGCATCGTCTGCGAAACCATCCTTGCGAACTCTAAAAATGCTAAGTCAACTATGCCGACACGGACAGAACGACAACCTGAGTCAACGGAAAGGAAACGACAGCTCAGGGACAAGGGCCAAATCTTGGCGCTTGGGTAGGTCTGGTGTTTTGGAAATGTAACCTATGCACAGTATATGGAAATATACACATACAGACATAATATAACAGCATCGTTTATCTTGTGCTCGGTGCCACAATATTGAATGGTCTATCCGACTGAAACAATACAAGTTTTTTTCTGATCACCTGGGTCTTCCATTCGACTTCCTGATTGTGTCATTGTTCTTGGTTTGTTTTCTGAACCAGGCATATGTCAAAGTGCATCGCAAAAGTTTCCCTGTGATGTCGAATATGTTTCAATGTTTCAATGGTGTGCGTGTGTGTGCGCACTCTTCAAACGAAGTTTGGATAAATGTTTGGATTGGGGATTGCGGAGGACATAGTCTGTATAGCTGCGACAGAGCATGCAATGAATGTAAATGCAACTGTAGAGCACAATGTGTTCTCCTCTTAAGAATTTCTTTCCGGGGGGACTAGAGTACTGGTGAGTAGGGTACTGGTGGGTAAAGGCAGCGGGACAAGCAATAAATCCCCTTAAAGACAAATAAGAGCTTTTCCGTGGCGGGCTACGATTTTGTTGTTTACTTGTCTTTATTGTGTTCTATTGTTTTCCTATCTCTTTCTATTGTTTCAATTTTCCTGTGCTTTCCAATAGTTTCTTATGTTGTCCTATTTTTCATATGTTTGCCACTATGTGCTCCCAGTTTGCTTATTTTTCAACTGGTTCTTACTGTTTTTGATACTTATATAATAGTATGTGTCTCATGTTTCCTCACGAATCCTAATTGAGGGATGTTTTATGTTTTCATATGTTTCAGCTGCATCGATCCTTCACTGGCTGGGTGCCTACATACTGGGCACCTCAAGTCCATCCGAATTACGGGTCAGGTGACTGTGATTTTGCACCACCTAAAAACGGCTTGATTTCCGTAGCTGGATGTAGCTGGTATAGAAATGTAAAGAATACGGTCTGGAACGCACATCTTATTTGCCACTTGAGGCCCGGCGAAGTGTACGAGAGCACTGGTGCATGCACACTTGCCAGCACTCTTTGAGCCATACATCATGCTACTGAAGAGCTACTGGTTGCAGCCAAGGGGAGGGAATGGGAGGGGCGGGGGGAGAGGGGGAAACGCGCGGTAACTCATGTGGTCGGGCTCGTCCCTGTGCTTGCTAAAGCAAGAAGAAACTCAAGCTGGCTACCACTAGGTATCGCTCTGAGCGTCATTCTGCTTGTACAAGTAATGCCCACTGAAACAATACAAGCACTGCTTATCGGAATTCAAACTACATGGCGCTTGAGGCCTTTATGACCATGAGCGGAGATTTCGCCTGATCAAGGCAAGGGCTTTGCTTTCCACATGTTTAGTTCGGGAGCAACAATCTAGCAAAACTCTCTTGTTTTTGATTCTAGTTACTTTTCCGGGTTCAATCATCATGAACAAAGCATTTCTACTGATGTTCCAAAATCATGAATTAAATATTGACGCACATGCTGGATCACACTGCTTTACTCTTTCATTACATTTAAGGGACTTGAGAGACGGTTTTTCTCAGTGCGAACTGTCGCACATTGAAAAAGGGGGCGTACGCCTAGGGCCGGGTGGAAAAATCTTGTACATGTGGTAACCTGTCATGTTCTAGATATGCTACAGACCGCAGGATTCGAATGCGTTCACCGGTAAAGGACAGAGAACAAAGCTCTGGAGAAATGCCCAACACCATCAATCCACAATGTGAATCAATACACGATACATTTCGACTTGGGAGGCGACAAGCCGATGTCCATCTCAGCATGGTTGGATCAGTTGAGCAGTGTCAAAAACCATCAAAAACCCGTTGCTCGATTGTCAATGTTGGGGTTCTACTAACCTTTTGAAAACGGCTCATTATGCTCATTATAATCTCATTATATTCCATGATAGCTACCAGTAGGACTGGTTTGCAACCAGGTTTCTGACGCTACTCAGTTGGTGAGAATTCCAAGCAGACCAGCGGCATCCGCTCCCTCTCCGCCTACTTGTGGAAAATACTTGGTTGATCTTGGTTGTATGTCCTGTTTCCGGGTAAAGCCTTTTGGGGGTTCGAAAACATGACCCGGAAGACCATGCACTTCCAGCATGAAAACTGTCTGACAATGACAGCAAGAAAACAAGCAGTGGCAGCGACCGACCTGCTGTGCATTGTCCCATGAATACTCATGAATACAGAAGAATAGGCATAGGCATAGGCATAACGGCATAATCCAAAGGGTTTTTAAACTGAAACCTCTGACTTGCAAACAACTCTCACCCCAACCCACAGTGAAAGTATAGCTTCTGTCTCTTGGCCTTGCCAGCATCTAGAGAAGCGGAAAGTATCTCAGGGAGAACTATAGGAACTGTAGGAACCCGCGCGAACACACGACCAGTCGGTTAGGCGAACATGTGACACCGGTGGACGCGACTGCCCAACAGCATCCAACAGCTGCAAATGGAACGTCTGGCAACAAAACAGACACGAGAACACGAGAGGACACCACAGGACATGAGAGGACACGAGCTCGACTTTGCGCATTTGCATTACATCAAAAGACGAGGCTAAACTAAGCGCGAGTTGCCAGTGCCGTGCAAACAAATGCTATAATTTTGTTGAGTCTTCTTCCACTTTGTTACATGCCAGAAGTCCAAGGACGTGTGCAAATAGCAAGCAAAAATGATCCTCATATTCATATTGTGTGTTTCCTTGAAGCAATGGTCTTAAACAAGCACTGCACGGTCCTCTCTGGAAGTCAAGTGGAATCGCTGATACGCTGTAAAGGTTGGCTGTCTCTTGTCTCTGGTTTTTGAGGTTCCTAGGCAGTGGAACTGCCTTCTACGGCATCAGTCGTCTCCAAGTCCACAAGCAAAAGTGGCTGCTGAAAGCTGTTAGCCGGCATTTGTGTCAGTGTCTATTGTGAGATGTTCAAAAGTTGCAGTGTTGGCATAGCAATCGATGTTGCCGTATGCAATGATGCTTTGGCAAACGCCACCCCTGAAGCCATAAATCGGCACATGAGGCACGGAAAGGGCTGTGATTCTCAGCACACTCAGAAGTCTGCACTTCAGGTGATTCCCTGTGTTTCCTCTGAAGACTTGTGCCATCGATGCTTCCCCGATTGTCCACAAAACAGTGTCCATGTGTCCAATTGATCGCAGTGGCGCAGTGGCCATGATTTTTGTCAAATTGTGTTACATCCTGAGTTCATCGAGTTCTGTCCTTATTCTTAGCGAAACGACTTCACAATTTGAGGGCCTCAATTTTTGTTGCATCCGTAGAAGCCAAAGTCAGTCCTTACTGTGCGAAGTGAAGGTTTCTTACATCCTAAATTGAGAAGGCAAATCTATCTGAAGGTTGAAAATTATCTTTCTATGAGGTTGTCTTCCACATGGCATCTGTTACCGGATGAATGCATACATCGTCAGCTCACGCAGTAGGAATCCATGTTACCACCGTTGCCGTCCTGTTCGATTGTAAGTTGGATCCACGAAGGTATTGCAGACTACCGCACCGCTGGCGGCACCTCCACTCACAAGAAAATACCAAAGCAAAGAAGAAAGTAAGAGCAAAGAAAGAGCAAAGAAAGTAAGAAGAAGAAGAATCATCATCATCATCATGTGCATAGTACACATATTTACGCATTGTTGCATGGAATTGTGACATATACAATTTAGTATTAGTATATATAATATGATATAATATACATCTATATATATATTATATATATATTATTACTATTATTATCATTAATATATAATTATTATAGACTTGAATTTGCACCTGCAGCAGCGATTCTGGAGATGATCCCGCGATCCCTGCCCTGAGCACAAGAACACATCACAAAGCTGCCAGGTGGAATGAGTTCGAATGGATCCAAACTGATGTTTAAAGATTTTCCATGTCCGACATCAAAAGCTGCTAAAATTCTACCATGTTGTATCTATATGTGGTCCGGCTTGCTATGAAAATCCGCACATTTTCACTTGTCTGTCTGGCTTTTCTTTTCTCACAGCAACAAACATTGCTTCAACTCCGAGAACTGCTGGCCTCCGACACATAGACCTGGCCGGGACCGGCAGGAAACCACGCCGTACAGAAGAATTACAGAAGCCGTAGACACCAAGCTTCACATCCTTCACATCCATTATTCAAATTTATTCAATAACATTATTTCAGGTCTGAAACGGAAGGTTCAAGTGTCGCAAATTGATGCAAATTGCATCGAGTTTCATGCAATACTTCTCATTTGGTAAGTTGGTCTCTCAACGTGCCGGCTAAGCATGCGCTGCTAAGGCTCGACGAGAAAACGTTGCCCTGCCATGATGCCCACTTGCCCTAAGGGCCATGAAGAAATGAATCTTGTCAGATTATGATTATTTGGACTCATACTTTGGGTATGCGGCTGCAATTTGCATAGAAAGACATCTAAAAAAAACACCTTTCGGATGTCGAACAAGTAACTCTTGAATTCTACAACTGTATTCTTGACTTGAAAGCTACCTTGCTTGGATACAAGTTTCCCAAAATTTTGTGGAACCACATCAAATATTGCCAAAAAGCTAATGTCAAATGAGCTCGGGCCAAACGCGCAGTTTCAGCAGTGAACAGGCCACCAAGTTTTAGGGTTCACTGCTGAACAGCAAAATTGAATGGCCAAGGATTAAACGCCGCCGCCGCAGTCCATTTTTCGCGCTGACAACACACTGCCCACAGCTTTCTGTGTCTTCCCAGTTGATTTATGTTTAGTGTCAGTGTGCCTCTGCTGGTATCCATATACTCTGAGAGTCCTTCAATTACCAGTAAAAAAATGGAAAAATAGGAACAGACTCCTTGCAGGTGAGCATCGACTTTGAAACCTGAAAAGTGCCGGACTAGGAAATTCATGGAAATTCTGAATGTCCGCCATTCGCATCATCCAGCAGGTCTGCGGTCGTGCCTGTTGTACTCACTAGCAATCTCGTCAGATGGTGGACAAATTGCACATCCAGATAAGCTCAGACATGAGCGGCGATGAAGTAGCATGAGGTTCTCGTCGCGGAAGAGCACATCAAGAGGCTCTCGTCTCTCACGGAGTAAAATGAGCGGGATAGACTTGGCGCTCAGTCTCTCTGCCGGACAAAGAGGCTCAACTGAACTCTTTCTGAGACTGCGTACTTTATGCAAACCTTGCCAGACAGCCGAAAGCAAACCGTATCAAATTGAAGGAGTGCAAGAAACCGCAAGGGGCTATAAGAAACCATAAGAAAGCATTGAGCAAACTTGACTTTTCTTTCAGCAAAGTTTTCATCGGCAAGTGCCCGCCTTGTGAAGCTACTTGCCAGAGTCACTTGAATGCCACCCCTCCTGAAGGCTGTCTGCTGGTGCTGGTTCAGTGATTGCCAAAAATGTATCAGTGAGTCACGGAAAATTTCGGAAGCATTCCAAGCCTCTGCAAGGCTTTGTAAAGAAGATCCGATGACGGCTTTCAATTCGGACACTCGCTCCTGCAACATCTGCAATGCAATCGCTCATAGAGCCGAAGCTGTTTCAATACATTTGTCTGGGCCTCAAAGTCTGAATGGCGTCGAAAGACGTCAGAAGCTGCCCTGACGGTGGAAGCAGATAACTTTCCGATAGATTGGACATGGTGCTATTGACGAGCGAAGCTGGTACTGAAGGGGTCACACCCACAAAACCAGTGCAGTTTCTGCCTATCCAAAAGATTCTAAATCTATCGAAATCTACAGTTTTGGATGCTTTTGGACGACCGTCCCTGCCTATTTCCCTGCGGAGCACCTACAAGCTGTGCGTCGAGCTCAGAAGGTTTCGGCAAAAAACAGAATCTCATAGGTTGCCAATCGGAATGGCCTTCGAAACCATGATCATTTGGACGTCTTGGTTGGACGAATTGTAAGTCAGTCCTTGGATTTCAACACTGTGAACTCAATTCAGTCGGCAGCTGCCATGCATAGAACTGGCACTTGAGTGCTGTCAGGGTGCGGGCTGAGTTCCTGCGCAGACAAAAGGCAGCCCTACTGTCCCATGCTGTTCCCAAAGCACGGGGATCCAGAAACATGGAAGATCATGGAAGCTTTCCCGGTCATAGGCTCCCTCTTTCTGATCTTTGCGTTTCCTTTGCTTTCCCTCTTTCGTTACATCTGGCGCTAGATTGCACTCAAGAAATGGAGCACCAGGAGCAGCAGCAGCAGCAGCAGCAGAAAAACAATAAAACGACGAAGAAGCAGGCGCGCAATCATATACCGATATACCCTTTGATGCAACAATAAACACGATTGTCTTGTGTCTGCTCAGCAACACGGAGCAAGGAATTTGGTAATCCCTGTTGAACTGACAATTGATTCCTGCCGAGTCCTGCCTATTTCCTGGTTTTCATTGACCCAGGTTCTGAACTAACACTCAGAGTACAGGAAGATCCGCTCAACAATTTACATGGAAGTGTCAGTTCAACATGTTTTGCCAATCTTTGCAAGGACTTCTGGTCCCGTTCAGTTTGCACTCTCACCCTCCCTTATGGCTCAGCTTTGTGCGGCGTAGCGCCTAAAGTTAAGACAAAAAATATTTGGAATATCGTTTAACTCCTTAATTTGAAAACTATTTAGTGCTGAACAACCTCAACTTTGAACGAGGTCACTCAAACAGCAGGTCAAAGCACAAGGCAGCTTTTTCCTGAAACCCAAAACTACTTCCAAGCTTTCGTACTCTTTCGGAACTCTTTCAGGGATTGGCAGCCCAAAATGCTGCAAACATATGCGCATGCCACGGAATCTTCAACAAGAACATATGCACAAAAAACTCAAACGTGACAAGGGGAAACATGTTTTTGGTTTCATTTACTTTCCTTCATTTAGTTTTGTTGTGAAGGTCTTTTGACGATTGAAGCTTGCGCGTGCCTGCCAATCTGCTGAGCGTGTTTGAGATTGGCGCGCCTCAGGTCTCGAAAACAATCCCGAAAAGGCAAAGCGGCAAAGCGTAATCTTTGCATAATCTTTGCATTTATGCTCATTAGTCGAAACTGTTTGAACATGGAACATGTTTGAACCGTACAAGATCCAGCTGTTTCAAACATTATTCTAGCTGTTGAGTTCCTGACCGGATTCATCCTGACAACTTGGGGACATGGGGACATGGCAAGTCGAGACTGGCTTGACTTCTGAGTACTGCGATCTGGGGCAAACCAGGCCTCCGAGGAAGTCTGTCTGGGACAGGGTCGACCTAGGCTCTCTGGACTTTCCGTGTCCGCAATGGTCATCCCATCGATCCCATCGACCTCTGTGGGAGCCCTGCTAGTGGTTCTGGTGGCTGAGAAAGGTCTGTGTCCTGTTCAAGCTTAAAAAACACACACAGACTTTGCGACAACTTGCGTCCACACCACACCGAATGCACTTGCCTGCCGTTCCATCTGTGCCAGCTGCTCTTCCTCGCACTGGGATTCTCTGGATATTGAAATTCGAAACACAAAATACTAGGCACTCTGAAAGCGCAAGAGGCGCGGAAAAACTTACAGCTTCAGTTCTGCGATTTTATACATCAAAGGCCCAGAAAGTCAATGCAGCTTTGCATTATCGTGCAGTTTTCAACTATTCTGGCAATTATCCTCCATTCCTTCAGTGCACATGATCAAGTTGTTTGAATGTCGGAGCAGTAGTTTTTGTATTTTGCTTCACCAAATCATGTCCCCTAGTCTTTCACTGTGCCATTCAACCCATGCTTGTCGTAGGTGCTCGTTTTCCCCTTCTTTCTCCCTTCTTTCTCTCAATATTTACGAATAGTCCTGGTCACGCAAATGGCGCAGCTCCCGTTGTCTCAACAGCTCCAACTCTCTGAGCTCTCCGTTGACGATGTTGACGCCTGTCACCGGCGACAGGGGCATGAACTGATGAACATTGATGAACCGTAACAGCCGTAACAGTTACACGGTTACACGGGTTACACGGGTTACACGTGAGGTCCGCTGTGACCAGATCCTGTGAACCTGTCACTTCTTTTCGCTCTTCGTAAAGGCCCTGTTGATCGAGTTTTAAGCGGCCGCACTTGCCGAGCTCCTTCGATGTTCAAATGCACGAACCTCACGGGAGGAATCCAGAATGCCCAAAGCCATTCTGAGAGAATGCAAATTGTTTTACACATGAGGATTTTTTTCACAAAACATCAAAATGTTTGACAGGCAGAAATAAAATAGGTAATTAAACAGGTTCGATCTGCTGTCAGAAGCATCGAGCATAGTACCCGCCTCCTCTTGCAAATGAGATACTTGGGCCTGGCCATGTCACATGGCAAAAAAATGCTCTTGTTATCTGTTGCTGTTTTCTACAGCATAGCACTGGTATGACTCATATTCAGATTTTTTCCAAGTTTTCCTATGACATAGCCTATCAAATTTCAATGAAACTTCAATGCGCATTGCATTTATTGCATTTGAGTTCTCAGCACCTGTAGATCGTGTGTCATGCGACCGAAGTGGCTCTGCCTCTCTGCAACCTGCTAAGGGTGCCATTTACAAAGGAGTGCAAATGGATGGAAGTGACTAAAGTTTAGACTATTTTATATTCAGCATGATTCAGCATGATTCAGCATGATTCAGCGTCAATCCAGGTTGTCCGTTCAAGTCTCAGTTTGCCCCACTCTGGCCTCTTGCCGCAAATGAATCAATCGGTTCTCACGGTTGCAGCTCCGCATTTCCTGTCAATGATCTTGCGAAATTTGCAAGGGTTATTTGCAGGCAGTCTGCCTCACAGAAAGGCACTGAATGTATTAAATGATTTTTAAATGTGCAACAAAAATATGCAGATCATTCTGTCTCAAATGCAATTTGCAGCAATTTGCAGCAATTTGCAACTTCTTTGCAATTCGCTGCGTGACTTGAAAGTCTTGGGGGCTTCCACTTGCTCGTTCCAATCGCACGTCTATCCTGTCCTGTCTATGGCAGGTCTTTGTTGTCGTGGGACAAATGTTGTAAGTTTCAGCATGTTTCAGCATGCAAAAAGTACCAAAAAAGGTCCAACTCCAGCCAATTTTTCTCTTATCATCTCTTTTATAATTCATTATTGAACAATGCATGCTGAAAACTTCAAAGACCTGCAGATTCTTTGCGACTGCAAACCACTGCAAACAATGATGCCCTACGTCCGGGCAAGAGGCGTTGCCATGGAAACCCAGAATTTCTGGTGATACTTTCAGGCTTTCAGATCTCTGTCAGTCGCGATTCTTTCATGACGGTCGTCAAGAGAATGGCTTCTGTCACGACTTCGGTCACTTGGAAGACTTCTGGCGAGGCAGGTGAGGCACGTGAGGCACATGAGGCATGCGTCGCTTCTCTCCTCTCAGCCCAGGCTGCCAACGGCGGAGAAGGCGTAGGATTCGTTCTTCCACAGATAAGTGCCGCGCCTGGCACGGGCTGGTTCTGGCGAGTTCAGACATACGTAATATCAAGTAATATCTGCATATATCATACACATCGATAATATACCATAATCTCATAATATGATATAATTTTAAATAATATTATATTATATGTATGTGCGTGCACCTGTGCTTCAATGTGAAGCTGATCGAAGCTGTGTATCATAAAACATTTCACAAATGCGAAAAGATTCTTACTGCTCCAGGTTCCGCATAATGAACCCTCCCCACATTTTCGCTTCGCTTTGGATAGACAATTGGTGTCTCTTCATTTTACAGCGAACTAGAAGTAGAAATGATTCTGGTGCACAGGTTTAGAGGGAGCAAACCAAAGTCAGAACAAAAAAGAACAAGTCGAACAAGTGACCACTTTGGTCTTGGGCAGCCATCCACCCACCTGCCTTCTTGGATCTTCGCTTGTGCAAATGCACATGTTGGGAGCGCAATGCCTTACACATCTTACACAGGGTGAGGGTGTACCCTGGTAAAAACGGTACAATTCCAGACAAACATCTTGCAAAAACATGCAAAAACTGCTGAGATCTGCTGAGTCTTCGGGCATGAAGCTTTGCTGCCGCACCACGCCGCCCAGATGAAGCCCAGACCTCCACGTAGGCCTGGGGTCATCGGATGTCATCCGATGTCGGATGTCATTGGTTCATCGGGAAACATCATCGTCACACTGCCACGACTTAGACGCGACTTAGACACGACTGGTAGGCTCTGAGAAGTTCTCACCTTGACACGACAAAAAAAGTCCGGACCTGGCTGAGGGAACACCACGCGGTGTCTAGCTCTTGCCTCAGTCTCACTTCGGAATTTAGCATGGGAAATCCAAACGGCTAATCGATGCTGATGGTTTATCACGGGCAACAATTGCTTGCCATGATGATTTCACAGGCCCACCCACCCTCCAATGAGCACTCTTTTCTGGAGAGTTGGCATCGGTCAGGGCCTGTATCTGCCCACTGTGCTGAGGACCTTTCAGTCCTTTTCTAATTTCAAAACTTCCCGGTTCTGCATGCCCTGCTGTTCCGTTGCAGAGCCTGTCATGATGTGTTAAGCACC
>Ga0126342_10021353_pt1 | contig 10800 bp, 6 predicted proteins | sample Cyp1metagenome_FD_92528 | JGI IMG/M metagenome (GOLD analysis project Ga0126342, IMG submission 92528) | Coral microbial communities from Lord Howe Island, Old Settlement Bay, Australia - Cyphastrea 1 metagenome | ecosystem: Host-associated > Invertebrates > Cnidaria > Coral ... | reverse complement strand
TCAAAAGTGGTCCCCCCTGGAGGGTCCAGTTTTGGTCCCTTCATTGTGGCAAATCTGTTGAAATGTTTCTTTCAAGTTGAAGTTGATTTCACTAGCAACAGCTGCGGCTGGAATCTTGAACTGTATATATGATAAGTTGTGTATACATGCAATATTGCATATGATACCATGCATATATATAAATGTATATATGTATCATATAATATACATCACGTATATGTATATTTAAAAAATATCACATCACATCACATCATATCATATCATATGTTATCATATCATATCATTTCATACCATGACATATATATATATATATATGTGTGTGTCATCAATGTACATATGTGATGTATTATTTATATATCACACATAAATATATATATATATATATATGTATTATGATTATTATTTATGATTTATTATTATTATTTCATATATAAATTTACTGTTATATTTATATATACATATATCATATATATATACACATAACATATACATATATTCCACACGGAAACAGTGAGACAATTCGTCCAATTCTAAGCAGCCCATGAAATACGCCTGCCGGTCTGCCACTGATCTTTCCTCTCAAGGTGTGGACATTCTGGTTCTACAGGAAACTGGAGATTTCATCTAGGACCGCTAGGACCTTTGCGACTTGGACTGTGAGGCGAAGTCACGGTAGAACGGAGAAAGCACACCTGACCTTCCCGGTGAAATTGGCAATTTTCATCACCATTTTAAATGGAGGATCATCCATTGTGAGACACGCCTTACCACCTTGGACATGACCTGCCGGTGTTTCAGGAAGGGATCGGAAAGGCACCAATAGGGTGGAACAGAAAACACCCGATTAATACTTGGATGTACATCGAAAAAAAATGATTCGTGATTTATAACCTATGTATAATCCATATAAACTGGGATGCACCCTCAAGCATACCTCGCTGAATTTGAAATCCCAAGGGGCAGTCACCAATGAAACATCGAAAAGTCGTAAACATTGCATCCTTGGATGGCTCCGGAGCTGGTGGCTAGATGAACATAGGAACTTGATCAAACACATTGAGTTCATCTAGACACCTGAGGGTTTCCAACATTAAAAAATGTCCTGTAACACACTATACTATACTGTATACTACAGTACAACAGAAAAAATAATATCCTAACATATAATGTAATGCATTATTAGCGATTTAAACAAGGATAATGTAGTATAATATAATAAAATGACAAATGATTAATTAAACAAAATACACGATATAATAGAATGAAGCTTAATAAAGTAAAATAAGATAACACAAAACATAGTGAAGCACACACACATATATATAATACATTAAGATAAAACAACACATAAAATGAAATATAATATTGTGGAAAACACAAGACACACAACGACTATATATATATATAAAATAACTATATATAAATAGATAATAATCAACTGTTAGTATACTATACTATACTAAAATAAAATATAATATGATATAATAAAAAAAAGTAATAATACAATATTATATGATACATGATTATGAAATATACTATGGTATCAGACAGTAATATAATATTTATAATGCAGTATCATTTATTAATCTATACAGTAATTAATATAGATATATATAGGACAAAAAAACAAAATGAAACCATATAAATCTAGGTACTTCCATATAGATCCCTACTTGTAGCATCATGCACCCATTCCGGAGGTCTCCAAGGCTCAGGTATTGAACGAAATTGATCATTCAAACCCAGCTCGGCAGTTCTCCGATCATTGCCTCCACGAGACCGGGGCCGGATGACTGGGTCCGAAAGATTTTCTTTTGGTCTCCCCCCACCACCAAAAAAACAAGAATCATTAAACAAACTAACCTGGATGGTGAAAAAAAACATGTTGACTTGAAATGGTCTTGTACTTAAATAAACCAGACGGGTTTGTCCAAACATGAGGGAGTTACAGTACATGGATTTACTCCTAGTTCATCACCATTGAAACCGTTTTTTTCGGGAAACTGGGGCTTTTGCCCACCCGGGATGTGGGCGCAGCAACCGCAGAAGGATGATATGAAGGGTATCATAACACTTGCAATATTACTCTCCAGTATTCTGACGAGGACGCTGAAAAATGAGAAAATGTACGCACGTACTATGTTAGTTGTTTTTCTTACTTTTGCCAGTTTCGCAAGCGTCCATGTTAGTTTGACACATGTCACAGGTCCACTGACATGGACGCTCCCAGGATTGGGTGTACAGGCTACCTCTCTCTTGGGGCATTCCCGGGGAACTTACCAAAATATGAAAATTTGCCATGTCCATGTTAATGCACAAGAATTAGCTACTTTTTGGAGGACCACGTCCTTGTTAGCTAAATTTTGATGGTTTTTTACCAGATGCACGTCCATGTTAGTGGTACGTTTTTTTGGCCTCCACGTCCACGTGAACGAAGGGGAGGGTATCATGCCATGGGTATGATCAGCCATTTAGTACGGATTACTTCTGATGTTAGGATATAAGAATAAATGGCACTTGCAGTTTATGTGATGTTATGTGACATGCGGTAATTTGATGTGATACCTGCAAATATACATCCATATCCAGATATATACAGTATGGTACCGTAACTGCTATATACATAGCTCTGACTGTCATGTGTATCTTGACGTTCATGCTGTCATTCCCAGGGTTTCCCAGGGTTTGCAGCACAAAAAATTGGGGACATGAAATCACCAGCAAGACAGCAACAACCAGTAGTTTGTCCAGCATTTTACCAGGGAGACAACTGACAACTAATCCAGCTAACCGCACCGGCGATGCTGGGAGTGACAGGAACCGTCCACGTTTCAAGCATCATCTGAAGCACCATGGGTCGGCCTCCCCTCTGACTCTGTATATACATATATAAATATAAATATAAGTATAAAATACAAACATAAATATATAACAAATGAAAATATATAGTACATATGAATATAGTTCTATATGATTATACTGTATATGAAAAGTTGTGTATTGATATGCCATGTTTTTGATGTTTCTTATCTTATGCTACGTTATGCTTTGTGATGTTCCTTATGTTATGTGATGTTGTGCCTTGCAAGGTTATGTTAAGCTATGTGTTATGCACATGCATGCATGCATGCATCCATCAATACATGCATGGGTGGATGGCTGTATCTCTGTTTGTATGTATGCATGTATGTATGTATGTAGGTATGCATGCATGTATGCATGTATGGACGGATGACGGATGGATGGATGTATGGCTGTATGGATGGATGGATGGATGTATGGATGGATGGATGGATGGATGCATGGCTGTATGTATGTATGTATGTATGTATGTATGATGGATGGATGGATGGATGGATGGATGGATGGATGGATGGATGGATGGATGGATGGATGTTTGGATGCTTGGATGCATGGATGCATGCATGTATGTTTACTTATATCTGTACTATGTCACGCATTTGTGTATTTAATAAATGTGTATACACATGTGTCAGTTGTGTATTTTTTTAATGTGTATGGATAAATATATTATATACAATCATAAATATATACGATGTATACATTCCTAACTCCAACACTTGATTTCAGGCCATCAATTTGACGCTTTCCAACAGGTTGCAGCTGGTTCGTTTCAATTTGGGCCTATGGCTACAGTGGAAAAGCCAGCAATCATGTAAAGGACGCTGAAGAGCAAAACAAAGGCAATGGACAGTGTCCTGCGAGGCGGTGATAGATTATAGAAATATCATGGGGATGTCATGGAGATAAATAACCATAGCATAGTTGGTTAAGTTGGTAAACATACTGTATCTCAAATGACTGTTGGGTTGATGCACCACCTTGTGCCAATAAGGCGTTGGAAGAAAACTGCCAACTCAGCCAGATCATGCCAGAGGAGTCAGCGGATGCTCTCTGATGTTCACATTGGTTGGTGCTGTTAAAACTCAATATTCATTTTTCATCAGCCAGTCAGTGGTTCAAACAAACCCATGCTCCAATGATTTGGTCAAAGTTTTCAGATAACTGAATCCAACTGTTGTGGTACACCCAATGCTGCGAACATGTTTTTTGGGTACATGATAGGTGCACAACCCCGGTTTACTCTCCTTGCTGTTTGTAGGTCCTCTATGGTGAGGGTTTACCCGACAAAGAGGAACGCATTTTTTGAAAAAAATATCCAGTAATATATCAACCCCAGTAACAGTATCCAATTAAACTATGTATATATATATATGGATAGTTATATCCTCATTATCTATATAATACATTCAAATAACAAGTTTGTTGGTTGTACATATACCCAATGAAATCCCCCAATATGGTTTGCAATATAGATAAGGGCAAATATAGTTCGCGTGTCTCTAAATATTATAATCCCTTCGCCCTAATATTCAACGTCTCGCAAAAACCATGGTAGATGCAAGGGATTAGTATATTTAGAATCTGAACGGGGCTGGGATTGAACCCGTTTAAGTATAGATATATCTAACAATATCTAAGGCAAACCGTTTATACTAGTGATTCTGTTAAACACCAACGACATAAAACAGCCACAAAGACTTTCCATCCACAAGTCTTTCCGGAATGTTATAGATTATATTTGCCATGAAATTTCCAGGTTTCAATTGTTATCTATTTGGGGGTTGCTATCCACTTGTCTCCACTGAGTTTACTAGTGACCCAGTGACCAACCAGTCTCCACGGCGTCCACGGTCCAGAGACCAGCGAGCAGGCCTTTCACCATCAAGCGCAACTCCTCACCAAGGTAGGAACCGCAACAGCTAGGCCCCGCCAAGGGATAGCTGAACCATCTGGTGGGCAATGCGGGGCATGTTTTCAAGTGGAGGAGTGGAGTGTTAATGATGACGTCATTAACAATTACCTTCAGTTGTTTTCGGAGGATTCAAGGGGCGGCCAACGTTTTGATTATTGAATATGTACATGCAAGGAAGTGGAGTTTAATTTGGCAAAGTGATGATATCAGATTATATAATCTCGTCTACACATGGACACATGGAGGTTACAATACTTCAGCCCTTCATGTTTTTGACTTAAACATGAAGCCATCAAACAACAGCTCGCCAAACTTTGCCCGATGTCAACCTACCAATGCAATCTGATCAAATCATTTTGGTTATGGATCAAAGCCATGGTATCATTGTTGAATCTTGTGGACATCAACATTGCTGCCAATGGATGTTTATCCCAAAAATAGATCGAACATGGTTAATTATACAATAATTTGATTTTTTCCCCACCTGCCAAGTGAGGGTTCGTAGATTTCCTTAGAGTGGCCTTCTCCTCCTTCCTTCCTTCTCCTTCCTTTCTCCTTCCCCAAACAGCGAACTCCAGATCTCAGTGGGCACTGCCGGACATCAACCGCGAGCTCCCGATCGCAGTGGGCACTCCCGCACCTCAACCACAAGCTCCAGATCGCAGTGGCGCACCTCAACCGCAAGCTCCAGATTTCAGTGGGCACTGCCAGACTTCAACCGCGAGCTCCAGATCTCCGTGGCCACCAGACCTCAACTGCAGGCTCCGGGTCTCAAAATGGCCACCGCCGGACCTCATCTACGAGTGCCACACTGCCAGACCCCAACCCTGAGCGCGAGATCTCAGCTGGCACTGCTGGACCTCAACCGCGAGCGCCAGATCTCAGTGGGCACTGTGAGAATGCCCCTGCATGAATAGAGATCTCAACCGCGAGGTCCGGCAGTGCCCATGCCAGAAAGAATGGCCGAATTAATGCTATTATTGCCAGTATAGATGCCAGAAAGAATGCCCGAATGAATGCCAGATAGAATGGCAGAATGGAATGCCACAAAGAACACCAGAATGAAATCCAGAATAGATGCCAGAAAGAATGTCAGAATAGATGCCAGATAGAATATGAAAAAGAATGCCAGATAGAATGCCAAAGAAAATGTCAGAATAGATGCCAGAAAGGATTCCAGACAGGATGTCAGAATAGATACCAGATAGAATGCCAGAATTGAAAGTCAGAAAAGAGTGTCAGATAGAATGCCAGAATAGATTGTCAGAACATATATGCCATAAATGCTTCCAAATGAGATGTCAGAAACTATGGCAAAATAATTTGTCACAGCGGGGATCACCAGAAGTAAAGTAATTACATCGTCCTACATTGCAGATACTCTACATTTGCAATGCTTGTTTCAAATGGGTTAATGAGTTAATGGAGTACCCGCAGGTACCCCAACCTATTTCTTGCTGGGAGGATCACCTGTTGTACCATGTTGCACCTCCTGCAAGGGCAATTTTCGATCTTCCATGAAAAGATTGCATTCCTGTTGTTGGGGGTAGAAAGGTACAAACCCCATGCTCAAACATTCACTCACATTCAAAATGTCACCCTCTTGGCTTGTATCCCGATGATATCTCGATAATTCCCTATACACCTGCAGATTTTCAACAATCTCTTGAGTCCCATTCAATTATATCTCATATATATATACCCATGAAATATCAATATCTATATCTATATCTATAAATAAATATATATATATAATATCGATAATTTAAAAACAGTAAATAAATAATATAAACACCCCAATTCTAGTTGTCAAAAAAACCTCAGCCGGCCGGGTCGCGGCTTGCGCCCCTGTCCTTGAAGACCTTCAATCGGAAGACGCGCATGACCCGCACAAGTCGGATCAAGCGACAAACGCGAAGGAAGGAGGCGCTAAAGAGCTCCGAGTTGTTCTTGCGGGAGGATTCACCCCACAACATGTGGTGATATATTGAGGACATACTGGGAGACATAATGATTTAACGGTAAATGTAGCTGGCCCCTGACCAGCTAATTTTGCTATGATTTCAAGTGCCGTTTCCAAAGCAGGATTTGTGGTAGATATATTAAATCATCAAAATTCAAGTGTAATGTTACTTATTTAAATCTATTCCTTTGTTGTTATTGTTGCTTACTGTACTATATCCCCATTTTCTTTGGCCCAGAATCCCTGGTGTTTTCCAATTGTTCTATGCGTGTGCCGTGGCCCCTCGTATCACACCGTGGCCTGGAAGAACAACAAATCGGCCCAGGAGACTGATGCCAGTAGGACATCAAAGAGGTTCCAGGCTTTCCTGTCACGAAACTTACACTCAATGGTCAAGAAAAAAGTTGATCTCAACCATGATGGGGTTGATGATGGGGTAAATTCTGGTGAATTCCTTCATTGATTCGATTTAGCCAGTATCAAAGGTGACCAGCTAGAAAAATAGCCCATTTAGTTTGATAATCTTCCCAACCTCGGTTTTTGGGGATTTTCCAGCCATGCATCGACATGTCGGGGAATGGAACATGTCAGCTCGAGGGCATCGTCCATGGGTTTAGCAATCGGTCGAAGGTTTTGGCGAGGGCGACCCGGTTTCAAAAAACACACTCACTTGCTCACGGAAATTTCCTCACTTGCGCACTGAGTGACATAAAATTCACTCACTTGCGCACTGACACAGCTAACAATCAGCCAACCCCCTGGGAAATTACATTCATATTCATCAACATGCGCATGTGGGCGGGGGTGGTGTAGTGTGGAGTGGGGTGGGGTGGGATGTTAACGTTCTTTCACATGCGCACCACAGAATGGGCACTGACACGTGCGCAGAATAATGACGTTCAGTCACAGTGGCTTGCACTCATATTCATCAACATGCGCATCTGGGGTGGGGTGGGGTGGGATGTTAACGTACCTTCACACGCGCACCAAAATGGCGACGAGCATTCGAGCATTGACACGTGCACAGGATAATAACGTTCAGTCACAATGGCTTGCACTCATATTGCCATACAAAAGTAATGTAAGAAGAAGAAAGCGTCACGCCTGCCACGTGCAGGCACGGCAGCAAGTACACAATGCAAGGCGTGCCGGTTTCGGCAAACGGCGCAACGCAAGTCAGAGACAATCCCCCGCTTTCACTGCGACTCCTTCCTTCCTCACATGCAAGTAACGCACCTGCCACGCAATATTGCTCTATATTATATACTTCATGTCTCAGCCCAAAGCAAATCCAGTGCACAAGCGAGCGAAAACCCAGTGCACAAGCGAGGGAAAAATCTAGGGCACAAGCGAGTGCTTGGCCATTTCAGGAGGGCACTGACATCCAACACGCTCAGAGATCGAACTTCTCAGAGATTATGGGGGGGGGTCTAAAATTGAAGATATCCCCATTATGTCTTATACGAGATAAGACATTGGTGCATGTCTATGCGTGATATGTCAGTGTGTTGAAACATGGGGATTTACCCTCAAATAGCAATGTTAATTGTCAACGTCATGATACATGGGGCTGGAGTGGGGAAATATAACAACATTATGATTCTTGGGCGTGTGAAAATTGAACATGGTTGATTTACCCTAAAGCATGGGGACATGCAACCAACAACAATATGAGGATAAATATAATAAGGATGTAGTGGGATTTACAACCCAACAAAGGGATGCTTGGCTGTGTCTGATATTGGATGAATGTCAGGCCCCAATTAATTTTTACGCATGTGAGAAAAGGATGGGTTAAAACTGGTAAACCCAGCTTGTCAAGCCTGGCAGCTGATGTGGAAAACATACCAACCAGATTGGGACAAAAGGAAGTCCATTTTGGAGGAAAAAAATGGTTGGTGATTGTTTTTTCACCATTGAAACTCCTCAATCAACCAGTGGAAAAAAGGAACAAGGACATCGATGGGTTGGGCTAAACACAATCACCAAGCTCACTTAGCAGTGTTTGAAAACCAACATGTGTTTGCTTAAAACTTGTTGAGAACCACGTTCCGAGAATGCGTCATGTCAAAATCTGTAAAACCTTAGATGATAACCAATCAAAACGGGTTTTGGTCAGTAGTCACCAGATTTTTTGCAGTGTTAATTTGACATGTGTGGGCTTGAGAAATTGTGTTGCGATGAATATGTATGACTGTTTCTTGGATACCCTCTCGCAAATCACCATGTTTGACAGGTATATTTCATCTGATTGTGCTGGTTCAGTTACCACGCCAAATGCCATCCCCACCTATCAAATCTTATCAATAAAAATCAAAAAAACATACAGAACAGGAACTCTGACAACCGTGGCTGTATACAATCCGGATCTGAACACCACGAAATCACTTGCCAAGCATCTCTTGTCCACGCCAATAAGTACGACATCCTCCCGCAAAAATTGCTGGAGAAATGACACTAAAGTGGTGCAAGGCTCGGGTACTGGGATGATTTCTGCACCTGGTCATGGGTTTTTCTCCCCAGAAGAAAAAGTATATTCACACCAATATGAGCTGCAAGGTGTACATATATGCATGCCTTTTTCAGCGCTCCAACCTCGCGGAAAATTTTCTCGGCGTATGTTCATGGCCTGCGAGGCTAGATACAGACACAAAATAAAGGTCGCACTTTGACACGTTTGGGGCGAAACCACAGCTATTCAACATAGCAATCTACAACGAAGGCAAAGCTCATCACAAACGATGATTAAATCTTATTCAAGTATGACTAAGTATGAAATGACATGAAGGAACTATCATATCACACATGCATTCACGTGTGACAGTAATCGCCATGTGATGATGATACATCATTCGTGCTGCATACCAATGTCGGATGATCCAGCTTTTTTTACATTTGAAGCCCCGGTTTTCGGTTGGGAGCGAGTCAGCGGCTCCGCGGACTGGTTCGAAAGGTCCTTCGGTGTACATCCGAATGAGGATCTCAAGCACTATGAATGAAGCAAAGAACAGCTCCACGTATGCCTCAGCATTTTCGAGAATATAGGAAGAACGCAGGAACATCCCCCGAATGGTTTGATCTCAGCTGGAAAGGATGGGTAACTTATTAAATGGCGACGTAGCCGCGTAGCCAATGCATAAGTTCCGAACCATTGCTTTTCAATTATATAATTGTTGCTTAAATCCTCATCTTGATGATATACAACATACAAACACACCCACAATATCTTCATGATATACCAATTATACATGCTTAAAATTGATTACACTAATGTGTTCCCATATGTTCACTTTATTTCAATTAGCCATCAATAACGGGCCGGGTCCCAACTGAGGTCGCTCTAAGTCATCTAGCTAAAAAATATTGCGACCTTTTAGTGAGAGGTTAGTCCGTTGTCAACCAGCTTGTTGGTGGGACCCTCTGGGGGACCCTCTGATCATCATCAGCAGCATCAGCAGCAGCCGCCGCTGCCGCCGCCGCCGCATAATCATAATAATCATCATCATCATGATCATCATCATGATCATGATCATCATCATCATCATCACCATCACCACCATCATCATCATCACCATCATCATCATCAGCATGGTCATGATCATGATGTTTGTTTTTGTTTATGTATTGTGGTTGGGCTAATCATGTTTAGCGTCACAGCAAATCACAACCATCACCATTTCAACCTATACAAATGCATTGGGATGGAGAGCACAAATAGCCGTTGAGAGGGCATGTGTCCGGCTGAGATACCACAAAGCACAAATCAGAACTGGTGGCTGGTTGAGCCACCCACCGCAGAAATATGAAAGTTATATAATTTGGGGGCCCAGTCATCTCGCGGTTTTTTTTCAACGAAACATGGTAAAACAAGGCAACCGGTTGACTCGGCGCCCTTGAAAGGGTGACGAATTTGAAATTCTGATTTTTGAAGGTAAGACAAAAAATGCTGGTATTTGCAGGAGTCGTCAAAAAATGTTTGCAACATGGACATTCATTTCGATTGGCAGGCGTGTGACTCAAGAGTGAAAATGTGCGTTTCGCCTGCGCGGTGATTCGATTT
>Ga0126342_10021352_pt1 | contig 10801 bp, 8 predicted proteins | sample Cyp1metagenome_FD_92528 | JGI IMG/M metagenome (GOLD analysis project Ga0126342, IMG submission 92528) | Coral microbial communities from Lord Howe Island, Old Settlement Bay, Australia - Cyphastrea 1 metagenome | ecosystem: Host-associated > Invertebrates > Cnidaria > Coral ... | reverse complement strand
TTAGCGAGCCTACTTTTCGACCCTCCGGAGCCACAAATCATTGGAAAAACACAGTGTTTCGCGACTTTCCTACCTTTTCGCACATCTGCATCTTCTTTCTTCTAACTCTTTCTCTTCCACTCTTCTTTCTTCTAATCTTTCTCTTCTCTCTGCCTCTTCCCTGCTCTGCTTTTCATCTGTCCATATTGTCGGAAGTTTGACTTCTAAACTTCCTTCGATAAATTAATCAGGGATGCCAAATACCTACAATGAGATGAGATTATCTCAAAATGAGGAACCCAAAAAACTACATGGTTTATCATCCTTTATGCGTTTCAAAATACCACCACATCGTTTGTGTTTTAGTGGATATCAACAATTTGTTATAATATGTGTATATGTAAATAACGTAAGATATCCATGTGACATAGTGTTAAGCATAGTAATATCATAAATTATTATAGCATGTATATATGTATATATAATCAAATTTAATAACCACTAAAACACATGAAACGGCATATCCATGCATATCCCCCACAAGACAACCTCGGCCACGGATCTTTTCTTCGAAGGCTGCGAAGGTGATGGCCTCTAAACCGCCATCACCCAGATTACCTCGGTGATCTTGGCTTTTCATCTCAGGAGCACAGAAGTCTGGAACATCGTCACATTTTTACATCTGAATATGATTGAAGAATATAAAAATGCATCTTAGATGATTCTCAAGGCAGAAATTAAACTAGATGCAACAGGTTCGAGGGAATTGAGTGGGACAGGAGTGGAACCGAAGACAGGCTTTATCCGACACCAACACAGATCCCAAACATGCATATAGTTTCGCTAAAACAAAGGTTTCCATCAGGTGTGATCACGGATCCTGTCAAGCCCACATCTGTTGCTGACAATTCACTCCACCTGATGGATTTGTTGCCTCCGGGCCCTCCGGGCCCTCAATTTATGCACAGCCGCTTCTTAATGAGGGTATATTCAAATTAAAACAGGGACTCATATTCCATCTACCTACATTTTTTTTTGGTCCTAGACATATGCCCTTCCAAGGTGCTAAACAAATCTCTAAGTTTGTTCAAATGCAATTCCTGGCGTGCGCGGGGTTCGTCGCCCAGTCCCCTGCCTATGGACTCACTACATAGCAACCGACCCTTTTTCACCAGTTGTCGACATACTTCTAACAAAAAACACTTGCCATCACTGATCTCTGAAAAAAAAAATATCACTTATATTCATAACTGCACCAACTTGCACTACTAAACTACTGAACCCAGTGGATTTCTTTGATTGCGTTTGTTCTGTACCAAGTAGTTGGGGTCCTTTAAAATATCCCGATTCATAGAAACGGGTGAACACTGAGAATCAAACACTATAAAAACCATTTGTCTCGTCATGGTCAGCTGAAACAAACACTCAGTGAATCTCAGCGACACTGGTCTCAAAAAAAAACGTGCAGCAACATTTGTGTACAGCAATTGCAAAAAACAATCCAACAGGGAAAACAGTCACCTTCAAAATTCAGGGTCAGGGAGTCCAAAGTGTTGATCCCAGAAGTCATGCTTCGAAACACAATTAAGGGTTCAAAACCCGAAGCAAAGCGACCATTTCGAACCAAAATATCATGCAAAAATTCGATCGGGCAATTGAAACATGTTCGCGACCAAAAATGACCGCATCCTTGCCCTCCGCATTCCTTGTTTTTCAAGATGGAATGGACCACTGTTGTGTGGTCGTTCTGCGCAGATTCGATAGCCGACCTGGTGCGTGCACATGGGTGATATCACAAATTGGCGGTTTCTTTCTTTTTGGAAGTTCTTTTCTTTAAACCCTAATCAACGCTTAGTGATGGGATTCCAGCGCATCCAAACTGAAATTCAAAAGATGCAAACCCAACCCATGGAGTTCGATGCGCACGCATGTGACATGGAAACAGCTGGACACAAATCCTGTTCCCCAATATCAGAATTACAGTAATTGATGTTTTTTGGCGGAAATTCACATCCAGACCACAGAGAAGAAACGATCAGTGGGCAACAAAATGCGGACAAGCTACTGGCAAAATACGCCAGTTACCACATTAAGGACCGCGAAGTAGGTAAAAGCCTGGCACGGTCGAGACGGATCGCATTTATGTAGACCGGCGCCCACTCGTAACGCCGCTCTGTAGTAGGCCCGCAAAGGGGCCAAGACATGAAGAAGTTCACAGTGGATGCACTGGTAGGCCGGTAAGCATGTTGTCACTGTCAAGACACAAGAATACACAAGATGTCCTAGTAGTAGAGTATTTTGGGCAAGAGGATTAAAACCGCGATGAGTGGTTCGGAAAACGGAAAGGAGTAGCGCTCGAGCTTAGGTTGGGGGCCCATAATGTTGGTTGAGCTGAATTTTCTCACTTGGCACCGCCATGCAAAGACAGCGTCACTCGGTACTTGGCCATCCCAAGCGTGCTTGCAGGGGGCACGAGGGCTTGTCTGGCCGCTGCTTAAGGTTTGGGACATTTGGGCATGTCCAGAACCCGTGGTCGCAAGATGACACCACTTGTCAATGGGAGCAAAGCTCCGAACAGACGGATCCCCTGGAATAGGATGCTCGGCTGACATAGCCACCTGTCAGGATTGCAAAACTGTGTGAAGAGTTTGTCTGAAAGTCGACGCGCGGCTTTACAACGCATTTCACAATAAACAACGTCAGAACACATGACACTGTCGTTTCGCTTTTTCGCTTGGTATTATTTTTATGCTTGTCAAACGAATGCGAACGCGGCAAGCCATCATGGAGGCGATGGTTCGTCAAACCTGCTGCGGGGTCAAATTCGCGATGGGCAGGATTAAGACTAACAACTTTATCTGTGATGGCACATGGCGCCAAGTCCACGGTGCGATGCGGAGCCGGGACATCTGCTCCAACTGTTTGTTCAAGGAGGCACCAACGCCCAGCTTTGACCAAGTTGGCAAGGGGCATGTTTTGAGAAAACGATGCACCGCGTTTACTCATGTTTGAAGAGTGTGTAAGGTATGACCGTGAAAAATATCCCGCAAGTAAGCTTGGCACGGTCGTCATCAGAAGCACGGTCGTCATGCGACAATGGGCCGCATAGAAAACGCATGTTGGGAAGGGAAACTAAATTGATCCCGCCCTTTAAGGGGGCGCGGGGGGGTGAGGTAGCAATCCCCGGTATTTAGGGGCCCTGGATCCTAGCTAAACAGCTATTGACACTTGTGGTCAACAGGCGGAGCGCAGCATTCTTTTTATAGCTATGCCAGCAAGTCTTGAGCCACGGAGTGGCGCAGTGGATGAAGTGAATTAAGGTTAACATGTCACGTATCATGCTAAGTGTATGCACTGTGTAGACACGTCCCCAAAACTAGCTTACAGGAGGGGTAAAAACTGAAATATTTCAAAAGGGGGTGTCACCCCCCACACACCTAGAAATATTTCAGCTAAAAATGTCTGGTTTAGATACGGTAGAATAAGGCAATGAAAAATCTTAGCGCTGTCAGTTATGCATGAACGGGCACCTGTGGATGTGGCCAGGTACGTGCAAACCGGCTGAAGCGAGCATTTTCATGTTTTTTTCTCTCCCCAAAATTTTGGTTGTGAAATGTTTGAGGGGGGAAGGTGCAAAGCCATTGTATTTTACAGCTCTAGAAGCCCCCCCCCGCAAATTCCATTGCAGCAGTAGGATTCCGTTTCTGAGTATCTTCGAAGACTCTTCAAAGACCAGGAGCAGGAGTTCGCAGAAGTCATGCCCTGTTTGTTTTTTTGAACTATATATCCAATTGACATATCTAGGATAAAGTCTGGCATCCGGAGGACCCCCCCCACTTCTTTTGGAAGTCCAAAAAAAGTGTGGGAGAGGTGTATATTTCATGTGATCAGGCGAAATATTTCTCAGAAATTTCACGTCTTACCCCCCCAAAAAATGTTCCAGCTTTAAAGGGGGGATCTAAATTGACCCCAGATTCTCCCGTGCAACCCGGGCCCCTGGATTCTTTAGAGAGATGCCTGAAGGGTACAAAAAAACGACTTCGTGTGATCCCCACCAACTGACATACCATTCTGACATTCCGTCTAAGATTTTTATCTATATAGCTGGACTCTAGTCCTAAAACTTGTTGCTCTTACAGTATATCAGTATGATCTTACATGCTATATTTCTTTTTGGAGCCATATATTTGCAAGCGCCGATAGACTTGGCATGGTCGATTAAATTCTGGTTAAGAACGTTTACCTGAACAACCTAGATAACAAAACACGAGCCCAAGCAAAGTGGAGGCAGCAATTCTTTGAAGAAGGACCTTGTTTTTTTTGACGACCCAGGTTCTTTGATTCTTTGCAGGGAAAATGGCACAAACAAATCCGAAACTTTGAGATTGGATATTGGCAACTGGCCCCCCCGAAACTTGGGCAACATGCACCAAGCCCCCTTCCTATCCAACAGCAAATCTTTGCAAAACAAGTGTCACCACCTTTCCAGCACTAAATGCTGGCGAGGAGCAATGTAGAACCTTTGGAAAAAAAATCGTTCGGTTTGCCCAGAAATGATCAGAAATGGGGTAAACCAGCAGATTGCCATTCTGATGTATTTAATGAGAAAACTAAGGACTACATTTTGGGGTTGCAAGGGTCGGTTTCGACCATATTTGGGGGGTGTTGGGTAAATTATATAAGTTGAGATGCATGTTTATCCCTTTTTTGTCCATTACGATCAAAACATTGCACCTGATGAAATTTTGGTCATGAGGAGGGGCTCCCAACATCTTGGGTCAATACACCACTCTGCGTGTTGCAAGATGTGCTGTTTTTTTTCACAGAAAAAACATACAGTATCAACATGGCCCAATCATCCAAGAGAAAAGAGTAACCTCTCCAAAATCTGAATTGGTGTCGAAACCACCAACTAAGCTCAACATAGGTCGACTATCTTCCAAGATCTTCCAAGCAACAAATAGAGGCCAACCCACGCGTCATTGATCGCCTTCAAGGCAGGCAGAACTTCGCCCCAACTCACCTTCGCGGCATCAACGATTGTCATAGTTCAGAATGGTCAGACCAGTTTCACATTACTTGCGTTGGCGGCATTGGCATTGCATTCTGGAATTCTCCAGCAAAATAATTGTCCTACAGTTGCTTACCTGGCTGCCAATTCCTTAAATGTCCCTCATATTCCTTCAAATTCTTTAACTTTTTTTAAAAATTGTTTAAAATTCCTTACCATTCCTTGAAATTCGTTAAAATTCCTGAAAATTCCTTCAAAATTATTCATTGTTTTTCAAATTCATTTAAATTGCTTAAAAGTCTGGAAAATCCATTAAAATTCTATCAAGCTGCATCAAATTCCTGAAAAAATCTTAAAAATTCCTTCAAAATCATTCAGTTATTTTAAAATCATTTAAAAAGCCTCAAAATCCTTTAAGATCTCTGATTTTTTTCAAAGTTTCATTTAATTTTTCCAATTCCTTAAAATTTCCTTCAAATTCAAAAAAAACCCTTCAATTTTTTTGCAATTTCTTACAAATCATTTAAAGTTCTTACATTTCCTTCAAATGTCTCAGAAGTCCTTAAAATTCATTTAAAGTCTTTAAAAAACCCTCAAAATCCTGAAAAAAAACATTGTTAAAATGCTTAAAATTATTAAATTTCATCAGAATTCATTCGAAATTTCTTCAAATTCCTTACAATACCTTACAAGTCCTTCAAATTCCTTCAAATTCTTTTACAATTCCTTTAAATTTCTTAAAACTCATTCAAATTCTTGATTTTTTCAAACATTCCTTTAAAATTCTTGAAAAATCCCGAAAATTTGAAAATCTTTTAAAACCTTCAAATTCTTCAATGTTTGCAATTTCCTTACAATTCCTTCCATCTCCTTCAAATTTCTGATAATTCCTTCATCCTTCAAATTCCTTCAAATTTCGTCAAATTCCTTCAAATTCCTGAAACACGTTTAAAATTCGTTCAAATTCCCTAAAATTTCAAAAGTTTGAAAAAAAGAACGTTAGTGAACCGGGGAGGTTTAGTGGCATGGGGTGTTTGAAGAAAAGGATAGTATGATGGGTGATCGGTATAAGGCTATCAAGCAGAAATGGGAGATGGATTACGACGGATGTATGTTCTTCATGGATTATGATGAGTTACAAGTTAAAGGCCCTTCACCAAAAGAGAAGTTTGTAGGAGCAGCAATGTTGCAGTGAGGAAACAAAATAAATACCACTCTCAGTGCTACTGGCATTTGAAATGCATTTGACAAAATAGATTTTTTGAAAAGGATTCGCAGAAAATCTAGTCTAATCCAATAAAACGTTTGAATAAAAACAAGATTTCCTCTCAAAAACACCAAGGTACCACATCTTTACTCAGCCGGTTGCCATCCCAAAATACTTTCCACTGGGACAGTTTATCAAGTGTTGCCACTGACTAAGACACTCCTCGCTACGAAGGATAGAATGAATCACATTCAATTCAAAATTCAATTTAGATGTTCAATGTTTACCCTAAGAAGAATAATTCTTTAAATTAAAAATAAAACAATCAAGAGGTAAAATGTCAGAATAGATATCAGTTGGTGGTTGGTGGTGGTTGGTACCCCACAATAAAATTTAAGAAATAACATGTCAGAATATATGTGAGATTTTTGTGTCAGAAAAAAGGTCAGAATATATGTTAGTTCGTCTTACTCAATGAGTGATCTCCTAGAAATTAGTTAAAACCCTTGTCGATGGGTTTGCGCGCGCAACACAACAAGCTTGTTTCGGGGTACTTAAAAGAACCTACATCCGTCGTAATCCATCTCCCATTTCTGCTTGATACCCTTATACTGATCACCCATCATAGTCTCCTTTTCTTCAAACCCCCTATGCCACTAAACCTCCCCGGTTCACTAAAGTTCTTGAAAATTCCTGAAAAATTCTGAAAAAAACAAAAATTCGGAAAATTCCTTAAGATTCTAAAAACCCTTTAAATGCTCAAACATCATTAAAATTCCTTAAAAAATGATTAAACATCCTGAGCATTCCTTAAACATCAACAACATTCCTTAAAAGTCATTAAAAAAAACCTATTGACATTCGTTGAAAACCATCAAAACCCTTAAAATTTCTATAATTTCTTTAAAATTCCTTAACATTCCCTCAAATTCGTAAAAAAAATGATTTTGTTGTTAAAATTCACGATTCTTTCGAATTTCTGAAAATTCTTTAACTGTTTAAAAAATTCTTTAAAATTCCTTAAAAATCTGTAATAAATATTAAAACTCTTTAAACATCATTAAACATATTCAAAAACCTTTAAGATCCCGAAAATTTCGTCAAGAATTCTTGAAAAATTCTTAAAATTCATCAACATTCCTTAATCCTTAACATTCCTTAACATTCCTTAAAATTCTTTTACATTCCTCAACATTCCTTAAAATCCTTTTTTTTACATTCCTTAACATTCCTTAACATTCCTGAAAAAATCCTTAACATTCTTAAAAAATGCCAAAATTCCTTCAAATTCTTTCAATTTCTTAAAAAATCCTGAAACGTTCCTGAAAATTCCTTTAATTAACAATTTGAAAATCATTTCAACGAATGTTTAAAAAATATGTTTTAAATATTTAAAAATCATTTTTTTGAAAATTCCTGAAACTTCTTTAAAATTCCTGAAAACAACCAAAAATTCCTTAAAATTCTCTAAAGTTTCTTTACAAATTCCTGAAATTTCCTTACCATTCATCAAAATTTTGAAAAAATCTTAAAAGCCCTTGCAAATTCCTGAAAATTCCGTTAAATTCCTTCAAATTTCTTTTACAGTTCCTTCAAATTCCTTCCAATTCTGAAAATTCCTTCAAATTCCGTCAAAATTCTTTAAAAATCCTTAGCATTCCGTAAAAATTTCAAAATTCCTTCAAATTTCTTCATATTCCCGAAAATTTCTTCAATTTTTTTGAAATCCCTCAAAATTCCTTAAAAACCAATAAGCTTTTTTAAGATTCCTTAAAAAATCTTAAAATGTCTTCAAAGTCTTTAAAAATCCTGAAAATTCCTGAAAAAGTTCTTTAACATTCTTTACAATTCCTTCAAATTCCTTAAAATTCCTTAAGATTCCGTAAAATTCCATCAAATTCCTTCAAATTCCTTCAAAATCCTGCAAATTCCTTCCAACTCCTTCAAATTCGTTCATTTTTTTCGAATTCCGTCAAGTTCCTGTCAAATTCCTTCAAATCCCTTAAAATCCGTTAAAATTCCTGAGAGTTCCTTCAAATCTTTTGAAACCCCTTAAAATCCCTTTAAATTCCTTAAAACTCCTTATTTTCATTTTTTTTAATTGGTTAAAAATCTCCTAAGATCCCTTAAGATTCGTTCAAATTGCTTAAAATTACTTAAAAGGTTCTTAAAATTCCTTGAAATTACATAAAATTACTTAAAATGGATTCTCGGATGGGGCTGGGGTCCGTTTGCAATCCAGTTGCACCACCAGCAATGCTCATGAAAAGGCTCAGCATGGTAGCATCCTCGGCCAAAACCAACAAGTTCATAGCAATTAAGATTAAGCCTGTGGGCGGCAAACCGCCTGCAACCCTTCAGAGTCTTTTTGGCTTTGCGTGCAAATATCCTGAACAATCCTGAACATGCAAGCTTGCAAACAATATTTATAAATTTGATTGGGATTATTAGGTTTACCATTGATTGTTTACAAACAAGCCAACAATAATCCCAATGATGAACCAAGCTAACAATCATCCCAATATCATCAATACTAGGTTTACAAACAACTCTAAAGCTTAACTATAATGGTTTACAATGGTTTACAAACCAACACTTGGTCCACTAGCTTTGACAGCCAGGCATCCAAGGATTTGAAGCTCTCAGATGCCTAGCAAGGCTGTTGGAACTCCGCATGGGGCAAATGATGATAAGCATTGATAAACAGTGATAAACATTGATAAACCCAAGGATTTTGGGGTGGCCGTATCTTCAGTCAAACCCACAAATCTGAACTGTAACAAGTCCGCATTGCCGCTTGGGAACACCTCACCACTTGCAGCAAGAACATGTTTGAAAGTAGAGCAACCCAAGGCCCAAGTCCCGCTGGAGTGCGAGAAAAAACATCGCAACCGATCGCAACCCTCAACCACAACGCTTGTATGCTGGAGGTAGCTATAGTTGTATATAACTTATAACTACATGTATATATACACCGTATAGATGTTCAATCCTGAATGGTCACGAGGCCCGCTATCATCATCGACCTGTTTTGTAGTGAGAAAACCTACTTGAAAACATGAGGTGACCAAAGGATGTGTATTATTCTTAGTAAACAAATTTACCAAGTATGGACGTTCCTGTGCAAAAGCAAGTCACCATTCAAATACCCAACATGACAGGAACCATGAGGAATGAAAAAGTCATATAAATATATATATATATAATCATATATATATATATAATGAAAAATGAAATATAATATATGATTATATATATAATCATGTATATATATATGATTATATATATATAATAATATATATATATATATATAATCAAATATATATAATCATATATATATATATAATAATCATTTAAATACAATCATATATATATAATTATATATATATAATCATAAATATAATCACATATGTATAATCATATATATATATACATATAATCACATATATATAATCATATATGTGTGTAATCATTTATATATATATTACATTATATTATATACAATTAAATCCAATTATATATAATTATATACAATTATATATTATATTATATTATATTATATTATATAATATATATATATATTCAGTCCGTCTCAAGGTAGAGATGCATTTCGCCGTCAGGGCCAGCGGATTAAGGGGTTAAGCTTCAGGATACAAATGATGAATTACTTTGAACCCCTCTTGCTCAGCCGCGTCCTTGGATTTCATCATGGAACTGCTAAGTATGGGAGTACCAAGGATTCCCTATCGACCCGTTGCCACCTGCAATTGGACTTCCGTCATTGGCGTGGCTGGTTCTCGGACGTTGTCGGTCACCGCCTCCCAGGAAGCTTGGATAATTCTGCCGCGAATTGCCCTGTTCATCCAAAATCAGCCTAACAGCTGAAATGAACACGCATCTAACATATGGCAACTGATACGTAGAATATCTTTGCGCCCAGTGTTTTTATTTGGGTATGTATGCTTTTTGATTCGTGTCTCGTGGTTCAATTTATTTTACTAGAGAAGTATGACCGAAGCCAAGAAAGAAGTCACACACACACACAAATCCGACACAGTGGACACAGTTCCAATCCTGCGTAAATAGCACTCCAAAGACATACCTGGGACATGGCGTTGGGCAGTTAGTCCAACAGCTTGGGTACGAAATGACACTTTGAATGGGACAACCCGGGTATGCTGTCAGAAATTGCACCCCAAGAGCCAACCTCTCCAAAAAGACTTGGGAACTTAACTTGACCAAAAAGAGAATGCATACCATGCATAATGTATGTAATACAATTGACAACACTATATTACATGCTCAGGTTTCGCATTCCCGAGAGTGGTTGCACGTATTTCCTTCCTGTTGAACTCATGATTATTCATGGAAATCACGCAATCACATGCTGAGGAGATCAGCTTCAAATATCGCCAAGAAATATTAGTTTGCGGAAGGCTCAGAGTGGTTATCTATTCTATAATATTATATAATATGTGTACATATATATATATGGGTATGGCTCAAAAAACGGGTATGGATCGTTCCGCGGGTGATCCGGACGTATGGATCGGTCTGGATCACCTGCGTTTTGGTATGGATCATGGGGTATGGATCGCATGTGG
>Ga0126342_10021351_pt1 | contig 10801 bp, 8 predicted proteins | sample Cyp1metagenome_FD_92528 | JGI IMG/M metagenome (GOLD analysis project Ga0126342, IMG submission 92528) | Coral microbial communities from Lord Howe Island, Old Settlement Bay, Australia - Cyphastrea 1 metagenome | ecosystem: Host-associated > Invertebrates > Cnidaria > Coral ... | reverse complement strand
CCCTTCGCAATACATATACATACATATACATACATATACATACATATACATACATATACATACATATACATACATATACATACATATACATACATATACATACATATACATACATTACATTACATTACATTACATTACATTACATTACATTACATTACATTACATTACATTACATTACATTACATACATACATATATATATATACATATATATATATATACATATATATATACATATATATATATACATATATATATATACATATATATATATATACACATATACATGTATACATACATATGTATACACATATATATATGTATACATTGTACATTTGCATTTATTTATCTATGCAGTATTATTTACACACACGAGACATACATTATCACAATATTTCATATATATATATATATATATACTGTAATTATATACACCTGTATATACCTAGCTAGAGAGAGAGAGAGAAAAAAAAAGAATGCATACAGAAGCAAAAAAAAACTAAGATCAGAATCTGAAACTGTATGAAACAGTAGACAAAACATCTCAACGTGATGGAAAGATAGTCAAGTGACTTGTCTTTTACCGCAAGATTTCATCCTGTCAACAGCTCTTCTGTCCCTGGGATTGGAGTCACCGGGACTGCTAAAGGACTCGGGCACCAGCGCAGGGGTGAAGTTGAAATACCAAACCTCGCAGGCTCCATCCCAAACTTTCCGGGTCAAAGGACACTGTCCGTCCGGTAATATCATTTCAGCGCACCTGTTCTAACAATTCTAACGCTGTGAAAATATAAGATCCGTCATCCATGCTTTCCACCCAAGTGGCTGCAGGTTCTGCTCCTAAACTCCAGGCGCCAGACCAAAAGTACACAGGCAAAGGACCAAATGTCACTTTCCGGGCTGCAGTCTTCCCCAGGACCTCCCAGATGTCACATTGGCCAAGGGCGTAGGATAGCGGGCGATACCAAGGCGGCAACAACCCACCACGCGCGACAAGCCGGGCCTTTAAAGCCCAGGGTGGCCGGAACACGTCGGGACCTCAGATGTGATTTTTTAGGGGATGGGAGGGCTACGGGTTGGAGGAAGGAAGGAGCTGTTTTTGTGAACTTCTGGAAAATCCTTCATAAAAACGGTATACAAAATTATGGCAAAGGGATGCTTTGCTCATGGAGAAATCCTCCAGAGGAAGTGTGTCAATCCTCGAGTGGATGAGGACCTGTCAGGACAGGCAAGTTTTCAGAGCGGAGCGGTTGCCCTAGGTGGTAATGACATATCTCCAAGAAAACTGCTCAACTGCTCAGAAGCATGGGGTAGCTGGTAAGTGTCTTGACCCAGCTTGAGTGTGGCAGGTGAATGTACATATCATTAATCCTTTGTCAAAGATTGAAATTTAAACACCATGCTTTTTCTCTGTTCGAGCTGTGGATCTTTCAGTCTAGAATATTCTCACCTCTACACACTCCGGAAGCAATACTGTATATGGAGGAATGGACCCAAACATCAATATTTCAATATAGTTCCTTCTCAAAATCCGTTAATTTAGGGTCTCAATTCATCCCATGAGTACGACAAGCACATCAGCTCATCATGCCGTTTTTGAGGAACGGAACATGAAACAAATGAAATCAAGACAGAGCTTGTTGTTGATCGTTGCCGGCGTTGGACGAACCCCCGTGTGTGGGTATATAAGTAGTATCCCAACTGGCAGGTTGATCTCTCCATTGTTTTAAACAACCAACCACATTATACCCACAAGAAGTTTGATTTGGTTGCATATGAAATATACCCCCATGTTTGATGGCTACAGGCTATAGGTGACTATACATCTTTGTGTTTGTCGTTTTCATCCCCCATTTGTTGATTGTATCAATATCACATCACTTATTTCACCTTTTTTGGATAGTAAAACCCCCTCTATATTTGACACCTTGTGTTGGCTCAACAACCCATGTCTCGGGTCACAATACGAGCCTGTGTTGGCGACGTCCACATGTTGGTTGAATCCGCAGAAAACCCAAATGTTGGGGCAACCATGGCTGGTTCTGGTTCTCCGCTTTCCTCATTGTTTGGTAAACATCATAGGGACATAATATGATATCATATCATCATCAAACCCAAAAAACATGAAACACAATAAAACCATCAGAAATGGGAATCTTTGAAACCCCCAAACCAATTCCCTTTTTTCCCCCGTACATTGCATCTTTGAAACCCGCAGTCAGCATCCTGCTGGGTTTTCCGAGCCCTTCGATGCGCCTCTGTCCTGGTATCCACACCAGGCGCACCTAGGATCGTGGGTCACTGCAAATTAAAAAAAAAAAATGTCACCTCCAAAACCTGCAAGACTGTGGCTTTTAAATGCTGCGAAGCAATCAAAGTTGGGATGCATAGAAACAAATAATATGGAGCTAACGTGTGAAAACGGGGATATTTGACCTTCGCCGCCTCTATCACCAAGCCCCAGACCCGTTTTTCAAACTTTGCTCCATCATCCACCAGGAAGCTCTCGGGGCACAGATGTCCATGGGCCAAGTTCTGTCCGTGCAAGTAGACCAACGCCTTCGGGGGACCCCGGGTGCGTCAAGAACGGTAAAAACACCAAAAGCGGATCAAAATATACTAAAATGCGCTTCAATGTGCGAAGCATCAGTTTGCATCTCGAAGTTCTTGCTAGCCACAGAATAAGTTCGTCAACCAAGAGATTGCAGCAGCTGGTGGCTGGTATTGAAACACGGTAAGGTACCTGCGGTGTTTCACAAGAACCCCCACCCTCCAATTGCTGCGTCCCAACCTTGACTGCCTGTGTGAGCAAAAGATGACAGCCTTGGTTTCTTGCTCAGTTCGACGCAGGGTCTTGCAAGTCAACTAGACCAAATATTGTCAACAAATGTGAAGTTTTCATGTTCATCATCAAGGTACCTTCTTTAGCCTTATTCCCAACAGTGCCATGCCTCTCCAAGCTTCCTCTCAGCACTGGGTTTCCTTGCTATCCTTTTTGAAGGTAAAGTCCCGCAAACCCGTGAAGGTTGGTGCCGTCTGCAAGACTCGTGTTTTAAAATGGGCAATTGGAGCTGAGTTGTGGGGTCCGATATTGGACTCCGGAATTGTTTTCTTTAACAGTTCAAGCAATCCACCCTATTACCAATAGTACCGCGCAAGGCGAAGGCGGAAGTTTCAAAGATAGGAAACTATAGGAGGGGTGAGTTGTCGTGATGCAAAGATGGCAGAGCGAACCCACTGATGGTAAGGTGGTGGGGACTCTGAGTTATCTATCTATCTTTTTATCTGTTTATGTATTATTCTATTATCCATGTATTTGAATATCTGTCCATCTAACTATCTGACTACCTCACTGTCTATCTACCTATCTATCTATTTATCTTTCTGTCTATCTATCTATCTATCTACCTATCTATCTATCTATCCATCCATCTATCTGACTATCTGTCCTTCTGTCTATCTATCTGTCTATGTAGCTATCTATTATCTATCTACCTGACTATCTGCCGACTATCTGACTATCTACCTATCTGTCGAATCTGTCTGTCTATCTGCCTATCTGTCTATCTATCTATTCTCTATCTATTCTCTATCTATTCTCTATCTGTTCTCTATCTATTCTCTACCTATTCTCTATCTATTCTCTATCTATTCTCTATCTATTCTCTATCTATCTGGTTATCTGTCTATCTGACTATCTGTCTACCTATCTATCTGTCTGCGTGTCTACCTGTCTATCCGTTTATCTTTCTATCTGTCTATCTGTCTGTCTGACTGGACTGTCTATCTATCTGTCTATGTATCTTTTTTTCTGTCTATCCGTCTGTCTAATTACCTGACTAGCGCTATCTTTCGGTCTATCTGCCTGTTTCTTTCTATTTGTATATCTATCTATCTATCTACCTATCTTCCTATCGGAAAGTAATCAATTATGCGAGACTTCCGTCAAAAGTGGAAGTTGACATGTCCAAAACGAAGCAATTCTGCGAGACCTCCTTCAAAACTGGAAAGTTGAGTGCAGAGCTGACGGCCTCGTACCATTGCGTTTTGCGATTTTTCACTCCATAAGTCTAAAGGCACTGCGCCTGCCAGGAAAAAGTGAGGCCAAGTCATACGAAGTGCTGCACCTGTCAGGCAAAATTGGTTTCTGTTAGAAAACCTGAAGATCTGATGCTCCAAAATGCAACCCCTCTCAGGAAATTAGCGCCTTGACCCTAACATGTCTGATGGCGATGTCTCTTGTACTGCTCCTGCCACGCGAAATTCATCTTTGCAGATCCTCTTCGAAAGCCCCACACCTACCATAGTTTTTTGCACATGCTGCAAAACCCTCATGCTTTGCTCACTTTTGGCAAGGTGCAGAATCCCTTGCGCCTGCCACACAAAATTATGATTAAACATCCAACAGTGGTCCGAACATGCGGTGCTTTTACCATTTTCACTTCGAAATGTGCTTCGCGCCACAACGGCGTGCAGTTTTTGAACATCTCAACTTCCAAAAGTGCTCCGCAGTGTTTTGAGCATTTTGACTTCAAAACGTGCCATCCGCCACAACCGCGTGCACTTCTTGAACATCTCAACATACAAAAGTTGTCCCAACGTGGCGTTTTATCGTTTTGACTGCGACATGTGCTTTGCGCCACAATGGCATGCACTTTTCGAACATCTCAAGGGCCAAAAGTGCTCCGAACCTGGTGTCCTTTGTACGTTTTGACTTGGACATGTGCTTCGCGCGCGTGCTTTTCGACATCTCAACTTCCAAAAGTGCTCCGAAGTTTTTGAGCACTTTGACTTCAAAATGTGCTTCGCGCCACAGCGACGTGCAATTGTTTATCTCTCATCTGCCCAGGTGGCTCCGCACCTGCCGCTTTAGCAAGCCTACTTTTCGACCCCTCCGGAGCCACAAAACATTGGACAAACACAGTGTTTCGCGACTTTTCTACCTTTTCGCGCACCTTGATCTTCTTTTTACTGACTCTTTCTCTTCTCTGATCTTCTTTCTTCTTTCTCTTCTCTGACTCTTCCCACCTCTGGGGCTTCATCTGTCCATATTGTCGGAAGTTTGACTTCTAAACTTCCTTCGATCAGCAAGATCGTTGGCATTGCTAGTGGTGTCCGCTGCTAGAAGTGTTCCATGTCCAACAAAGGGTTCGGTGGCTCTGGCAGCATGAATTCATGATGCTATAAGAATGTGGAAAAGATGTTTAAAGAAAAATCAAATTGGGAATCCTTCCAAACTTAAAATGGGTTGGTCACAAAAACATCAGATTTCGAGGGACGGAGATGGATGGAGATGGTGCGACGTCTGCTACGTTTCCACCTTTTCATCCTCCACGGCCTGGTGTGTCACGACCAAGGTGCGTCCCTCTACACCATAGCCCAGGATGGTATGCAGGACCTGGATCACAGTCGCAAGATTCAATGGCCCATTCAAATCCTTAAGAATCCCTGATTTGGTATGATTTGGCGCTATTCATTCTAAAGTTTCACCTAGGGAGGTCTTGAGATGTGCAAAGACACAACTCAGCCATGGAGAAAGTCATTTAGACAGCAAGGAAACCGCCCAACCTCGTTGTCAACACTCAGCTCACGCCAGAGTGATGCAACCTCAGACGCGTGGATGAAGAGTGGCTCCCATAATCTTTACATAATGATGGGGGTGCAGATCAAAACCCTTGTACTGTGGTGAACATCAACCTAGCCAATAAAGAAATGAAAATGGATGGTCATCCCGGCAACATCTGCCCCATCCACAAGTATGATTGATCGTGCCTCATCTGCACACTGACCGCTGTGTTAAACTTGAGTGGCACATATCCATGTGCATCTTCTGCCCGGCGACCCTTCAATCAGAATATCAATGAGCCTCCCAATCCTACAGAAACCGTAAACCAACCCTCACGCAAACCTTGATGATAATGTCACCTTAAACCAAACCTAAATAAACCCTAAACCAAGCCTAAATAGACCCTAAAACTAACCTTGACAAAACCCTACATTAACCTTAAACCAACCCTAAATAAAACCTAAACCAAGCCTGAATATACCCTAAACCAAGCCCAAATAAATCCGAATCAACCCTAAATAAACCCCAACCAACCTTAGAAAAAATCTTGACGAAACCCTACATTAACCCTAAACCAACCCTTAAACAAGCCTGAATACCCCAAACCAACACTAAGTCAACCCTAAATCAAACCATGAAAAAAAAACCTAAATAGACCCTAATACACCCTGAACCGACCCTAAAGAAACCCTAAACCAACCCCTGGTGAAACCGTTGGCCATGTCACTATGCTTCATCAGAGCTTAGGGGGCCTGGAGCACATGGAAAGGACACCAAAGTCATTTGAAAGAAAATTGGACCCTGCGACCTTGGGAACCAAAACGGCCCACTGGGCACGCCGGATGGCAGTCACCCCTCACCACTAGGGTGACGGACTCCGACATGGGGAGTGATTAACTCAGGGTGGTCTGATTCTGCTAGGGTGACTGATTTCGTCTGCTCTCACTTCTCCAGTCTTTGAGCATGTCAGCATCAAATCCGTAAAGGAATTGAACAGTATGAGATCTTTTCAAGAATCTCAGCAACATGAGATCAGATAGGTCAGATTAGAATCAATTCTCCTGCATGCCACAGGACTAAACGCTAAGCAAAGGTGCTGGTCTAATCCTGACCCTCTTGGTCTTCGTCTTATTTCAGTTGCGAGGTGGAGTTCCTGGTTATGTAGAGTGATCTGTTTGGGCTGTTCTGGCCTCCGGCGAGGCTTATGTTTTGGAAATCCCTGTGAAGAGTGAACAATGGAGCTTTTTGCTCAAAAGTGGTTTTGTTCGTCCCGAATCATCGAACCTCTGAAATCTCTCTGTACTCTTAGTGAGCAAGACGATATGCTCAGTGCGTTCTACATGAGGTTGAAAAGAAAGCCCTACTGAAAGTTCTGGATAAAACAGCTTGAAGCAGACCATTCAGCCACGCGCCCCTTGGCACCGCAACGCATTCGTAGCGTTCTCGCAATCGCCGTCTTTCCACATCTGTCACGGCGCGTGCCTGTTGATGGCGGAAGGCCTTTGGCTATGCTGCCACTCATGCCGGGGAGGGTTGGGAAGGACCGATAGAATTGTGCGAGCTTTAATAAAGCGAAATCCGGCCATCTTCCACATGTTAGAGTCTGCTAGAGATGGCGTCGATGACGTCCAGACATGTCCAGAGGACATCCAGAGAAAAGGACTGCACACAGGGTTTGAAAAATTCACTCAAGGCAGGTGTGATATCGTCAAACCAACTTTGGTTCACAAGTGCGCTGTCTATGAGGTGTAAATAATCGGTTTTGTGGAAATTACTGAAACTACTCTTGCATGCCGTCTGTCATTGCAACCGTCCACGTCATGCATACAGGGGATCCCAGGATTGCCGATTAACATCAAATCGTGCCTTTGTCGGCATTGGCGGCAACTCCTTCAGATTCGGAGCAGGCCAAACACCAAGTGGCCAGTTGGGTTGAAGAGGTCCAGTAGAGAAACCAAACAACAGCAGACAAAACAAGCAATCGGAATCTCCAAACCTTGCTGCAGCTGCTTATGCCCAAAAGTCCCAGCATCTGGCTAGGTTTCAGAGCTTCGTATATAGCCATGGCACCTCTTCATTCCTCTGTGCGAGAGCCCTTTTCCACCATTGACGATGCTCCTTAATGAGTCGTGAGGGCGTGAGGGACACCTGATTCTACCATTCCTTGATGAATTGGTGAAGGAAAGACGATATCACTATTGCAAATGATTGCAACCAATTGCAACCATTTTTGCAAGCTGCTCAAATCTTTCCCACACCGCAATAAATTATCTCGGGCTACCACATTGCATCTCACGGTTTCATTGTCCAAATCCACTTCCATCCACACCTCAGCGAGTTACCATTTGGTCCTGTAGTCACACGCCTTTGAGCTGAACCACATGGCACCATGGAGTACTGCTGCAATTTTCGACCAATTCCAAACACGCACGTCCATCTGTGTGCACGTGAGAGAGAAAGAGAGCGGGAGAAAGAGAGAGGAGAGAGAGGAGAGGGAGAAAGAGAGAGAGAGAGAGAAAACTTTGTCCATGCTACTTTGATGATGTTCTTCTTCTCTTCCTCTTTAAAGACACCAGAAGACCATGACGGCACACTGAAACTGGAGTGTCAACTTTGCCGCGGCAGGGTTCCTTAGTACGTGAAATGAAAATGAAATGAAATGAAATGAAATTAAAATGAAATGAAAATGAAAAAAGAAAATGAAATGAATGAAATGAAATGAAAAAATGAAATGACGTGAAATGAAATGAGATGAAATGAAAATGAAAAGAAATGAAATGAAAATAAAATGAAACGAAATGAAATGAAATGACATGAAAACGATTGAAAACGAAATGAAAATGAAATGAAAATGAAAACGAAAATGAAATCAAAAGAAATGAAATGAAAATGAAATGAAATGAAAATGAAGTGAAACTGAAATGAAACTGAAAGGGAAGGAAACGAAACAAAACAAAACGAAATGAAATGAATGAACGAGCGAACTCACGAAATGAATGAAATGACTTGAAGTGAACGAATTGAATTGAATGAATTGCAACGAATGAATTGACATGAATGAAGTGACATGAATGAATGATTGAATGAACTGAAATGAATGACTTGAACTGAATGACTTGAAATGAATGGCTTGATATGCATGAATTGAAATGAATGAACTGAAATGAATGAACTGAAATGAATGATTTGAAATGAATGAATTGAAGTGAATGAATTGAAATGAATGAATTGAACTGAATGAATTGAAATGAATGGGTTGACATGAATGAACTGAAATGAATGAATTGAAATGAATTGAATGACTTGCCAAAAGTGGTCCAAAACCCTCACTTTTTCCGTTTTTATGTGAAATCGAGCTCTCGCAACAGTCTCGTGCACCTTTTGCTAACCTCATCTTTCAAAAGTGTTCCAGCCCCGTCAGTTTTTTGCGATTTCTGTGATCAGCTACTTCATGATGATGTGGTTGACATATGAAATCAGGCTCTCGCTACAGTCTCCTGCACCTTTTGCCGACCTCATCTTCCAAAAGTGCTCCGGGCCACTCAGTTTTTTAACGATTTTTATGTGAAATCGAGCTCTCGCAACAGTCTCGTGCACCTTTTGCTGACCTTATCTTTCAAAAGTGCTCCGACTCCTCAGCTTTTTGCTTTATGTGATCAGCTACTTGATGATGATGTGGTTGACATATGAAGTCAAGCTCTCGCTACCTTTTGCCGACCTCATCTTCCAAAAGTGCTCCGGTCCCCTCAGTTTTTTAACGATTTTTATGTGACATCGAGCTCTCGCAACAGTCTCGTGCGCCTTTTGCCGACCTCATCGTCCAAAAGTGCTCTGGCCCCGTCAATTTGTTTAACGATTTTTATGTGAAATCGAGCTCTCGCTACAGTCCTGTGTACATTTTGTCGACCACTTTCCCCGATCGAACCGCGAAACTGCGGAAACAGAGGCCTGCTTCGGCGACCACGCCAGACACTTTACCCTAAAAAATACAGGGTTTCGTGCCCGAGAGTGTTTTCAAGCCTGAATTCACGCGTTCCCGATCGCTCACACTTCCGAACTACTTGCATGATGCTGTGGTTGCCATGATGATTGAGGTGATGATGTGGTTGCCATTACCGTAATTGAACTTGCTCTAAAAAACATGGCTTGGTTTCGGGCACAAGGCGAGGGTGGCTTTTTCACCTCGGGCAGCTCTTCCACCTGTCGTTACCCGCTCCCAAGCCTGCGTAATATTGAGGTCCTTTGTTGGTAAGCTGTAACTTATAGCAACATATTGTATATTGTATAGTGCATATATGTCGTACATGTGATATGTATATATGTGATACAACCTGTTATGATATGGTATGATACGACACGATACGATATGACAGGATATGATATGATGTGATAAAATATGATATGATAGGATACGATATCATGTGATGTGATGTGATGTGATGTATACATATATATATATACGGTAACTACATTTAAATATACAGACTTTTGAATATACGAACAGGTATTTTAGACTACCTCTGGAAAAGTTTTCCTTGGCCCGCCCGGCCATTTAAACATACGGAATCCAATTCATTTAAACATACGGTAGCTACATTTAAATATAAGAACTGGTATTTCATACTACCTCCGGGGCCTCCCGGTCTGGCCCGCTCTCCACCTATTTAAATGTTGTTACCGTATATATCATATCTCGGTTTTCATACATATGAGATAATATAAAAATTTTCCCGGCAAGAGACCCCAAACAGTGTGGGGGGGAGTCAAGGAGAATGCATTATAATGTTGAGGATGATGTTAATGTTGATGATGATGATGTTGGTGATGATGGTGATGTTGATGTTGATGATGGTGATGATGATGATGATGATGATGTTGATGTTTATGATGGTGGTGATGATGATGGTGGTGATGATGATGATGATGATGATGGTGATGATGGTGATGGTGGTGATGATGATGATGATGATGATGATGATGTGCGAGCCTGCAGAGTCGATGACACATGAACATGTCACAAGAGCCATTTTGGGTGGAAATTTACAGGAACAGTGCCGTACGCCAATCCCGCGACACCCGTTTTGCGCGAGCCTGTGCAGTCGAAAATGCACATGGACATGTCACAAGAGGCATTTTGTGCGGAAATTTACAGGAAAATGCCGGACGCTAATCCCGCAGCAAGCATTTTGTGCAACCTGCGCAGTCGAAATGCATATGGACATGTCACAAGAGGCAT
>Ga0126342_10021350_pt1 | contig 10802 bp, 14 predicted proteins | sample Cyp1metagenome_FD_92528 | JGI IMG/M metagenome (GOLD analysis project Ga0126342, IMG submission 92528) | Coral microbial communities from Lord Howe Island, Old Settlement Bay, Australia - Cyphastrea 1 metagenome | ecosystem: Host-associated > Invertebrates > Cnidaria > Coral ... | reverse complement strand
ACTACATCCAGCAGTTGTGGGTGAGGTGACCACTGCAACCATTGCAACCACTCCAGCAAACACAACTCCAACCACCTTTCGGTCAATCAGTGGATTCGCTCTGCCATCCGTGATTCACAACAAACAACGTCTCCTATAGGTTTCCTATTCTGAAACTTCCGCCACCGCCTTGTGCGGTACTACTGGTATAATATATACATATTATGTATAATTATGTATAATTATAATTATAACATAATATCAAAAAAACAATTTTGCTAATTACTATATTGTAGGATAACTGGAGAATACTCCAGTTGCGCCCCTATCTGCTGTCATGTGGTGTAAGATTGGAGTGAAATGCGTACTTCAGAATTAGTTCAATTTGTTCAAAGAGCCTATGCGAAGACCAGAGCAGATAGGCGGAACGTGTGCCGGAGAAGCGCATCAACGATGGCAGCAACTTCCAGGAAGCGGAACATATCCAGAACTTTGGGAGTTTACTGGGAGTTTACTGGGAGTTTACGGTCCCTTTATGTCCGTTTATGTCCCTGGCACCTTTTGATGGGCTCAGGCTCGTCCGGATAGTCCACCTGCTGAAGCTGTCAGGGCCGCTGGAAAAAACCTAGAAGTTTTGGTTTTAAATCTTGATATCCTGTCGTTTTGCCAGGTCGAGATATGTTGAGATGTCAATTATGTACAATTTATGTACAATTATCATCAAGTATCAATCTTTGGTAGATTTCCATCGATGTTCTGGCTTCAGTAGCCTCATCTTCAATCGGCACCAAGGCCGCGCCAGATACAGAAGGAGCGAGTTGGGTTGTTGCCAAGATTTCAGTCATACTGATACATGCATTATATATCATTATATGTTTTTTGTTACTCGTTTTATTATGATCATCATAGTCATGAATGCTCACGGATAAGCTTCTGTATCAAAGTATTCCACTAGTTTTGGGTACTGTGTACTTGCAACGGCTATGATGTTCTACATTTGGGTTGATTCTGCGCATGCCTGCGTGTTGGGTCAAGTATCATTTCGTTTCAGTTGTTTTTGAGGTGTGTTCCTACTCTGAGTAGCTCTTGTCATGTATTGCAGGAGACACCGTCACTGAAGCTACACGTGATTAGAGCACAAAAATTGCATTTGCGCACTGGAGACACCCCTGTCAGTTGCAAAAAGAGACTTGATTTGGCTGAATGCGCAGCGAGAGTTCCATTGACGTTTACCGTTTCTTGTATGGGCAACCGCTTTTATTTGCGCACATGTACAGTAGTTCGGAATTGGGTGCGAGACGAGGTGGGTGCCCCTTAAAACACGAGGTAGGTAAGATGGAAGAGGTAGAACAGATTAAAACCACTCGCAATGTTGGAAACGAGATCAGTGCTCAAAAAGAGGTCAGGGAGTGGAAAGCGAGGTAGGGTCCGCCTCGCTTTTTGCAGTGACCTCAAATATCTCCAGTCTCTCGTATGTGATTTCTTATGCAAGCCGTGCAAGTTTGCTTCGATTGGTGGCACAATATATCCAGCCTTCAGTTGGATAAGTTGGATCATGTTGGATCCATCTTTCAATTAAACAGCTGGCTACGGTGGCTACGGTGGCTACATCTAATCTCACCTCATTTTTTTCAGCCATCCAATGTGGTATGGGCTCAGTGGGCAGTAAGAAACGCTGCCGGATTTGGGAGTCCCTCTCCAGTCCAGCCGCTGGGTGCCGTGCTTAATGGGATGGACATGGGATGGACATGGGATGGAGATGGGATGGACGATGGACCATAGCAGCGTACTTCAGAAACTGAACTTTGACGCCCCAGGTGAGGGAGAGGTTGTGTACATATTGGCGGCAAGATGACGGCACTTCCTGATGACATGGTCGCATTCTGAGTGCTGTGACATCGCAGTCTTGGAATGTGCTGATTTCCATGATGACAGTGGTTGGGAAAGCCTTGGAATGCTTGGGACATCTGTGGACATCTTGAGACATTTGATTTGCGCCATTTGCGCCCAGTGCAGGTAGCCTCAGACCTCACCTCGGCCATTGTGCTGGCCGGGGTTCGTCACGAGGCAAGGAATCAGAGGAATCAGATAGCGCATTCAACATCCTGTGCTTCTGTTTGAATCTGTTTGTTGTTAGCAAAGAAACAGCAGAAGCAAAGTTGGCAAAGACAGAGCGTCAACTCTCACTATACTGACGGCATTTGATGGCGATGGAAAAGTTTAGGGACAACATGCGGCCTCAGGAAACCATTGCAGCATTTGATGATGGCCCAAAACGAAGATCTAGATGGTCTGAGTGCAAGGCAGGTGGATGCGGGGGATGTGGATTCTTCTTGAGTCTTGAGTCAGATGATGTCAGATGAAACTTGTAGACCAGGGGGATTTAGTCTTGGAGAAGAGTATAGACGTAACATGACGTGACCAACATTGAGGCTGCCGGCAATTTCTTCGCAACTAGACTTCCTTCTGATGAGTTGACAAAACGGTCGGCCATTGTATGCCATTGGTTTGCCAACTGCTTGTCTTATCTTGTCTCGTGATCTCGTGGTATTCCCTTGGTTTGCTCCAGCCTTGCCTCACCAGGTTGCCAAAAAGGGAAAGCGATGGGGTCTTCCTGATGACAAACCGTTTCTTTGTCGCATCAGGCATAGATAGGCATAGCACTTTGTTTCATGAAACATTGATAGCCTATATGGATGATTATGGATGCCTGTGGATTTTGTTTTTCTTTTTGCCAAAGATCTTTCCAAGCTGTCCTCCCGAGGTACAAGCCACTGAGTTACGTCGACCTCCCATTGGGTCTCTCTGAGAAGGCAAGATCCACCTTGCAGTGTCCTACAGAATTCGGACAGCTCAGTTTTCAGATACAAGTTTCAACAGTTTCACTGCGCTACAAAGCAAATATCATCAAGGTCCCAAATGGTCCCAACATTTTCAGTAAATGGCATGGAATGCGTTGGGCTTACATGGTCGTTCAAGCATTTAGGCTCCCAAAAGAGCGCTTCAATTTGAAAAAAATGAAATGCCATGTGGCTTTCGCACTCGTGATCACTCGTATCACTTGGACAGTCAGACCAGTTAGACCAGTTAGACATGGTCACTGCATGTCACGTGACTTGGACGTCCAGGAGATCGATCAGTTTCTCAGAGAACAGCGACTAGAAGATCTTCACAGGAAGATTCAGGCCTTGGCCATCCAGTGTTCCAGCTGTGAAAAACCATGTGAAAAACCATGTTACACCATACCCATAGGATCCATGGTGCTGCCATATATGGTAATATTTACCATCAATATACCCCAATTGTTAGCATATATACCTTGACATACCTTGACAGATCCCCTTTTTGCTTTCATGAAACTATGACCTGCACGATTTATACACCGCGCGCAGGGGCTTTCCCATAAAACAGGGAATGAATGATGCTGGCCATCCCGGCTACCTGAGACCAAGCATGAGCCACAAAGCAAGCAGATCAAGTCAATTCAAAACATGCTGATCGCATCTGATCACTACAAGACTGGCCCACAAAAAGATCGCCGAAGAAATAGATGACCCGAATTCATCGCTGGGACAGCGATGAGAGATAATGCTGGTCAGCGCGAGCGTGCACCAAAAGCCGGGAATTAGATCTACGCGAACGTTGGGCACAAGATGGCACAAGTTGAATCACGCTGCTGTGGAGCCATCGCAAATTTCCATAAATTTCCGACAATTCTGCCCCGGTGATGACTGATTCGGACACGATTTGCTTTTGGCCATGTTCAACATGCTCAACGTTGAGCTCACCTGCAAGGGTTGAAGTCTTGCAGGCGCATGAACTGGAAGATGTAGATCCAGACATTCGGTCTGGCTCTCAGACAGAAAACTTGTGTACCAACATAACATGACATATAGCCTGGCCTATAGCAATAGCAACATAAACCAATGTTATGTAATATAATGTTAATAATGTTACATTTGCTATTATATATGTATATCGATTATACACATTGGATCACATTGGTATGTTGATATGCCAAGAGTCCTCAACATGGCTGCACTTGGCACTGCATGGGGACGGTGGTTTTTTCGTCACTTCGTGAGGCCACCTTCACCACCACCTGTCTACGACAAGGGCGGCAATAGACTGAACACCAGAGATGTCAGAATCAGGCGCGGCCACAGGGCCCGCAGGGGCCCGAAGGGCCCATGTTTCGAACTTGGAACCATTGGAACCATTGGAACCATGGCACTTGGCTCCCTTGTTTTGATTTCCGCAGAGTTTCACAGAGTCGCTGGTGTTTTTCCCTGGTGTTTTCCAGGAAGGCCATGACAGCCGAGTACAACAGATTGATCAGGCCGGACTTTGGGGTGTTTTGCTGGGAAGTACGGTGTATTCCGGTGTACAAAACGGTGTCTTGCAAATGGTTTGTTTGTCGTGCAATGCGCTCAGGTACATGATCAAGCATGTCGATGGATACCTGCCACCTGTTGATTGGAAGCCTTCCAAGCTCATGAAAAAGATCATTATTCCAATCGATCCTCGTGCGCAGATTACGTGCGTTTTTCATTACAGGTTTGAATGGTGTGTGTTGATGCGCAAACAAAACTCGGGCAGAGTCCCAGCATTTTCTTGAGATTTTTGCTGCTTCTCGCCCTTAACACTCCTCCTTGGAGCCCAACTCAGGAAAAGTTCCCTCAGGCTGGATGTACAAATCAATGAATCGTCGAGTGTTTTGGTGCTGCTATGTGCTGCTTGTGCTGCCATTGAATCCAGTTACATCCGGCATCTGCCATCATCCGCCATCCTGTTCAGGCACCTTTCATGGGTGTCATCATTGGTCCTCGTGGTGTGAACCACAAAAGGCTTCAGGACTCCTCTGCCATTGCCATCCACCCGAAGCAAACCCAGCATGCCTCGGGAATCCGAGGACACGACGGGCTGCAAGATTTTCATCCGTGGTCGCGACATCGGTAACTTGTCGAAACAATTTGCAACAAATTTAAACAACTCCACACAGAAACAGTAAATGCATCAAATGCGCTGTTTCAATGGTAGAAACGTTTCTGCAGCCGAAGATTTCAGGTGACAAATGGCAGACTGATGAGGAAGCAGCGATGCCACAACATGTCTGCCACTTGAACCTTCGAGCAATTTCGAGCATTTCAAGCAGCGTTGCCATTTGACGGCATTGGTATGACAGACTTACGTGGCGAGGTGCACATCGAGGGCGAAACGGAGGTCACAGTGCATGTTTTGCTGACAACTAAGCTGTGTTTAGGGATGAAACAGCAAACTTGTCACATGTTTGTGGCAGACTTCTTGTCAGTGGAATCTGTGGATATTAATGACATGGAAGAAGTCTCTATGTTTTTGCCTCAAGCCGTGTGTCATTGTGTGCCAAGCTGCATGGTTTTAAGAAACGTAATTAATTATCCAAATTGCATGGAGTAGCTGAACATCAAAATGAACAACATGGTACCTTTCCTGATCGGTTTGATCGGTTGAAACAGATGAAACAGTTTGGTACGGACCAGCAGGAACTACAGCTTTCATAGATTAATTATGATAAATTATGATTGATTGAAGTGGCAACTTCTGAATATGGAATACATATGGAATACATTAAAGTCAAGGATTTTTCTGCCTCCACCGTGATGGCGATTCCTCGATGCCGTTTGGCAGTGGTTGGCGCTGGCCCATTGGTGGGACGTACTCATTGTTATTTGGCTAAAAATTGCTCAACATTATGCAACCCATAAATCCCATAAATCCCAATAAATCCCATTAATATGATCATTATATGATCATTCTTGAAACGCAGACTGCGTTTCTTGGCGAATCGCTCTTTTGATATTTTTGATTGAAAATTAATTGAAATGAAGAACACCGAGGTATGCTGATCAACAACATGAAAGACGATCTGGAGCGGGCAGCCGCATGTTCCAAACTTGCTTCATTTGTTCCTGTGAAACGCCGAGTTCACAAGGATGTCAACTACAATGAATTGTAGACCTTCATGTTTGTCAGGAGCTTGCCTGTATTTGCCAACGACGCATAGATGACACAGAAGTGGCAAAATCGCTGGGTGTTCCCCTGTACACGGATGCAAAGGTGCGCCCATGGTGCATCCACCATACCATATTCTGCCACATGGCATTACATGGCCAGGAAATGATGCTGAAGGAGCAGTTGGATGGTGTGGTGATTGCTGTGCCAACTCACATGCACTTGGCCATTGCAGAGGTTCCTTGGCAATCCTCATTTGTTGAATATGTTGAATATCCCCATCTCTACATGTTTTATTTTTTTCCTGGGAGTTCACTACCAAGATTAATAATGTTGAAATCACGGATTTGCATATGCTACATCCATGCGTCCCTTGAACCCAGGAAAGAAATTTTGGTTCAACATTATTTTCCTTTGGTGTACAAATGTTTGGCAACAGGAACATAGCTTTGTCACGTTGTTCAGGGGGGTGAGTTCGCTCGAACTAATATGTGTATGTCAAACACCAGAAAAAAATGACCCATGATTGTTTGAGGGGGTATGTTTTTTCAATGTTTTTTCACATGAATTCACAAGGTTGGGAACAAGGATTGTTTTGTACTGTTACAATGCTGGATTTACATAGGTCAGACATCAGAGAAGGAATCTTTTCCAGTACTTTTTGGACACAGATCGCTGGATTTGGGTTTGTCTGTAATGAGGTAACCCCACCCAAGTCTATTCTGGACAGCAATATCACCGGCCGCACTGCTCATTTTTTCCTGGCGCTCCAATTCAGAAATTGCAAAAGTTCTTACAAGTAAAAATATGCCACCATGGAATGCTTGTAAAGCTGAAGATACATTTGCCCTTGCAAAAGGGTGCAAACACATATGTTCAGCTTCACCAACAACAAAAGTGACTTTTAAGAGGTCGAGGCGCAGGTGTCAAAAATAAAACCCAAGGGCCTGGACCTTTTTTGGCGGAATATTTGCGGATGATCTTCAAAGGTTGGCCCCACAGGAAAAAAGTCGCATCACCAGGCCAATCCTTAGTTTTTCATTAGGCCGCCACATAGACCTTGATCAATAGATAGGACATGATGAGACAAATTCCAGAATTTTGTGGCAACGCGCACCCAAATTGCAAAACACGTTTTTTTTTTTTTGCTGAAGACACATTTGTCCCTGCAAAACGGTGGCAAATGCAGCTTTAGCAACGAAAAAAGTGAGTCCCTTTTGGAAACCTTAGGCACCAGGACGTGAGTACCTGGAATGGTCAGAAAGGTCAGGACCCACAAAAATGAAGCCAGTTATTTTCCCAGGACAGGACTCTCCGGGGTACACCAGATGGGGATGTTGAATGCTAATAATTATACATATATTATACAATTACCATTTAATACATTTTAATACCATCGAAGTCCATCGCATGCTCTTTTACTAGTAGGTCATGTTTGCATTGCGATGTGTCACGACACTTCCGACTGTGTCCGGGAAAATCTGAGTGAACAATTAGTCTCGATGCCTTCCATGACACTTCCGCACAGAAGAACTCAGAAGGACTCGGAAGGACTTGGAAGGACCCATGCTTGGTGGTTCATCCCACGGCTCGTAAGTGGATTATAACCCCAGTTTTTTCAGTGGATTAACCCTTCTTATCCCATGTAAACCACTGGAGTTATAACCTTTCGCTTCAGGCCTGTGTGGAAGGGGCCAAACTCCGCCAGGCTGCTGGTTGCCAAGGCCGCTGCTGAGCCGCGGATACAAAGGGCAGAGATAAGCACAAGATATTTCAACGTATTGCTATGGGCATTTCCTAAACTATCTAAAATGGAGGACCCCAAAATGGTGCAAACATTGTCATCTTTCATATTCTTTCATGGGGAAATCGATGGTCTTGGGACGCCCAAGTTTCAAGAAACAGCAATGTAACGTATGTCCAATGATGTCTGATGATGTCCGAATGTATATTTCCAATGCTGAGATGATTTGACATTTCTTTGATTCTGATGATGCTTTGCGCGCTCTGTGGTTGTGCTCTGTAGGTACCCTCAAAGCCCTCCTGATTGAGAAACCAATCTGCCAAGATCTGGCAAGCGCATGAATCTCAGAGCCGATGAACAAAGATAGTAAAACTAAAGCTCTGTCAGACCCAGAAAAGACCTTGCGTGGCATAGCTATATAGTACATTATAAATGTAGTACTGGAATACATACCCGTATAGATCTCGGTATAGATCTGTATAGTTATAGAGTCTTGTACCAACTCGTAGAGTCTGGATCCTGTCGACGAGGCTCTAAAACTGCTGGACATCATGGAGAGCGCTGGCATCTCTGTGCTGATTGGGCACCAGAGACGTCACTCCAAGCTCGTGCAGAAAGCCAGGGAACTGGTCACGGTCCGAGACTGAGATCACCATAGAATCACCCAACATGTCTTTAAAAATATGTCTTCATACACGTCTTAATACGTGTGAATACATGTCAGGCTTGTGATGTTTGTGCATCTTGCGAATCCAATCTTTCCTTTTGATGAGATATGAAGGATTACGAAGGTGTAGATCTAACATAGATCGATAGAATATGACGATATGACGTTGTCATCACAGAACTTTTCCGTCAAAGTTGATCCTCCCTACATCTCCCAGCGTTGTCTAGGCCAAAGGCTTCGGCCCCTTGCGCGCCGTCAATATGGCCCCTTGGCTGATGAGTTTACGTCGGCGTCGGCGAGCTCCTGTGTTTCTGATCCCTCCAGATGACCAAAGAAACAAAGTGACAGAACACTGAAAACAGATTAAAACAAAGTGAAATAGTGTCAGAAATGGTGTCAGACAGTCAAGAATTCAAGATCTTCAAGAAGTCATCAGAAAATTCAGGAGATCAGACCAGACAAGGGCCATCAAGATCATCAAGGGCCAGGGAGATGTGTTTTTTATCGGTCCCCACCATACCCCATTCGCTTTTCGCCGTGGTGAAGGAGTTTTCTTTGCTGAAACCAGAGAGCTACTTTGGCTTCTCGGACATTTCACTGCAGTGGCGTCGAAAGAAAGGCATCGGCGGCCCAATTCTGATCAACTCCATTCATGACCTCGATTTAATGCGCAGCTTGGGCTGCATTTTGGCTTCGAACAGTGTGCCACCCTTCCATTCCTCTCCTCGCCGTTCGAGAGTCACAATTCACCAGCACCGACAATGCCATGACTTATAATATTTAATTACTTTGTATTTGATTGATTTTGATTGTATCTGATTGTATCTGATTGTCGTGATATCTTGGGCTCTGGAGTTTTTGTTAACGGCGAGTGATCCAAGCTGCCCAGGCTACGTGACCGGCCATGAAATCATGAGCGTTTTCGCTTCAACCAGTAGCGCAGCTCGGGGTGGAGAGGTGGAAGATTCTGGCGCCGTGACTGTGACCTTCGATCACGGTGCTGTAGGACCGGATGTGTCAGTGGCAGAAGGGAAATGAAGGGACTATGCATGTGGATATACTATGGGCCATAGTATGGCTATAATATGGGGATTGACTCCAGATTTGGATTTCTTTTCGTGTGGTCATACTAATTTAGTATCTAAAAGCGACCATTTTTGTGACCCAACTTTAACAGAATGTATGTGGTTTTTGTGTGGAGCTGTGATGTGGAGCTGTGCAATTCGGAGTGAGGAACTCTGCTCTTCACTGATGCTGCACCTTCGCCATGGAGTTATGAATTCACCACAGGTGAGAATAAGAAATATCCACATGTCGCTGGGCACGATATGGCACGCTGCAAATTTCTCCACGTTTTTTGAACATTTGAAAAGATTTGATACCCTCTGGTAAACTAACATAACTATGGAAAATCACCATTTTCACTGGGAAAATCCACTATAAATGGTGATTTTCAATAGCTATGTTAAATTACCAGAGGGTAATAATATTTGATAACAAAAATGGACCTTGCAGTGGGTTTCATGTCGTTCTCTTGCTGAAGGTTCCTGGCCATCTTCGGGATTGTTACCATTTCTTAGGCGCTCAGCGCATCTTGGCAACAAATCAGGGTTTGCTGAAACGTCAAGCATCATTCCTAGATCATCCTATGTGGAAGCGTCTGGAATACTTCACTACAGTGAGACCCAAACTGCCTCAAATACTGGTCGAGTGTGTGGGCAAGTTTTCCATACAGAGATTGGGAGGAATTCTGTGAGTAGACACCGATGATAAAACATCACTAGCTGCTTTGAAACTCTTTGAAGCACAATTACGGATCGTTTTCAACGGCCCAAGCCGCCCAAGCTGACGATTTTACGATGCGTCGCGACGCAGGCTCTGTCGGTTTTCCTAGCCTTCATTCGTTTTCCTACGGCCTCCAGACAGAGCCTGGATGGGATTCTCCACTACAACTTGATACCTTCACAGCGCCTCAGCTCTCCAAAGAACTTTATGAATTACAGCGATAATCACAGTGTGGTTTTGGTTCGGTTCCGTTTCGGTTTCTAGTATTTGCTATAGGCCCGGTTCGGTTCATGTTCGGTTTCGGTTTGGTTCCGTTCGGTGTTTGGAACATTCTGCATTGATACAGTATTTGCTTTTTTCCCGGCGTCGGAAAAGCAAATACAGATTGCTTCCCGCAAGAGGTTTATTGCTTCCCGCAAGAGGTTTCATGAGCAGCGGCTTTCAAAGAGCGGAGAGAGCTGAACTCGGAAAACCAAAGCTTCGTGAAATTGTCAGCGCATGCAATTATGAAGAAACCCGTGGTTGCATATCAACGGTTAGGTAGGTTTGGGATAAGCAGCTGACTCTCATGATGCATGTTCTAACTCGATCGTTTCCCTTGCGCTCTATATATATTATAATATCTCTCTCGAGTTT
>Ga0126342_10021349_pt1 | contig 10804 bp, 8 predicted proteins | sample Cyp1metagenome_FD_92528 | JGI IMG/M metagenome (GOLD analysis project Ga0126342, IMG submission 92528) | Coral microbial communities from Lord Howe Island, Old Settlement Bay, Australia - Cyphastrea 1 metagenome | ecosystem: Host-associated > Invertebrates > Cnidaria > Coral ... | reverse complement strand
GGTAACACAACGGGTAACCAAACACGGGGAAACAACGAGAACATGAGAAATGTCACGTTTATACTTGGTTATATGGATTATATGTGGTTATATGGGTTATATGTTGTTTTATGGGTTATGTAGATTATTTGTGGTTATTATCCACAATCTTATACATATATATATATATGTGTTTTTGGTATGTTTTATCCACAATCACTTTTCAAACATTCTACCATATTACTTGTATATTATAGTAGCCGTATTCCAGGACCACATAAGAATAATTAAAAACAGTAAAGCAAACAATATTTATATTATGGAAATGCCGATTTTGGGACTAATGATTCCAAAGAAAAATGTAGCTGTATGCAATGGAATTACCATCGTTTTATATGAAATGGAGGGGTGCAACATGGCACCAAAATTTAAGGGTTTTTTGCCCGGTTTTCCAAGATGGGCCGTGTATGAAATGATGTTAGTTTTTCCATTTCATACGGGGAATGGGTTCTTCCATTCCATACAGGTACAGTCAAGGGGGATGTAAATAGCATGTTTTTTGCTATCATTGGCAAAAACACATCGGAAATACCGTGGTTTTGGGCTTCCGAGGCGCCAAAAACATCGGTATCTAGCGTGTTTCTGGCTCCGAACGTCTCAAAAAAACGTGAAACCACAACCTATTCGACAATTTTTGGCTACTAAAAGAATAAGAAAAAAAGCTGTGTAGTCAGATGGTTGCAAGATGCACAGAAGCAGCACCACACCACCACCACCACCGCCGCCGCCACCACCACCACAACAACAACCCTTGGGGCATCGCAGGTGTGCGAAGCCCTACAATTAATGTCGCTGTTGCACGGATTTCAACGTCACATCTTAACCATAGCCATGGCTCTTGGTTAGCCTAAATGGATCTAAATGGAACAATTATTTCTCCATGCAAAAAAATAGACATGTCTGTCACCAGAGATCAGCCCAACCAGAATCTGTCACGACTCTTGGTTCATCATCAACTATAGTCAATCAAGTAATCAAGATTCATCAAGTCATCAAGCACAAATTTCTACACTTTTGTTCGCTCCTTGAAGCTGGTTGTCTTTGCAAATCTCAGCACTTTGGGAACTGCCTTCGCACGCTCGGACCTCCAGCCCGAGGCGTCATGGTCATGAGAATGGTCGCTGCGATCATCGTTGGCGAAAGTGCTCTGGAACCACCTGGGAGACAAAACGAAGATCTGAAGATGACCCCAGGAGTCCAAACTAGTATTCCACATTATTCCACCATATTCCACCTGGAGTTTTTGACAAATGCATTACAAGATATTACAAGTGCGGCAGAAAACACCCATCTTCACATGCCTTATGCCGGTGGCCGTTGCGATCAAGACACTGATAGCTAAGGATCATTGCCACCTTGCAAAGACCAAAGAGATAAAGGTGTAAGCTACCACCTGCGAAGGATGCGAAAGTTGCATCATGCCATACTAAAGGGAACACCAGCATGGCCAACAACGCTGGAAAAATGGCGACCAGTCGCATGTCTCGACTGTCATCCTGGTCATCCTTTGCGACGCCTAGAGCTTCTGAGAGTGGCATCGACATGTAGATGAGAATGCCAAACAGCATGCAACATTCGCGCAAAGCGCTCAAGATCATGTCCGGCACGGTGTGTCTGTCTGGGAGGATGGAGAGACTCGCTGCCATGAAGGACACATCGACCAAAGCTAAATAGAGAGTCAAGCTCCTCCGGCATGCTGCTGCCTCACAGGATGACAAGGATGCCAATGGATACCCTAACATTTTCTTTGCTTTCCCGACTGAAATCCATCATCATCTGGGTTCATGCAGTCTATGATGTCTATGAGATATGGCTAATATTGGCTAATATATGACAGGGGCGAAAAAAAATTGCCCTTTCCAAAGGCTTCAGAAACATCATGAAACATCCGAAATTGTTCTCTGCCAGACATTCGACATCTTCAGGGGCGACTCCAGCCGACTGTCCAGGCTGTCCTGGTGGTTGTTTGCTCTCTCCAGAAGTTGAGTGATTCGCCTCACCCGCTGGTGTTCCAACAGCATCAGCAACAAGGAGGATACTGCTAGCGCAGGGACGAACGAATGCCACCGTAGCATGGCCTCAGCGACGAACGACCAAAATATACAAACATCATGGCTGACTGATGGCGTGTTCAACGGGAAATCTCTGTTCACTCTGTGCTGACAGAGTTCCAATAGTACTTCATAGTGCTTTAGCCATTTGAATCCAAGTGAACCTGCCCTTGACTATGCTTTGCGACCGTCTTGTGGGTGATGTGATATGCCTTTATACCATTTTATACCTATCCCCTCCAATCTCCTCTTTCGAAATCCTACTTCAACACTTTGAGTTGAGAGGCTGCTTCTATACCAGTACTAGATAAGGTCTGTGTGAAGGTAGTCCTCCTGTACAATTACTACTGCTCGCAGCTGAAAACAGTTACATAAGCTGCACTTAAGAAAGGCACTGGAAAAACGACAGCACAGGCAAATATGTCTATCATCATCTTCTTCTTCTTCATCTTCATCATCATCACCATCATCATCATCATCATCATCAGACCTTTTAATAATATAGTAGACTGTACAATAGTTGCATACCTTAGCAATTATTTGCATTGCACAGCGATGTTGCCACTCCCAGATACAATGTGCACGATGCAAATCATCATCTTCAGGAGCCGTCCGTTTCGCAACGCCTTCATGTTGTCACTTTCTTCTGGGTGACGCGAAGGGGCGGGACTAAAAGCCCTAGGAACGTCTGCGATCAAAACTCTCCAGTGATCGAAAAGTAGAAAGATCGGGTGACCAGAGGGAGAGATACCACTGACCACTATGTAAGGTAACTGTTTTTGAACTGATGGATGTTGCTTTGAAAAATGTGTCGGACCTCACAACTCCATAGATTTTTCGATACTTGATGTACCTTGACAGTTCCACCCACTGTCAACTGTCTACCGCAGGATCGGACCGCCCTTTTTGTTGCCTTGGTTCTATGGTTTTTGCCAGCATCCGGTAAGTCAACATCAACCAGCGTTGCAAATCCGCTGCTACTCGGAGGATCATCCCACTTTACACAACCTGTTTCTGTATAACATGGTTCTATTCTATTATAAATTATATATATACACTATAAATAAAATAGTGTGTTTATAATGACTATCAATAAACGCATTGGGGGACTTACTAAGCAGAGGAAGAAGCATGACTCTTGTCGATTTTGCAACACCAGTAGGTCTCACCCGTGACTCAGGCTAATGGACAAAGACGCATGTTCTCCATTTTGATCCTGAGTATCAAATGCAGTGCTGCCTCCATTTTGAACAGGGCGGGAACAAAAACAAACATATAGACATACAGGGATAGTATGGAGACTTAACCAACAACATATGGAGATAATGGATGATAAGGTGATATTACGCCTTCAAAGAACTGTTGTGACACTATCCAGTGCACCAGCAATCCATGACAATCAACTGATGGCTCGTGACAAGTCAGTTCTGGGCCATTCTCAGCTCAGCACTTGATGCTCTTGTCGGAAGTCATCTGTACAGTATACCTTCCCAGCCCAAGTGTGAAACTCCTCATTTTTCTCATTCAAATGCAATTGAAAATTCCATACATTAGCAAACAGATATCCCATTTTCAGACACCCAATAGACCGCAATAGAACAACTTGGCAATATTGGAATATCATGGAATACCTTCGGAATACCCCATCCAATACTGAGTGCTTAGCAGCTCTGCTCAAAGCTGTGCTGACAGCAGTGGCATGTGCCTCTGGGTGGTTTCGTCAAAGTCAACGACCTGATCAGGTGGCTTTGTCCAAATCGGTGGACCATGACATGCTGGATAATGCTGAAAGTGCGCGGGGGCCCCAATGTGCGCACAAGTGCAAATGACTATCAAACGGAGACAATCACTGTCCAAATTCGCTTGACCCAGTGCACCATGCACCAGCAATTGACGTAAACAAAAGAAAAAGAATTAAAATTCCTCCATGTGCTCATAATTCTCCACATTTTGGCAAATGTTTTCAATACAAAGCCCGTTCGACTTAGATTTTGCATATCATTCTCAACACTCTACTTTATATATCTCAAGCTTACCTAAAGCTGATTGTGTCAATAATTCATCATCATCAATCATCCTGGTTTTCCAAAAACGACAACTCGTCGTCTATTTCTCGAAGAACCCCCAGCTGCTGCGACCGCCCGGGACCTTGCCATTCTGTTCGTTCCATTCTTTGCCACCCTTGAGGCCATGCACCTGGGCAGGATGGCAAGGCCATGACTCACACTGTGTGGATCAATTACGGGGTATAAGATGTGAAACAGTTAATGTCAATCAATTTAGTGAATTGATAAAAGTGTTCTGGTGATCTCATGAATGATATGAATGTTGGAATGTGGTTCAGATATGTTCAGATCTGATAGATATATGATGATAGATAAGTGATAGATCGGTGGAATTGGACAAAACCACAAGTTCATTAAAAAAAAAGGGATGGTGGAATTGGACAAACCCACAAGGAACGGTTAAAACATACTAATATCCAAAAATTCCAAACCGCATGCTGAGAGTCTCCTAAGGCAGCAGCTGCCACAAGAGCTCCAGAACTCAGGCGCAGTTGCGCAGGCTCCAAGCGGCGTTTCACCTGTGAAGTCAGTCTCCCCAACATAAGTTCTGGTTGTTGGTGCCTAAACTGCTGCTTTGGAATCCATCCCCAAAAGTGCTAAAACATGTTGGATCCTCATATTTTTCCTGGTCACATCCCCAAGTTGGTGACATCATGTGACATCCATTTTTTTTGCCAGGCCTTTTCGGAACCCGAAATGCTGCAGAGCAAATCTCCTGTTTCCTGCCAGTGAATCAGTGCCTAAACTTGGACATCAACTTTGGAGTGACTATGGCAACATTGGTTCATTTTGGTCCTCATCAAATTCAGCCACTTCGGCTTCATTCCACCTGGTATTGAAGATAAACACTCTATGATCATGTGAATATGTCCCAGCATCCCCGGTTTAGCATGTTGTTCTTTTACCATCCTTTTACCAAGTTTTCAGACCTCCAAAAACAACCAAAAATATCTCAAAATGGAATGCGTTCGATACATTTCGATACCCTCAACAGGTCACGTGACGACCGTGGTGCACCATGGCAAAACATGGCCCAGCAGCTCTGAGTGTGCCACGGATCCTCCTCGTGTGGCTCCTCACTGGTTTTCACCTGCCAGATGGAGATCCTGATCCCCAAGATTCACCAAACAGGGGAGCATTGAAACGTATCGCCCCCTTCAAGTATCAGAAGCGGGATATCATGGCTGGATATTGATGATATTGGAGCTCTGAATGAGATTGTAACCATGGAAACAAGTGACACGTCATGAGTTTGCAAGACAAAGACGTGGATCGGCATCGTCGGCTTGGCGCATCTTTTCAGACAAGCGGCTAGCACTGCATCGCAGTAGCAGAAAAGTCAGCTGATCAATGGTGTGATTTTTCAAGGTACTTCAATAGTCACCTCACCTCCCTGGGGGTAGATGTACTTCTTCTCTCCCTCTTTCAAGGGATAAGGACAATCAAGAGGCTCACCATCCTCCCCAAGATGAAGCAGGCGTCCTTCCTCTGCCTTCCGAAAGCGGTACTCTTTGCTCCCTGCTTTCGTCTCTCTCTTAAACCTCCGTGAAAAAATTGGGAAAAATAATCTCACAATATCTCACATCATCTCACATCATCTCATTTCATGCATAAAACATATTGTAAGACATCATAAAAACATCATAAAAACATCATAAAAACATCATAAAAACATCATAAAACCATGTCTTCCCGGATAATAAACGTGCTCCATGGCTCTAAAATGCTCTAAATTAATATATCAATGTAAATTATATACTGTAAATTACTCCATTCCACAGGGTGTTCCATGAAGGGAAACATCATGAAACATCTAAAAGAGAACATGTTTCCGTGTCGTTCTGTCGCTCCAAGCAGCTCCGCGACCTTGCCAGTATCCGACATCATCTCCACCTCGGTGCCCTGGAAGGTCATGGAATCTCCGCCAAAGTGGAAGTTCCCAGACCACACCTCAGTCACTTCCGGGGATTCTGCGCTGGTGGAAACCTGTTCCTTGACGCTTCCAGTAGCATCAGAATTCAACTTCACCTCCATGAGGTAGAACCCCCACTCTCCATCTGTTGCCTGCATGATGTACGATGCCGCCAGCTTCACAGGTTTTGGTCCCGGTTCCGAAGATCCTGCAACGATCTTCAGGGCATCCAGAACTTTCTGCCGTTCATCCGCAGAGATCGATCCCAGGAACTCTCTGATCTCCTCCTCGGTGGCTGCGCCCAAATTCAGCCCAGCACTGGGTATGGCGGTCATGGCTGGGGGAACTCCACAGCTGAGATGGCCGAATTGGCCGAGATGTCTTGCAGGTATTTGCAGGTGACTTGCGATCAGAGTCTCCATCAGAAAAGGTCAGTGTAGTGAGTCTCTCCAACAGCTCGTTAAAAAATGCATTTTGATGACCGCTGGCCTGAAGTTTCAGAAGTTGCAACCTCAAAGGAATAGTCGGGAAACCATAAACAAGTATCAGAACGATCAAATACCATACTTCTATGCTGGGAAAGAGTAGGGAAGTGGTTTTTGAACAGCACCACTGATGACGAAATATAACGTCCAGGCATCATAAGGACCGTTTCACAGGCCACACAGCTCCCCCACCCCACTCAAAATCGCTCAAAATCACCACCTCGTTGTGACTGCCTCCAAATTTTCCAGGAATTTATATCGACTTATTGAGCTCCCGGCAGATTCGCTGCTTTCAGGGACAACGACCTGGTGACCATCCGATACCATCCGTGGCCTGTGACCAGGTGAGACCGGCAGCTGGTCCCCTGCCTTTCGGCCACGTTCACCACATATCTTCTTTGGGAGGCATCGAAACTGGCGCGAGCTTTCCACTTGGAGATGGGCATTGGAGGGTTCATAAATGTTTATATAAACTAATTTTACACAGGATTATCAAGGACACCTTGTTTGTTTCCAGAAGTTTCCAGAACATTGCTGAGTATAGATGGTGTTTGATGGTTTTTGATTTGCGCCAAGATTGAGAGAAATTCCATAGAGAAACTATGTCTATAAGTATTCTTAGGTGATCTGCTTTCGTCGGCATGGTTGGTCTGGTTGGTCTTTGATGGTCCCATGTCGCGCCTTTGAACAACTCCTTCCAAACCGTTGTTCTCTGGCCTCAAAGTCTCCAACTTCACTGCTGGATGTGGCAACATCTTGGGTCTGAGAGCCCCCTCTTGCCCTGCAGCCCGCGGATGAGAACTCGAGCTCCAAACCTCGTTCAAATCAGGTCTCTTCCGAAGCTTGTCCATCCATCCACACTCTCCATATGATCCATATGCTGTGATATGCTCCAAGTGGAAGCTGGAAAACAGGATTTGTTCAAGAAGTGTTTTAAGCATGTCCAAAACTCTGAGTGCTCAAGATGATCATTGATATGATAAATATGGAAAACTGGATTTGATCATTGTCCAAAAATACCATAAAATACATATGTCTTGGATGGTCTTGGCATATGATGGCCACCCTTAGCTCGGCACGGAAGCTGAGCGACCGAATCCGCCTGCGAAACCGCGACCGTCTTTGCCGCTCGGTGAGTGAACCAAGGATTCCCATTTTTTCACGGGAAATGAAGCTATTGCTTTATTCTTAGTCAAAGATGTTACAGAAATGGTCTCTACTTTGTCAAAGTGTGGCTATTGAAACCTGAGACCTTCCATGAGCCCAGGTCACCTGTGGCGCGGAAGTTGCTCCAGCTGCAGTCTTCCAAGTGTGGTAGGTGGTCAGAACCTCGCAGCCCATGTTTTTTGCTTTAAAAACTGGCTTTCCAAACCACATTCATGAAGAAAAGGCCTATAGCTGGTGGCAAACATGCATCTATTGGGCGATAGTCAAGAGAATGTCAAACCAGTTAGACAAGTTTAACTGAATTGGAATTTCCATACGGCATTGCCCAAAGGTATGAAACTCAAAGTATATGAGAAAATTGAAGAAAATTGAAATCAAATCAGATGGTGTAAGCTGGCACGGGAATAAAACTTCTTGAGACCGAACCTGCCAATTACACAAACATTAATTCACCCCTTCAAAGCCAATATGTCAAGCAGTTTCACTCAGCCTGCGTGGAGGAGGATGCCCCCATGACATCTTGTCGTGCATCTCTCACTGCCTGGTGGCTCACAATGAGCAACGTAGCTCTTGGTGGTATGGGATTGATATGTACAGGATATAACAATATGTAGTAATATGTCTCTATAGTATATTGTACAATTATAGTATTAATGTTGCTTTCCTATATATTTCAGCCAAAGTATAGTGCAAATGTTGTTCTCAGCCAAAATCTACAAGAGCGCAACGATGCCGGAGCAACGGAACCTGAATCTTACGGCAACCACGGCCAAATGTGGAAAAAATGTCGAAAAATCATGGCTGGTGATTCCAGACCAATTCACAACACCCCGGAGAAATTGCCTGCCGCCCAACAGCGTCAATCACAATCAGCTGTGGTATACCAGAGACCTGCAGCGGTTGGACTTGATATCCCTTGTGGCTTTGTGTTATGCCCCTGGCCGTGCTTTATGGGAAAATGGTGATCTGTTAGAATTGGGAGTGCCGTAGTTTTTCAGACAAACCCCATATCCAGTCTTACTCTTGCAAGAAATTGTTTGATGTCACCGGAGCGGCTTACAGTATGTCTGCAGAAACATTCTGTCCTTCGTTGATGTGGACGAATCAACGTATTAATGCAACGCTTCTTCAGCTATATAGCGTGGGAGTCTAAATCAAATTCCCCATGGTGCACAGTATTGTCAATGGCATCAACCTCTTGCCAGTTCCGACAATGTTACTTCGAAGCTTCATCTCATCAATCTTTCCAGCATTTTTCCAGCATTTTTCCAGCATTTTTCCAGCATTTTCCAGCCTGAAACTGTCTGGACAATCGATCTTTCAGATCCGTGGAAGCATATTTCAGCACCAGCCAATCACCTCAGCCACTCAAAACGAGACGACGAGACGTGGCATGGAGGCTGCACTGAGCCACCGACCGTGTGCCTCGTACCTAGTCTATCACAATCTTATCTAAAAGTTGGAGGTGTCAATGGTAAAATCAACTAGAATCTATAAATGGAGGATTGTCTATTGCCATACAATCCAGTCCTCAATCAGTGATCCAAACGATTGAGATTTTGAGGCTGACCATCCCCGTACTAAAAAGCAATGCTCGCTGTGGGGCACATGTACTTCCACATCTCGGGCTCTGATTTATCCTCAGACACAGTTGGGGGTCATCCACTGCTGAGGTGGGTTGTTTGTTGATGTTTTTCCACTATCATCCCCCAAAAAAATGTGAAAATACATGAACATGCCCACCTATATATGACGAAACCTCCATTTATCAGGGATGTCCTATTTGTTTTGATTGCCAGAAGGTACAGTATCTGCTGAACTGAATGGTGCCATTTTCTGCGCCATTCCTTAAGGAGCGCACGCTGGACACGAAGATGATCTTCAACGAGCGTTCGCCTGATGGGTCACCCAAGTAGGGCACCAAGCAGGGTGGTTTCACCGTTACCAAAATATTCCATATAGATACTGCTATAACTGGTGATAGTTCGATGATACTGGTGATATTTCGATGTCTATATCAGATAGATATGTCGACATATTTGCTAATATATTTTGGTGTTCTTAGTATTCAAGGGATTCTTCGATGGACCTGAAATGAGAATAGCGCAACATCACGTTGCATGCATTGGCTGAGGTTGAGACCAATTGAGTGAAGAGTATCCTGAGGTTTCCAAAGGGTCATTTATGATAATGATTTCCATTTACACCTCCCTTTGTAGGGGATTTTTCTCAAAAGAAATGAAGAATGGAAAAAAGACCCACGTCCAACTGTGAGGGATTTGCTACCTCCGTGATGGTCCTTTTGCGCAGGACTGTCGTATCAAAATCTCATCCAGGTCTGCACCACTGCCAGGCGACGTAAAATTTTTTCAAAACAGGCGTGAAATGCCTCAGGCGTGACACCGTGACAACCGTTCACCAAAGAGCATAAGGTGAAACCCTTCCAAATTATGTTCTTGGGAAGCCACCTTACATCCATGGACTTCCTATTAGAACGGTATTACCCCAATGATCAGCATGATCGAGCTCATAAAGTCCACATCATCTTGCTTCCAACATATTCACAATGATTCTTTCAAGCATACTACAGCCCGAAAAAAAATAGAAAAGTTGGACACCTGGGACACCTGGACGTGGGGAGAAAATCATCTCATCCCAGGACCACCAGCTGCTCTACCGAGGCCACCACTGGCATGGAGGACACCAATGAGCAGAGAAATAGAACGCGATGACATCGGAGGATGTCAGTTGCTGCCTGGGGAAGCTCCATTGTCACCACAAACAACACACGATGGCACCTCCACAGATCTCTGGTGCACAAGTTCCAGGTTGTTTACATATGGATACCCATATACATATTATATACGTATGTATATTATATTATATATATATGGTCCCGTCCTCCGTCTCTCCACCCCCCCTCTCCCCCCCAATGGGTTGGGTCCCCAGGTAGCACCCCCCTCCCTTCTATTTGCAAGCTATTGGCAGCATTTCTGAGGTCCAGCTTCGTTTTTGCTAGGTCTTTGCAGCATTTCTGACTACCAGCCTCGCATTTACTAGGTACATGCTACCTTTTAGACGATC
>Ga0126342_10021348_pt1 | contig 10804 bp, 7 predicted proteins | sample Cyp1metagenome_FD_92528 | JGI IMG/M metagenome (GOLD analysis project Ga0126342, IMG submission 92528) | Coral microbial communities from Lord Howe Island, Old Settlement Bay, Australia - Cyphastrea 1 metagenome | ecosystem: Host-associated > Invertebrates > Cnidaria > Coral ... | reverse complement strand
TGCTAACGTTAGCAAACCCCACCAGTATTCAGTATTCATCAGTCATCAGTCACCAGGCCTTTGGATCCATTTTGGGCGTGTGCATCATATCTTCCGCCACACCTCTGCCATCAAACCGAGGCGACCACCCCTCGGCCATCTGAGTCATCTGAGTCATCTGAGTCATCTGAGTCATCTGAGGCGTGGGCGTCGTGTGAAGTAAAGGTTCCGGGTCAGGTCGGCCACCTATCATCGCCACGGCTTGGTGAGGGGCAGAAAGTGGATGAACATAGGCAAAGTTAGGCTATACATCGGTGAAAAAATACTGAAAAATGGATGAAAGTTTGGTGAATGGGTGAAACAGCCACGATGATATCAGATGGGATTTTGTTCGAGCTCTGATATTGATAGCTTAAGTTGCTCGCCCGGATGCAAATGTAGGTTCAACGCCCAACTTGGCAATAAAAGTTCACAAGGCTGCTCGATTTTCTTTGAGATGTACCAACTGCGCACAGGATGCAAATGATGTCCATGACAGCAACTTAAGAGTGCAATTGCCAATTGACTTCCTTATCAAACAAGTGAGGTCCAACATCGAAATGTCCAGGAAAAGCACTGAGCCCCGCTCTGGCCCAGTGATCTTGTTGTGAGGAACATCAACACCTTGCTTGCATTTGGCTATGGTCACGCGTCAGACCCAAGCGTCTTCCTGGTGGGTTCTGTAGATTGGGTAGATTAATTGATATAAAAGTAAAAAGATCATTGAAAAGGGGACCCTTCGCCGACGACAAATGCATGAGCAGCAACATGGGTATCCTGGTGAACACCAAAATAGCTGGCAAATGGATGTTTGACCCATCCCCATTATGGTGACATTGCTGGTAAAATCGTGGGATTTGTGGCTTCGAAATTTCTTTCAGACTGGGCTGCACACTGACCTTTTTGCAGCCATACCTGCCAGCCCCAGCTGTGACTCAGCAGCTGGCGTTGAGATTCGCAGACCCCAAACCCTAAACCATCACCACACCCTGCACAAAAGGCCCCGCGCACGGAACTCGATCAAACTCCGAGAGGAACTGAGGCGTGGATCGGGACGCAGTTACTGACCCTTTTTTGTGGCTCAAATATCTCAGTTGGGTATGGGTCAAAACTTGACAAAGACTTGGGATGGTCACCTATCAAAGTTTTTGGCATTTAGGTTTGCAATTCACCGCATGCTTCCAAAAGGTTTCCTCAAACTCCATTTTGTACTAAAATACCGTATGACGATGCCATGATCAGGTGGTCACAGGTGGTCAAAACATTGCCAGCAAGTGTCACAACATATCCAATCACCCAGATTGGATGGCTCTGATTTTTGGCGTCCGCCCTGCCCCCCCCGGATAGGCAACAAAAAAGAGGAGACATCATTTGTTGCAACAAAGCTGGTTCGTTGCTAGTTGCTTCACCCTGCCAACTGCTGCTATGTTTCTTTTGCTCATAGCCTAGCTTGTTGATCTTACTCACAACCACCCCATGATCCATGAAGAACACGGGTGAATGCCTCGTGTGTTTCCTGTTCTTTCATGTGTCCTTGTATGTTGAAAAGATTGTTGAGAGTGTCTCCAGCAAGGCACAAAAAATTGATGCCGTGCGAATGTGGAAAATCTTCTCAATCTCAGAGGGGTGCTGTCTCAATTGTTGTTCATACCGATTCATACCTATCAAATGGTTGGGATATTCGGGCTCACCCTTCAAGAAGAAACACGTTATGTGGGAATTCACTGCTAAATTACTGTATATTCACTGTATATTTGGGTGAGCATGGGTGAGCATGGGTGAGCATTTCGAAATGGACCTCATCCATCGGATCCATATGGCAACATCTGCTCCGCCTGGGAGCCAACGGGGATGGCAATCTCGCCAAAGACCGACTTGCCTTGGCTAGGCCGCTTCGACGCTTCGAAAGACATCCAACTGCAGATTTTTGGTGGGGAAAAAAACGAATCATAGAAGTTTAAAAAGTATTCCTGGCATTCGCCAAAAATGGTTTCACCTACCATATATCCTGGTATCAGGTATCGACGGCGCAGGAGAACAGCCAGTGGGGAGAAAATGTATGGCACACTATGCACACTCTTTTTCCCCCATAGCCTTTGTAAGATCTGTTGAAAAACATATGCGCAACAAGGGGTTAACGATGGCTAACGCATGCCTACCCGTCCCTGGATCTGCCGAGGACATCAGCAACTTGCAGTCAAGAGACTCATTTTTGGCCAAGTCGTGCTGCCGCTGCTTCAACTTGCCATGGAGACAAATGTTGCCCTGTGAGGTATTGGACTGCTGAGTTCCATGTTCCATGAGTTATCAGTAATGTCCTCCCCTTTGCTGATTAACATCCTCGATCCTGCTAATTTTTTAATCCCAAAGATGCTGTCACTCTCTGGGCCCGCTGTTGACGTTTGAAGATCGCTGGAGCTGGTGTTGAGTGGGGCCAAGGTTTCATCTGCCCCAAAATGAATGGCCTATGAGAACTAATTGCTGCAGCCAAGCCAGTGCTTGTCACCATGGGCTGGAGTTCTCTTTCCAAGAATGACAGACTTCAGGAGTTTCAGAGGCAAGCTACATGATCATTGAATCCATTAGGTACAGGTTTCACCAAAGAATCCCAGGAATGCAAGTATCAACCTCTACCTGTGCACTTTCCCCGAAAAGTCTATATACTCTAACAAACTGTCATTTGTTCAAATCCATGGTGCCTTCAAATGCAACATATTACTCTGCAGAAGCTGTTGCTTGGTCTGCCAGTGGAAATCATCAAGTCCCGTATTCTCATTTCTCCAATCGAGTTCCAACGTATTGCACGATGGGTACAGTAATTGCCCCACCATGGTGACACAACATCTGATCATCGCCCTCACTTCCGCGCGAAGAAAAGTGCCCCCAGCACTGTGAGGATGGAGCCCAGCAGTTTGTTCTTCGTCAGTGTCTCTCCCCCAAAAGCCATCCCCAGCATCAGCGTCACAGGAGGATAGCTGGCCGTCAAGGCCGAGACAGCTCCAGCATCACCTTCGGCCATGGCCCGGGAATAAAACAGGGATGCCACGGCAGCACTGGCTCCACTCATCAGGGCCGCCAGGATAGCCATTTTGGGTCGTGAAGAGATGCTGCTGCTGCTGCCGCTATCATTGGAAGATGGTTTCATGACCAGCGGCATCAGCATGAAGAATCCCACCTTCTCGATGGTCGCCTCTTGGGAGGCCGACAAACCCTTCACCAGGGCCAGTTTGGAAAGGAAACCCCAGAAGCCGTACAAAGCCATACAAATCAAACTGTTCGTTAGCCAGCTCGAGCTCGCAGAGCTCGCCAATTTCTGCGTCATCGGAACTCTTTGGTTCGAACGAGTCACTGGAACTGTGGAAACTACGCAAGGAGCTCTCCGAGCACTGAAGCCACAAAAAAAATCTCGGCCGAATGCGGTGTCATGAAACAACTGTGCCAGCAACATGATCACATGGATACTTCAAGTTTTGCAAATGCTCAGGTTCAACAGCAATCAGCTGGGCCACCCAACTTTTTGCCGCGTTGCGGCCAGCAAATGCCACGAGTCTTTCTGCTTCATTAAACATGAAGCATGCTATGCTGCACAAGCATTCTGGCGAATTCTTCGCCAAACACAACTCCTCCGTCGCAAGTCTTCCCATCGAATGGCAAGCTGACGGGGAACACCGATTCCGTCTCCAACAAATCTCAGGTGAATTCCAGCAATCGCCGATCTGGCAAGCTACTACTACTGTCTTTTTTATGAAACTGCTCAGCTATGCCTTTCATTATCATCTCAAATATTGTAATAATTCGGAGTTGCAATTGTCATGATCAACTATTTGATCATCAAATGATCATGACGTCCCTGTATAGCTATAATTATAGATATATGCATATATGTGTCTATAAAAATCATACAAACAGAACATCCTATATCATCAAGAATTAAGAATATTAGCATCTCATGGCTTCTCTCATGTCTCCTGCACCTGAAGGGCCACCCTTTCAGCATCACTGCAGGCTATTCAGTGCGGACGAAAATCGGCCTTTCAGCACCTCGCAAACCTCGCGTGTTCCAGGCGATGTCAGGTGAACTCTCGCAGGAAAAACACGGTTAGACCATGTTAGACATGAAAAAATGGGGGATCCAATGGGAATATGTTGGATGATGGGGGATACAATGGTAGGATACAATGGTAGGACCTTTATGACCTTTATGACCGTGAAACGGCTGGTTTTTTTTAGGCTTTCTGGAGAAATCCACCTGTTGTATCCCCATGGCTTCCACCTGTTCGAGATCGCCGTTCTGCGCCAGCTTTCCCGCCACCTTCTCAAAGAGGGCACTATCCACACCCACGGCCACCAGACCTGGAGCGTGATCGAACCGAATTGATTCGATAAATCTATATCTTTAATGTTCTTTAATGTTCTTTAAGTATCTGCCCTGTTTATCCATATCCTGCATACCTATTAATATCTATTTATCCCTTTTGCTTTCATGGTCTTGCGTTTGTTTTTTGTTCGTTTCTGATGGTTTCTAATGCCGAGAAGTGATCGGAGAAACTCCCAGCAAATAGGAAATTCGGAAATGCAATGTAGATTTTTTCGGCATCCCTCGAAGGAGTTTCAACCCAAGACATGACCGTAAAAGACCGTGGCCAACGCGCCTCTTCGCATGCTTTCAAGCTTTTGACGCGGATCTGGAGGAGCCTCACGAGCATGACACTGATCTGTTTCAACTCGGAACCACTAACTACATTCAGAGGTGCAATTTTGAACCATCTGAGAAATTAGAACAAGATTCCCGTTTCTAAGCCTCATTTATGGTGAGGTTTCCATGCCCACATGTCCACCTGTCCGAAATTGAGGAGCGGACGTTGGCGTCTAAGCGCACGGGTGCCTCAGGAGTTCCAACATGTAGCTTTCCACTCCCTGTTCCGGGTCCACTCAACACTGTACAGCTTCAGTGAACTCAGTCAACTCAGTCAACCAGAAGCATGCAAAAGCAACAAGAATCCGCATGTATCCGCTCATGTTAGGATATAGAGGTAGCCAGATGCCAGAAGTTTCTCCCGCGTCGCCAATCCAGTAGTTCCATGTAGTTCCAGGGGGCTGCTAGCTCCAACTCATTGAGTATCTGAACTATGTTCGATGTTACCCGATGCGATAAGAATCAAGGTAGCAGGCAATATGGCTGAACAAAGGCTGAACAAATGGTACCGTAATTGCAACCACTACTGGCATCGTCACCCACAACAATCATCTACATAGATTGAATGGAACTTTTCCACGCCACCGTGAAGCCTAGTGATATGTTGAAAATTCTCAAGTGCGGACACAGTTTTGAACCCCAACCCACCACCTCAGGACCAAGTGTTTTTGATCCACTTCATCTCAGAATTGGTTTCAGGAACATTCACAGGAAAACAAAATATCTCTTTGGATGGTTATTTAAAGAAATTCTAGATTTCCTATGGTTTTCCTATGGTTTTCCTCCTAGTTTTCCCTCTTTTTTGTTGGATTTGGATGATCCATGTCATCTTAGCCCTGGAAAAACGGGGCTTCACCAAGTCTCCCGACACTGTCGGCTCTGAGGTCGGTCCCACCGAGGAAGCGCTGCCACGGAGGACCGGTGCCGTGAGATGGTGGTGCCGTGCCCGGGATGGGATGGATCAAACATCATCAAAAGGTAGAGGACTGTCCAGCCAGGTTTGATTACCAGAGGGTGCCTAACAAAAAATAGATGAAAATACACGAAAATGCCATACACGAAAATGCCATAGCCATATCTGATAATTTGATGAAGATCATTATCAAGTCCATTCAGCAAATATTTTGCTGTGAACAGGAAGGAGGGTACCAGAGTTTTGACAAACGCCCACACAACCACACCAACTACACTTTGGACTTGGAAGTATCCCCAGCTGCATTTTTAGGGGATAATTGTGGATAATCATAGATGGGACAGCAATGTGGATGCTACCAGGTATACAGTAATTCATATGCAGCCAAAGTCGGAAGGTCTTCCAAGGTCTTCCAAGGTCTTCCAACAAACCTACTGGAACAAGGCCAGCCAGTTCATATTTAGATCCTCGATAGATGGAGAAAATCCATCAAAATTTAGGCCTGGAATTCCTCTTGCCAGGGCATGCGGCCATCTTTTTGCATTGCAGTTCAGTCCAGCTCGCCCCCATGCTGGACCTGCGGACAATGTTGGGATGCTTCCTGATCCTCTGTGATGCATCGGAATTAAAAATCATGGGGGATGATCCCCAATATTCCAGATATGTGCATATATTATTATAATATATATATATATATATATATACGTATATACATAAATATGTTTAATATGAAAGATAAGGAAAGATAATGAAAGTATAGTAACTCTAGGTCCAACATCGTTTTTGAACACTTCAAGGTCTGGGTTTTGACACGGATTGAATCCTCTGCTTGGAAGCCGCCCGTGCCTCACAGCGTAGTCGCCGTCCCCAGCTGCCCTGCCCCCTGTGCAAAGGTGGGGGGATGCTCTTGGGAGCTCACCCAATGCGAAAACAGTAAGAAATGTTGATCTACTGTAATTTTGAAACTTGTTTATACAATACCATCCTGATGATACATGATGATACTGTATATACACCCAACCCGCCAAAGTGATTTCGAAATAGGGAAACATCACTGGCACGTCGCGTCTCACGTTTGTACACCCCCACCTGGCAGGACAAGTTCCTGACGGCCCTCCTGAGCATGACTTGGGATACTTGGGCACTGTTTCATGCAAAAATTGACCAACCAATTTTCACCACTAAAAAGCGACATGTTCACTGTTGAATAAAAGGTAACTGGATGTGGTTCATTCATATAGGTGATTTCAAAGCTGGTCGAACGTTTAAAGTTAAAGTATGTTAATTTAACAAGAAGAGCCTCAGAAAGTGGATGCCTCCATGTCAGAATGTGCTGTAGACCAAGTCTGACAGGTTTTTGATGAAGGCTGCATGGATCCATCCACTTGAATCACATTGTACCTTTGTGCAAATTGGGGCCATCCGCAATGTTCTGCAATAGACAAACACACGTGGTTCTCGGTGAAGGCAAAAGCTTCACATTTCCGAAGAATCGAATGCTTGAAGATTGGAAATTGCTAAAATCTGTGGTGCCCTGAGCCTCAAAGCTTTTTCACCACACCCGGATTTCACCCTCCTGTGGTATTCTGAGGCATTGGCTCACAGCCCGCAAACGACCGGCGGCCTCAGAGGATGGGAGGATAGATTCACCACTCAGAGGATGGATGACTATTGCAACTCATATGACTTGTTTTGATGGAAAAACCCGTTGCTGGTTGAGTTTGTTCAACGGAGGATGGCCAATGTAGTGTTGATGATATATGATGGTAGGGGTGCATCTAAGCACTTTCATTTAAGCACAACACTTCATGATTCTTCAAACCCTTGAAAATGATTGAAAGGGGGTCTACAGTAGCTGGATGTTCATCCCCCTGAGTGGGAACACAAATCAGAAGGGCTGCTTTACATCAAAGAGACACTGACCCTTTATCACACCTGGGAACCCAGGTTCCTAAAAGTTTGTGAAGCCTATCTGTAGCTTGAAAGGATCGTAGGCTCAGCTTCTCAGGGGCTTAACCTGCTAAAAATATTGTTCCTTGGGATATCTTTAAAAGACTGAAGCCAACTACCAGCCAACTGATTTTGCTACACTCTGCCCATGTCATCCCATAAAAGACATCGAAAATAATGCGAAAGACCTCTCTCCGAAGCCATGAAATCGCCAACCATCAGCACGGTTCAATCACTGAGGACTCCGACACCCAGCACTGCATCTAAGGGCGCTTGCATCTTTGGAGCCAAGTGATGCAGAAGGTTCCTCTCACTGGGAACGGCCCTCATAAACGATGGTTTGGGGCCCCTGCCACAAAAATCCTGTGAGTAACATCAAAGTAACAAATTCTTTCCCGAACCAAAAAACACATGAAAAGGTGCTCAGTGGCCCAAAGTCCTCGTGAGTTCACATCTTGCCAGCTGCTTTGGCGGCAAGTAGGCGTCGCAAATTGGGCAACGCCACCTGAAAATCAACCAGCTCTGCACAGTTAGCAAAGCTGGCAGTAGCCTACTACCTGCAATGATGAGCTACTTCAATTGAACTAGCTTGTACTTGGCAGCAATATAGCCTAAATCAAGCTACCTTTTCTACCTGCCATGGCTGTTGAAGTCTGATGGTGCTCATGAAGCTGTTGAAGTGCTGATGGTGCTCATGAAGCTGTTGAAGTGCTGATGGTGCTCGTGAAGCTGGTGGTGATGATGATGATGATGATGATGATGAGGATGATGGTGATGATGATGATGAGGATGATGATGATGATGATGAGGATGATGAGGATGATGAGGATGATGATGATGATGATAATGATGATGATGAGGAGGAGGATGAGGATGAGGATGAGGATGATGATGATGATGAGGATGATGAGGATGATGATGATGATGAGGATGATGATGATGATGAGGACGATGACGATGATGATGATGATGATGATGATGAGGAGGATGATGAGGATGAGGAGGATGATGATGATGATGATGATGAGGAGGATGATGAGGATGAGGAGGATGATGATGATGATGATGATGATGAGGATGATGAGGATGATGAGGATGATGAGGATGATGAGGATGATGAGGATGATGATGAGGATGATGATGATGATGATGACGACGATGACGATGACGATGACGATGACGATGACGATGACGATGACGATGACGATGACGATGACGATGACGATGATGATGATGATGATGATGATGATGATGAGGATGAGGATGATGATGATGATGATGATGACGACGATGACGATGGCGATAATAAGAAATGTTCAATGACCTACTGTCGCATCCACTGTCAACTCTCCATGCCCCAGCAACCTCAGATCTGAAGAACAAAAACCGCACCCACCAACGTCATTGCCATGGCCCAGCCCGCGGCATCATTGCAACTGAGCTACCTTCGTTGAAACTGTGTCAGCGAGGCTGTGATTAAAAAAGCTTCCAGCTCCACACACTGCAGGTGTTTGCAGTGTATCCCTAAGTACCCGTGGGGCAGTTCCAGTGGACCAACGGCAAATAAATTGCCTCACACTTTGGTGGTTCAATTGGGAGGCATTGAGACATGTAGAGATCACTGAGATCACAAAAGGGGGGACTTATAGAAGCATCACTTCTTCACCACATTTCAGCACCGAAAAGTGATGTCTTTCAAAAAGATGGAAAGGTAAGGAGCCTTCACCACTAAAAACCAACGACAATCCGCAGCGCCATCCCCTGCTGAGTCGCCACGTGCTGGTTCTCTCAATCGCTCCATGGTCAACGGACATCTCAAGCGCAGCACCCATGGCGTCTCACATGTCACATCCGTCTCCTCCAGCTGGTGCTGGGTGGTCTAATCTGGATGATTTGGGGAATGCCCCTGTAGGAAACCTCCTTCCATATGGAAAGTTTATGGTTTTACCGGCATACAGTATACCCCACGCGAGGAGAATGAATGTGGTAGACCTAGTACTTGGTGGAACGTACTGATACACCCATCCAATATATGCTGTAGTTACATTGGACAATGGAACGTTGAAGCTGAAACAAAACCGTTTCAATACCGGGTATGGTGTATGGCGTTAGGTTCCCCCATTACCATGAGTTCGTTCCAAGTCCAAGTCCCAATTCACCAAATGGTAGTTCCTTGTAGTTTCTATCTGAAGGGAGTTCATGGCAAAGTTATTTTGGCAAGTTCGAGCATTCTGGCCTGGCCTGGCTGGCTGCTTGCTTCTGCAGTTGTAGCGAACTTTCTCTAGAAATGTCTGGCCTCGAGCAGCTGAACTCTCCGAACCTTTGGTTGCTCCTAGCTGTTGCTCCTAGCTGTTGAGGCATCGATCAGTTCAAACTTCCATTGTTTCAGTGCGTTGGTTTTCCAATGAAAATCCCCAGGAAACCATTGGTTTTATCAGTCAAATACTGGTCTTTGGCATGCTCAAGGTTCTGACCTTTGCTGGCATTCTGCAAGTAGCTCCGCCACACTCCTGCAAAGCTGCTAAGAGTCGTCATGGCGTTGTTTGTTTTGAGGCCCGGCACTCTGAGGTATCATGAGGTATCCAAAGCTTTGCATACCCCATTTTCCCCAGACTTTGTTCGCTTGTCTTCATCAAGACATCATGGCCGACCAGGCGGAAAAAAGGTCAGGCACTGCACTTCAAATTTCATCTCGATGCTTGTCTTCTAAATCCCCATGAGCAGCGGCCAGCTTTTCAGTTTGGATCACCAATTGGCTGGTCATAAAAGTCCTGAGAAGAAAATCCCTTGCAGTAAATTCAGTAAATACGTGTGGGCACCATCTATGCTGGAACTAGATCATCCGCCACACCTGGGCCTCACCAGCACCACACAGAGGATCATGTCGCACGCAGCGCACCAGTCCCTCAATGCCAGTGTCATGAGCCATGTGACTGGACTGGGCATGACATGGCATGACTTTGTTGGAGGGAGATCTTGGCACCCACCAATCCGGTGTGTTGTGCAATCCTTTGGATCATGATACGTTCCCATGGAGGCACACTGACCTGTTCAAACATATCATATAAAAAAAAAAATACTTTACTTCGTGTGATCCCCACCATGACATTTATACATTATCTTACTGGCAAATCTTCTGGCATTCTATCTGACATATCTTCTGACATTCTATTTGACATTCTATCTGGCATATCTTCTGGCATATGATCTGGCATATCTTCTGGCAT
>Ga0126342_10021347_pt1 | contig 10805 bp, 9 predicted proteins | sample Cyp1metagenome_FD_92528 | JGI IMG/M metagenome (GOLD analysis project Ga0126342, IMG submission 92528) | Coral microbial communities from Lord Howe Island, Old Settlement Bay, Australia - Cyphastrea 1 metagenome | ecosystem: Host-associated > Invertebrates > Cnidaria > Coral ... | reverse complement strand
TATAGACAAAACATGTTGGCTTTCCACTTTATAGACTCCAGACACGTGGCCATTCCAGTTTATACCAGGCTATTCTCTATAAAGTCGGCCGCAAAGCATCTAGCGGGCTATACATGGGGGATGTGTTTTAGATATTTGTTGGTTTCTTGCATTGTCATTCCCAACAATTGGGATCATGAATCCTAAGTGTAGCATGATTGGAGAATATGATTCACAATTTTTGGGATGATCAACCAATGTCAGTATCTTTCTGGGCAAAAAAAATAACGATTTTAGTGTTCTCCCGAACCTTGGAATCATGCTTAAGAGGAATCATCCCAAAATGGTTGCAAGTTTCAGGATAGTGAACTAATATACCCTCTGGTAAACTAACATAGCTATGGAAAATCACCATTTTTGATGGGAAAATCCACTATAATAGGCCATTTTCAATAGCAAACTGTTAGTTTACCAGAGGGTAATTTGCCCAGATCTTTGTTCATGTCTTTTTTGTGGCTGAAACTACCAGGTTTGCATGAAGACGGCCTCGTGCCCAGCAAGGCGGGGCCCATTGATGCCCATTGCAGTGTTTTGCAGATCCAGGCATTTTGTGAACGGCAAAGAGCTAACTAACATAGGGATGGCTTAAAAACTCTAATGCTACATGTTGTGAGGATGAACATTCATTTACCAGCTATTTGCTGTTCACCAGGGGTACAGGGTTTTGACTCATAGCCACATGGCTAAATGATGATAAATGATGATAAATGATGATAAATGATGATAAATAAGCTATAATCCGTAAAAACAAAAAAAAAACATGAATTCTCCTGCGGATGGGGCCATGGCCCTCGTGTTCGCGAAATTCGGCAGGTCACTGGCGATGTGGTCTTGCTGGGCATCCAAGCATCAGGCTACATCATCCTGGCTATCTATATATATATATATATACTACCAGTATATATATATATGATGTTAGATGATGTTATATGATGTTATATATATATGAAGAATTGTATGATGATGAATTGATGCAGATTTTACCGACAGTCCGTGTATCCAATGATTTCATCCAGATGCTGGGGTTGTTTGCCCATCCACATTGCTCAAGTGCAAAAAATATCCTTCAAGTACTTGGGGATGGGTCAAAACCCTGGTACCTGGTGGACATCAAAATAGCTGGTAAATGGATGTTCATCCCACTAAAAATGGTATTAATAGGTATTGATCCATACCCACTTCTGAAAAAGTTCCATGTGAAAATTGTGTGTGTGTGTTTGTTTCAATCCAAGTTCAATTTCCCTGTGAGAAAACGTGAGGAGGCCCAAGGTTGTTTCTATTTTTTCCTGGTTGGTGGTTTGGAACATGTTTTTATTTTCCATTTCATATATGGGATGTCATCCTTCCCATTGACTTTCATATTTTTCAAAATGGTTATTGCACCACCAACCAGTTTCCAGTTGGGTTTTCTACGGTCCTCTTGTTTCTCCGATTTTCCTCTGGATGTGTCCCTTGAAAAATCGCATATATCCAGAAGCTCCAAGGAATGCCCTGAGCTCAACCTCCAAGTGCTTGGTGTTCGTGGAGACCAGGTGGGGGTTTAGCCAGCCATGATGTTTCAACCATGGATGTTGACCCAACACGTTACTCTTGGTGATATCTGTATATATATATGTATATATACATATTATACACGATATATGTGATATTATCTATATATTATATTACATGATATATTTAAGCCAAAGCCAAGCATCATGATACAATATGAAGTGTCCTTATCTACAAATCAGAAATGAAGATCAGATTCATCAGATCGCTGCAAACTTGGGGGAGTGCATTGCTGCTGATTCGGGCGGTGTCAAACGTTGGGGATGGCTTGAAACCATAAGCCCAACTTGGGTCCTTCCAAAGTTTTACGTTACCCCAATTGTTGGTTGATAAATCCATCCAATTATAGATATGTCAGAGATATGTCATGATATGATAAACTATTACCTAGTTGATATAATCCATCCATGGTTGATAAATCCATCTAATTAGCCTCTGGTAAACTAACAGTTTGCTATAGAAAATTGCCCAGTCGAAATAGTGGAATTACCCATTTTTATAGCATGGTCCATATCTTTCCATAGCTATGATAAATTACCAGAGGGTGTATATCCATCAATAAACAGGTAAATCACCATTAATCACCATTAATTATCGTTATTAACCACTATTAACCACTATTAACCACTATTTAACATGTCTAAAGCCCCAACCTGGCAACGAGAAACTCTCCGAAACTCGAAACAGCTGCAGTTCAGTGGCCGGGGCAGCTGGCTTGGCAGCAGCATGGAGTTCTTGTGCCTCGGGAAGATGGGAAGATTTCATGGTTTTTTTAGCATGGAAAATGGGATGAAAATTGCATTCTTCATGGTGATTTCATGGAATTTATTGGAATTTTAATGTAATTCATGGGTCATTTTGATGAAATCCCTAAGTTTTCATCATTTTCTTCAGGCTTGCTTCAACCCATGAATGGTGAATGATACGACAAAGAGGGATTTACATGGGTAAATTTAGCTAATTTCAAGAATTTGACCGCTTTATCTCCCCAATTCTCCCCATTTACCCCTCTTATGGGGTGATTGTGAATAAAGTCATCTTCCAAACATCAAGAATTGGGGTTCCATGGTAAATTTAGGGGATCTTCAATGGGAAAGATACCCTCTGGGACATAGAAAATCACCATGTTTAATAAGTAAGTCATCTATAATGGACCATCTTCAATCGTTACCCTCTGGTAAACGTTAACAAAAAACTATGGAAAGATCCACCATGCTATTAATGGGTAAATCCAGGATTTCGACTGGGCCATTTTCAATAGCAAACTGTAAACGTTTACCAGAGGGTAGATGTTCACGACCAAAATCCACAATGAGGCGAGGAAAACCATGACTTGGCGGCCTCCCACCGGCTACAAAAGATGCTGCGCAGGAAGGCATCCGAGCCCGGCGCGATGAAACATGTGGGTGTGAAACTTGTTTAATCATTCTGACAGATATTTATTATATGTATACATTTTTAAAAATATGTATATATATATATATACATTTATTATGTGTAATTGGATTATTAGATTTGATTATACAACCAATGTATATCACTGTAACATTGCATACCGCCAATAAGGGATCCTATGAATAGATAAAATTGTCCCAGCCTTTCCAAACTGGGGTAGGCCGCTACAGTAGGTTCACCGGCGATCCAGAAATCATTTGAAGGCGAAGTCTACCCTGGGATTTAAACAAACAATTTACCTCTGGTAAACTAACATAGATATGGAAAATCACCATTTGGAATAGGTAAATGAACTGTTAATGAGCCATTTTCAATAGCTATGTAAAATTACCAGAGGGTAGGATATTTCATTGGGATAGGATATGTGAGACATGTGAGCAACTGCATCTCCCACCCTAGTTGCCCTCAAATCGAAGAAGGCTGGAAAATACCCGAGGTTTACAGCTGGGAAAATCCGAAAGAATAGCTGGTGGTTTTCCAAAGACAGAAATTACCTGGCCGAAAACAGGAGATCCCCAGTTTGAGACGATACCCGCTTCCAAATGATAGATTTCATACGATTTCATTGAGAAATGATTGGTTCCCTACCATTTCGCTACCATTTCCAGGAAATGATCAGATACTCTGATATGACAGCCAAGTTGGCCTTAACCACATGTCTGGCTGATGGTTGCGAATCAGATACCCTAATATGTTTGTGTTTGGGAACCTTTCATCCACACACCAGGTGGAGATTGGCCGCGTACCTGGGTGATTCCTTGGTCATCCCCAAGTTTGCCATTTTATGGGTGGTATAAACTAGTATAAACCATCAAAACATGGGTGGCTTATGACATTGCTTCACTAGAAAATTACTTGAGATTACTCGTATCTCCTTGCGGAATTCTGTGTTGGCTGATGTGGATGTTTGCAGTATCAAACATGATTAGTTGGATTGCCGTGTCTGCAGTATCCTCAATCCTTGCAAGCGGTCCTACCGAGACCGGCTACAGAGGTCTTGAGTTTCAACCAAAGAGATGACTCGAATTTTTCATCGAAATGTGTTGAACATGTGGTGTTTTTATGCGCCACACTCAAGTGGTTTTTTCGGCGTCCAGCTTGACATCCGTGTCGCACCTGGATTTTTCACATCCGAATCGCGGTCCAACTTGCTAAACGGCCGAGGTATGGCACCACAGCAGTTTGAGCAGTTCGGCCCTGCAGGGAACAGTCGTTTGGCCCAAAAATGGATGGTTTCATCCCCGGGAAATCAGGAAAAAGACTTGTAAAAGGCAAACCCCAAAACAGATAGAAAAATAAAATCGGAGTAAAAAAGATAGTCTGAAAATGTCTGAAACAACTGTTCCATTTTTGGGTGCCTCACCATACCAGGTTCTTCAAAGAAAACGGCCAAACAATTTATGAACTCTAGCAGGGACAGCTAGACACCCCTCCCGCAATTTCAATGTGTGAAAGCAGTGCTTCAAAAAGCCTCCAAAAAAAAGCAACCATTCTTCCTGCCATTGATCCAGGGGTCCGGGGGCTTCCGGTACATGTTGCCCAAGCTCCAGGTGTCTACATGTTTGATAAGTATCATGAAGTTTCATCACCTGAACTCCTGATATGTGTTATTTCCAGATAGATAGATAGATAGATAGGTAGATAGATAGATAGATAGGTAGGTAGGTAGATAGATAGATAGATAGCTAGATAGATAGATAGATAGATGTACATATGGAAGTCGGGCTACATAGTCTCATTAATCATCGTTAATCAAGCTTCAAAAACTTTGAGGCTCTGTGGTGGCATTTTCTTTGGAAGCTCTTTCGCGTCCTCGATAGCGCTGGGCCACCTGCTCTCCCACTCGAGTTGCAGGACGAAAAAAATGTGTCGTCGAATGTCGGGGGTGTATGAGACATGAGACGTGATGTGCGGAGTTCTACCAAAACATTTCTCCTCCACATCACTTTGTCTGCAGATGAGACTTTCTACTAGGCAAGACTCAACAATGGGGCTAGGAACATGAGTTTGGTCAAGTTTCGTAGCCTATCGCCATGAAAAATCTCGAACTCAACCGCCACAGGAAGCAGTGCTTCCATCTGCAGCTGCGCGACTTTCGTCGTCTAAACCGGTGCGCCTTTCGTTGTGCCATTTGGCATGGCAAGAAATGACCGGTAAAAGGCCCCAGTGAGGCGAAGAACCGGACGCGAAGAGCGCAAAGGCTGTACTCATCGGAGCGTTAACAGGGAGCAGTCCACAAGATATTTGTGATGAGATCATGTACGTCCAACATATTCTGTATTCATATATCATTTTATATATATATATACTATGATAGATAGATAGATAGATAGAGATAGATAGATAGAGATAGATAGATAGAGATAGATAGATAGAGATAGATAGATAGAGATAGATAGATAGATAGAGATAGATAGATAGAGATAGATAGATAGATAGAGAGAGATAGATAGATAGATAGATAGATACTATGATACTTATATATACATACTATGATGCATATATATATACTATGATATATATATATACTATGGTACATGTGTATATATACTATTATATATACTACTATATATATATACTATGATATATATATACATACTATTATGTATATATATATATGCATACTGTGATAGATATATATATATATAATTATTACAGATGAATATGGTCACACACCCCATATATATAGTTGTTTATAGTTTATATCATCTATATAATATAATGTAATATGATATAATGTAATATAATGCAATATAATGCAATGTAATTTATATTTTAATGTGATATATGTTAATATAGTATAATGTAATATTTAGTATAATATGATAGACTATAATATATAGTGTAATACAATATATGATATGATATAATGTAATATGATATATACTACATACTATATATTATATATTTTATAATTTATATTGTATATTGTATCTTATATATCATGGAATATATATTATGTATTATATAGTATGTATTGTGTATTATATATTATACATTATATGTTATATTATATATTATTTATATTACATTACATATATATATATATATATATGTTGTGTATTATTGTATTACATATGTATATATATATACACAGTCAGTAGATATGTACCAGAAAGACATAGATGAAACCCCAGATTTTTCAGAACATGTATTCTGCAAGGCTGCCACAGTGGATCTTCCCCACATGTTCCCTGCCGGTTCCCAGCGGGTTCCCAGGCGCAATCTCTCTGCCAGCTGCTCCAACGTTGGGTTTGTTGCCTGTGGTGCCTGGGATGTTACCAGGATGTTACCAGGATGACGATGACTGGATGGGATTACTATGGGATTACTATGGGATTACTATGGGATTACTTGGATCACCACGTATACGTGGGTGATGCTTAGCATGTTTGAAAGCCCTGGGTGATGCTTAGCACTTCCGAAAGCTATGAATAAATCAGCCTTTAGGTGGGAGAGATGCTGAAAATATGTGTCAAGCAGACATTACAGCTGGCCCAAACTTTCCTGTGAACCAGGCCAACTCTAATCTTAGAGGTGCTTTCACTTATGTTCTATTCATGCGGGTGTGACCAACAATGGATACCCTAGAATATCCTAAAATCGATTGTGTGATCATCATTTCCCTGTTGAAGTAGACACAGAGTGTGTTACCTCTTATTTTTGGACTAGGCCATATCTTTTCAAATAGGGTACCGGGTACCATGTAGTAATCTGTGGACCACATACTTGGGTACTTGCTGAGATTGACAAACTTGGGAGAATTATTTACGAGAATCTTACAGCCACAGACTGAGTCCGGACCAAGGAATTATTGTTTGTTTTTTCGTTGTGTTTTTCATGTGTTTTTTCCAGTTTTCCAATTATTCTCCGATCATGTGAAATTGTCATGTGTTTTTTTTCATTCTCCAATCATGTGAAAGTGTTGTTTTCAGCCGTACCAACATGCCCTTAATCTATATTCATCATTTAGTTTATTCCTCAAAAAATGATACGTGTCGTTTTGCAGTGCAATCGTTTTTTTAAACAAACTCCTGGTTCTTTAAAAAAAGTGAAAGCCCCATATCCATCCATATCCACCAAATCGTATCCACATTGAAGTCTCCAAATCACCACGTGTTTTAGGCCTTGGACGTGGTTTTAGATGCTCCTTCTTTTGGCTGCATGACTTGGGGACCTGCCACTTGGCTCATTAGATTCATTAGAAGAAATATCAGCTATTAAATCATATTAAATCTTAGGTGGAAATGATTTGAATGATTATTGGATGAATATTGGGACTATGATCAAACCATTAGATGATTATTGGATGATTTGAATGATTAACATTAGATCGCTTGGAGTATGTTTAGAATCTTGGGACTCCGTAGAAGCATGCTGTAATTCTTCGCGTTCTATGTCCAGCTTCAGCGACAGAGATGAGCTGATGACCATATTCCAAGGGCAAACCTGGAAAAGTTGCCCAAAAAACTTGGGAATTAAAAACTGGCTGGTGGTTTGGAACATGATTTTTTTTCCATAATATATGGGATAATCCTTCCCATTGACTAATATTTTTCAGAGGGGTTGAAACCACCAACCAGAAAATCTTGGGAAAAATGTTGGACTTGTGAAAAAATATTGGAACATCCGAGGATTCCAAAGGGTTTTTCCAACCATTTTCCAAAACGGTGACACCGCTGAATCCCAACGCCGCCGACGACGACTCCCAAAAAATCAGGTGGTGGTTTGGGCATCGGTCTCCGAGAAGGTCGGGCTGTGTCCACACTGAGGGGTTCGAATTGGTAGGAGTTAAGGCCGGTGCATGCATACATACATACATACATACATACATACACACATCTACATAGATGGGTTTGAAAAAATGCGGGGAAGATCTCTAAATTCCAAGGCCCTATGCAAATGACCCCATTGTTTGGTGGGCACACCCCATTTTCAGACACATCCAGGTTTCGATAGATCCAATAGGTCCACATAGCTTAATCCATGGCTAATAAGCCGAGTTGTAACATGGTTGTTATCCGCTTACTCTAACAACCCCCCAAGAGTTTCAGAAAAGTCATTTAGTTGCATTTACTTGTCTAGAAAAATCGCTAGTTAAACATAGTTAATCACTATACTAGTTTACTATGTCCAGTACTTTCCCCAAGACTTTCATAGGATTTTAATGGATTTTATATGTTCATCTTTTTTGGGATATCCCGCCACGCCAGATCCGGCGTCAACATGGCCTTGGAGGCTTGGACTTGAACAGGAAATGTGATGCTAAAGGAAACAAATGATGTTGAAAATACATATGAAATCATCACCAGTGTCACTCTATCAAATTTCACTCATATAACATATGTGCATCCATTAATATGTTTTTTTGTGTCTGGTCGATTGGCAAAAGTGTCAACCCAATATTTGGGGTGTTTTTTATGCGTTTGATTGGCAAGAAATGGCACAAAACTGGGACTCAGCCAACAGATATGGAGGGAGATCAACCTGAAAATCACCTTAAAAGGAGGGTTTCAGTTGCGAAAATGGGAATGTTTTTCTGGAAAAGGGAATTTTAGGATACAACTACAACATCTACAAGCAACGTGTTTTACATTGAGAGTTGAACACGAAAACAGAAATCGGGAGCCTGAGACATCTGGATCCAATCGAAAATGGTCACTTAACCAAAGGTATGAACGCTGTGTTTTTGATATGAAGTTTCTCATCTATGATCATAAGCATGATTCTTTAAAAAAAAATAACACGTTGTGACCAAAGCTTTCAGATGAACATTCTGGAACACTATCGATGTTCAAACCGTCAATTTCCCCATCGCGCTGCCACAAGCTGCTGGATCCCTGCTTCCAGACTAATTCGCCTGTGAAATAATTATTTGAAATATGTCAGGTTGGAAAATGGTAAGCAGTGCCTCAGAGTATTACAGCAATGGTTGGATTTCGTAGGCAAAATGAATTCCAACCCTTGGGTCATTCGGCGGTCATTCCCACATCACCTTGGGGCGCTCTCCAGGACGATGCGCAGATTGAAGCGAAGCAGCGCCCAAAAAAGTTGAAGAGTTCTGTTGATACTCCGTTGAGTGTGTGGGAGCGCACTCAACAAGCTGTGTTCAAGAAAAAGGTTACTTGAAAACTTACTGCACTAGATTGTAAAATGTCGAATTTGGGGTGGTTCGTTAGTCTTTATTCTATTTTACTATTGTATTTGGGATGCAGCAGGAATACACAGAATCTTTTGAAGAGTCAGTAGTCTTCGGGAGCTGGAAAAATGGACGCTGAAAACTCGCAGTGATTTCCGTGAGAAGGTTGTTGGTTCTGGAATGTTTGTGATGTACATCCAGAAGAATCAAAAAATGGTCGGTAGTTTCAAATAATGATATTAGTTTATATCATATTATGTCATATGTAATTATTATTTATGATTATCATAGAATCATATTTATAATCATTATATGAAAAAACTATATTAGGTATTAGTTCTACAATAATCAATAATGCAATATATCAATATATCAATTATATATCATATTTGGTATTGATTAAATCCTACGTGTTCAGAAAGTTCAGTGGGCCTTTTGTGATGGTGGTTCCAAACTTCCTCTTGCGGAGTTTCGGATGGAAAATCTTGGTCGATATAAATTTCTAGCAGATTGAAAAATGGAAAATTAAAATGTCTTAAAAAGACCCAAATGAACTAATCAGATGGTATCAAAACTCATCAGAATGAATTTTCAACATGTCTCTACAGTATTTCTACAAATCAAAGTTACCCTCTGGTAATTTAACATAACTATGGAAAATCACAATTTTTAATGGGAAAATCCACTATAAATGGTCATTTTCAATAGCTACGTTAAATTACCAGAGTGTACACCAATGGATTGGCAGGAAAATCTTCACCGGAAATGGGATTTTTCCGAATTTTCCCATGAAATCTTGGGGTGCCAGGTGCCCTGAAAGTCGCGGCGCCGAAAGGCGTTGTTGCCAGGCAGCCCAGCGCCCAGGCTTAGCGGCGTTGGGGTTCCGCAAAATCCCAAGACGGTTCAACAAATGCCGCTGTTTCACCGGGATTTTTGGGGAGTTTACCCTCTGTTAAACTAACATAACTATGGAAAATCACCATTTTCAATGGGTAAATCCACTATAAATGGCAATTTTCAATAGCAATTATAGGCTATGTTTGTTTACCAGAGGGTAGTTTTTCTATGACATGTACCATTTTGGAACAGAAACATGATTCTAAGGGATTTCTTGGACCAAATGTAATCCAAAAGATGTTCTAAAGATTTCCCAAAATCATGCAAGAACCTCGTTTCCAGGCTAAGTTTCGAATAAGTCCCAGGTGACCCGTTGATAAAACCAGGGGAACCAAACAACCAAGAAATCCCTTCCCGAGGCCTCGGAAGGTCATAGTTGTGTGTTTGATTTATGTGTAAATAATAGTAGTAATGATGATGTAATAATGATAATATATTATGTACAATATGATTCTATATAATTATCAAAAGACATACATATAGATATACATATAGATATACATATAGATATACATATAGATATACATATAGATATACATATAGATATACATATAGATATACATGTGTTCGGATATTTGTTTTGGATACCATTTATACGCATATATATATATATACATATATATCGGAGTTTGTCCGCGCAGAAAAATGATAAATTTACATCTTCCATGGATGGCCAAAAATGTGTGCAACATTTTTCCCATTGGAATTGCGGTTTCATGCATGT
>Ga0126342_10021346_pt1:0-7500 | contig 10805 bp, 11 predicted proteins | sample Cyp1metagenome_FD_92528 | JGI IMG/M metagenome (GOLD analysis project Ga0126342, IMG submission 92528) | Coral microbial communities from Lord Howe Island, Old Settlement Bay, Australia - Cyphastrea 1 metagenome | ecosystem: Host-associated > Invertebrates > Cnidaria > Coral ... | reverse complement strand
GCCATGGTCATGTTCAGCGGAAATTTATCGAAGTGGGTGATGTTCCATGGTTATATAGTTTACAACTTGCAACAACCTATAACATGATAGTTAGTCATATTAATATATATTAACATTGAATGGTCCAATCATATACCATGATATGGTATCACATAACACAACAATGCGCGGAATACCTGGATTTCAGGTGCTAAAGATCTTGGCTTGGGGGAAAGATCAGATTTTCCTGATGTACCTTTGGTAGTTTTTTAACATGGCTAGCTGGACAATCCCAGCTCGCTAGCCATGGAGATTTATAGCTGGATGTCCAGCAAGCCATGTTTGACGACTGGAGGCTACTCCTCGGAATGTGGCGAACCCAACGATAGAGAAAACCGCGAAGGACTTGCCAGAAATGGCTGGTATATCCACCCCCCAATTGGAGGCTCATTGGCTCATTGTTTATCGCATTCTTGCAGCCAGATATATCATATCGCCTTATTGTTCGCTGGCTTCAAGGAGATCTTGAGAATGTCAGTCGGAAACGGGCCACTCTTTTCAACCCAGTAAATTAAAAATGAGGGAATCAGTAGAGTTATTATTAATGGTTAGTTATTAATGAAACACCTCTAGTGGTTTATTGGTTAGTTATTATTAATGTAATCATGAAACCACTAAAATCAGCGTCAGAAAAGAGTTCTCCAATGCTTGTTGACGATACCCTCGAGAGTAGACAAACATGACAAAGTTGAAGTTGAACTCCCCGAAATACCCTGGAAAAATGACCACATCCCATGGGGTAATTTCGATTCAATAGTCACAGGTTGATCACTCATAATCACGAATCATCACGTATAGTCATTAATAATAACTAACTATAATAATCACTAATAGTATATTATTAATAATAATCACTAATAGTATATTATTAATATTAATAATAATAATCACTAATAGTCACCAATCACCAACTAATCAGTAAATTCATCCTCAGAGTTTCCCACCTGCCGGCAGCTGAGGGGTCACCAAATGCTCATCCGCAAACTCCCTGCCGATGCGAAGCAACGAGATGTGTGTCCAATTAGTGAGTTTCCCCTGTTCAAGAAATTCTACTGGGAAACCGTATATATATATATATATATATTATATAGGTATATATATATATATGGTTTATAGGAATCTAACTGTATTGGGATATCCAGTGTCCCCCCCATTCTGGAGATATAATGAATATGTTTGATGTCTGAGGTTTTTTTTTTCAAGGTTTATTCAACTCCCAACAACCAACAAGCAATGGCGAGCTTCGCCCATTGGCGTCACAAAAATGGGTTGAATCCCCATGTTGAAATCGTATGGCGAAGAAGAGCCACATCCCCGATGCAAGAGAGATAAGAATATACCAAAGAAATATCAACTTATCATTTTTCCACGGACCCATACTAAATCCAAACAATACACCAATCATCACGAATTGAAGGCGCAGGCCTCGTAGGTTTCTCTGCCAGTCGTGAGAGCCTGACGAAATTTTCCAGGGACATGGCTTTGGTGGAAGCCAGAAAGATGGAAAAGTATGTCCGGTCATGTCATATTGATGGGATCTTGTGTTCTATACATCTTTTCTGGGAGGATTGCAGTATTCGATCTTTTTCGGGTGTTGTTTTTTCACCCTGCAAGAAAATCAGCCCATGATCCTTCCATTCCCCAACGTTTACCCAGGCAACAGGAAACAACAAAAAAATCAGGGGAGGACCCAAAGGGTCTATATATATACTATCTATTGACCCAACCATGTTTTTACCGATATCTTCAGCAATTATTCAGCAATATGTCCAGTTCATTCCAGTTCTATTGGATTATTTCGAATATTGAACATATTGCTGGGTATTAAATCTAGAACATCTTAGTGCATAAAAGGGGATATATAAATAGTAAACCGAACCCAAAAAGGCTTGAAGAAACTCGTGAAACTCGTTGCATATGGCTAGAATCCATCGAGACATATTCCTATGTTTCACGGATATTCAATACTTGGATGCGCATCCCAGTAACTCAGTGGTAAACATTCCATGCATACATATACATTTATACATATATCATCTGTACCTAACTCATGAATGTTCCACATACCACGTGGTAATTTCACATAGCTATGGGGGAAAAATATTAAAAAAATAAACTGTTGTTATAGGATAATATAGGTAAATCATCTGTTCCTATAGGCCAAGCATACCATTGCTATGTAATAAATAACCGGAGGGTAACTGTGTTAGAGGCGGAGCTGTAAGGACACCAGTTCTTCAATATGTGGTTCATAAAATCAGCTTTTAGCCCCTGATTCCCAACATGAATAAGTTCTTTATGGCATTAATATGAATATGTAATATGGCATATAAGTGGCATATACACGGTGTCAAATATCTACATTGTAATACTAAATAACAATGAAAATTAAGATATGATGGTTTCCTAAAATGGGGGTACCCCAATAGCTGGATGGTTTATTTCATGGAAAATCCATCTATAAATGGATGATTTAGGGGTACGCCGATTTATTAAATTTATGGAAACACCCATGTCGACGTCAGCTGATATCTGCTTCATATGGCTACTGGTTGGTGGTATACCTACCCCTCTGAAAAATATGAGTTCGTCAGTTGGGATGATGACACTCCCAATATATGGAAAGTCATAAAATTCCATGGTTCCAAACCACCAACCAGATTGTTATTCTTTTTCGTTGCCAGGTTTAGAATAGGTAAACCATCTATAAATGGGCCATTTTCCATGGCTATGTTAAATAACCAGGCTATTAGTTTATCTGGGGGATAGCGCCACAGCGAGCCACGGTTTCAAACGTCGAGCCACGGCCAAAGCGCAGGCGCCGCTGCCGTCACGTCCCGCGGACCCAAGGGTGGAGGCAAAGGTGTTGGGGGCTCCTACTGTTCCGAGATCCCGGAGGATCTACCAGCCATTGGGGATATGGGATATATGGGATATACAATGATAGGGGATATAAGTATATGTAGGGGATATAAGTATATATGTACATATATACAATGACAATGATAGGGATATAAGTATAAGTAACAACAATTAATGATCAATATGTGAATGTATGAAGTTTCTCCAAAAATGGAGAATTTACAATCGCAATATATGGAAATTGTTCGTTGGCGTTTTTATCATGATGCACCCAGTGGATGGAATGGGGTAGCTATTGTCATACAAACTTACCTGGATTTCAACTGTGGTTTGAGGAAAGGTTAATTTTGAAGAACCAAACATTGGTTGTTTACCATAACCACAACCAGCAAAAAAATGGAAGCCTAACAACCAAACATGTTTTTTGGAATCGAAAGTTCACCACAAGAAATGAAGTGTTTCAAGCAACAATAACAGGGACTTGACCAACAAAACGGTTGTGTCATCATTGTCAGCAACAAAAAGAAGGATTCACCGACACATCTGGAAATGGAGGTCGAATCAGCATTTTGGGCTGATCTGCTCTTTATTTCCATCAACCGATCCATTTACCCTCTGGTTATTTAACATAGCCATGGAAAATTGCCCATTTATAGATGGTTTACCTATTAAAAACGGTGATTTTCCATGGCTATGTTAAATAACCAGAGGGTATATACTCACCACAAATTTGTAATGATGGAACTCAAATGCCTCCAAGATACGACTTGCAAATGTGGCCCCCCGATTCCCATAGGCACAAAAACGATAGTCAACAGTCATCCTTAGCCGACTACTGTCGCCGCCTTGCCTCAAGTTAGCGCTCCTTACAAGCATAGACGCTTGTACCATGAAGCCCATCTTTGTCCACACAATGCATACCCACCTGGGCAGTTGATGGGATATGGGATAAGAATGATTCATGATGATATCCCATTCATATCCCATTCATATCCCATACACATCCCATACATATCCCATAATAAACCATAATAAACCTTCCAACCGGCGTGCCTGCTTGAACAGTGGAACGGTTTGTAAATCGTTGTAACGTATCTTCTTTGGCGTTGTGCTCGTGCGACTGTTCTCTTGCTACGCCTGTTTGCTTCGTATGTGGCGGTGAGTAGCTGGTACTAAAATGGTCTGTATTATAATATATATATATACATATACACGTATATTATGCAGCCACTAAGTTGGTCTACGGTAAGTAGCTGCTAGTAAAATGGTTGAGAGTAAGTACCTTTGTTGCATCTCCTCTTTTGCTGGAACAAATATCACCATTTCTCTTCCTCAAACATCCTTTCTCGTTGCTTCGACCTGCCTCTTTGTTCCTCAAAATCCCCATTTCGCTCCATCTTTTCAGTGATTTCTGTTCCACCTTCCACTGCCATGCCAAAGCACTACAGAGCGCCCAGTGAATGCTCGCAAGAGCTGCCCAACACAACTCAGGTTCTCCTCTGGACATGGTGGAGTTCGAGGTTTCCAATCCATGGATTTTTTGTTGGGGATCTTCCATTGAAAGCTTCCAGCTATTGGGGTACCCCCATTTTAGGAAACGCACATTTCTGGGGAAGTGTGATCGGTGACATTTGGGTATGGGTTTGGGTATGTTTACACCTTGAATTTCAGGTTTTAAAGGGTCTGATTGAACAGACCTGCGGACAACTAGGATAACCATATGGCTTTGGTTTCAACCCCTTCAAACATTTGAAAGTCACTTGGAGATCATTCCGGAAACTCGGACATAGTTGTTCTTTGCAACCAAACCCTAGCATCAATCATTAGACTTTTACCCACCAATTGTGTTCAGGTTGGAAAAGAAAACGATGAATAATTCACCATCAATGCCACTTCTTTCTACACAACTATGCTGAGTTAATGTTGCGTCTTTGAGATCCCTCCGGAGCCATTGGAAAACACGATAGGTGGCTTTTTGCACCACCCGGAACCACCACCCATAGGTTGAAGTTTCTGGATAAATTGAAACATCCAACAGTCGCAATGATTTTGGTGTTTAAATTCAGAGCCTAGAAAAACTTTGCGTGTGTGGATTTTGGGGAAGCAGATAGTTTGCATCATGCAAGATAACTACTAGTTTCACACATTCAAATCCGTCCCTGAAATTTCACACGGAACCCACGTTGATGGCAATGTTCACGCGGAAGATCAATGCCCACCGCCATCTATTTTTTGTGGCGATGGAATATGATGGAATACAATTCTCGGAGAGTCGCATTGCAGCATCCATCAAAGGGTCCTTTTTTTTCGGCCAAAATTGGCAAAATCCTGAAGTACAAAATCCATGTTTCATTACAGCCAAAGCACAAAAAACGAAGGGTCACATCCGTGAAATCCAATCCTAAAATGGTCCTAGTTGTACAGAATTGCCACTGTTCGATCCCACAATGAATAGGGGGTTACATTTAAACATATCCTGCTTTGGCCAATAAACGTTAATCATTGTGGCCATGACTTGGCACCATTGGGATATTCTGCGATGGATGAAATCCTAATGTGTTTGATTCCAATCGCTATTTAACTGTTGGTTTTCTATCAGTTCAAGCCCCAGTTTTTGCTGGGTAAATCCCCCATGAAATATGTTGCCGCATTGTTTTGCATATAATCTCATTCCAATATTCCCTGAGAACTGCTGCAAGAAGCAACCACCAAAACATATCGGATTCTTGCGGTTGACCACTACATAGAAAACATTTTACTTTTTAGTCATCCCCCCAACAAATCGGTTTGATAATTACCAGCTGGTATACACCCAGCTTTTGGAAACAAAACTACCATCTGGTTATGACTAACAGTTTGCCATGGAAAGATCCACCATGCTATTAAGTTCGGTAAACCATCTATTTCGATTAGGGCCATCTATGTTAAATGGCTATGTTAGTCATAACCAGAGGGTATATATATAATTCTTCGACAAAATAAACCATCTATAAATGGGTAAACCATCTATTTCTATGGGCCATTACATTTTCCATGGCTATGTTAGTCATAACCAGAGGAACCAGATGGTAGACCATAGAAATAGTGGTAATGTTCCCATTAAAAATTGTGATTTCCATAGTTTTTTGTATGTCATAACCAGATGGTAAATCCCATGAAAAATTCCATTAAACCACCATAAACCCTCATGAAATCAGCATTTTCCTATGGTTTTGCCAGTAAATCCTATAGTAATGTTTTGGATACCAAGATTTCAGCGATGTCAAGTCAACTACTGCGCTCCGGCGAGGTGGAGCGGCAGAAGTGATCCCCCCAGGCCAGCAGGAAGGCCTCGCCGTCCACCTGGCAGCGATCTGGTGGAGTTTCCCATGGAAGTGGTGGATGATCCAAGGCTTGGCTGGACTTTCCCATGGAAAAACCATGAAAAGTGGCTGATACGGCTGATACCCTCTGGTGAACTAACATAGCAATGGAAAATCACCATTTTTAATGGGAAAATCCACTATAAATAGCCATTTTCCATTGCTATGTTAGTTCACCAGAGGGTACAAAGAAATCGAATCTACTCCAGTTGCAGAAAAATGGCCAGGTCTCGGCAGTTCGCCTCTGCCTTTACACATTGACAATAAATTTGGAGTAACAAATGGGGGGTCATTCCTGTTGGCCAAACATCGTTACGACACGTTGCAACTCTATGGCCCTATGGCAACCTTACATGGACACCATGGGGTCAAGCCATTTAAGCCCCATAGGGGCCACAATTTCTAGTGTATGTTTAGTATTCACCATCCAATTATTCCATGGTCAAGTATTTGGGTATGGTCAATTATTTAGTGGTTCAGTGGTTCCAAGTATTTTCACCCATACCCGAATATTTGGAACCACTGAACCACTGAACCACCGCTTCTCTGAGTGGTTCAGAGACAGTTTTGGCAGCGTCGATGACAACTGGTGTGCACAAACGGAACACCGACCCTTTTCTGTGTTTTTAAGCAACCAAAATACAACCAATGGGGACCCAACTGATCGGACGTCTAAAATAAAGAATGACATAAACACAACCACGGAAAAAATGTTTCTGGATCTTCTGATATGAATTCAAGAAAGAAAACATGTGGATCTACCAACATATCGCCGTATATCGGCAGCATCACTGCTGATTTCAAGAACAATTTTGGGAACAAGTGCGTTGTCCCAATGATCAGTTTCCCTCATCCCAGTTTTCTTGGCAACATGCTAACAGGGCTGCCACGATCCACGATGGATTTTCTGTCGTCCAAGGATGGGGCCCCATATGGGAAAATTTCATGCTCCTGGGATTATAAAACGTTACTGATTTTTATGACTCCTAGTGCTTATTAATTATTTTTAATGAACAACCAATATTCAAGTTATTCCCCATCAATTCAACAATTGGTCATCATCGCCGCCCAGTGCCTCCTGTTCGCAAAGCACCAGCGCATCGGAAATGCCGGAGGGTTTCTCTTGTCGGACGAAAGTGATCTTCTCACCTGCATAATCCAACTGGGTGCAATATATGGTGATTTGACAATGAGCACGGGGGATAAAATAGGAATATATACAAATATATATATATAT
>Ga0126342_10021345_pt1 | contig 10805 bp, 11 predicted proteins | sample Cyp1metagenome_FD_92528 | JGI IMG/M metagenome (GOLD analysis project Ga0126342, IMG submission 92528) | Coral microbial communities from Lord Howe Island, Old Settlement Bay, Australia - Cyphastrea 1 metagenome | ecosystem: Host-associated > Invertebrates > Cnidaria > Coral ... | reverse complement strand
TTTTCATCTCGCATCTGGCCAGCTGGCTCCGCACCCGCCGCTTTAGCGAGCCTACTTTTCGACCCTCCGGAGCCACAAATCATTGGAAAAACACAGTGTTTCGCGACTTTCCTACCTTTTCGCCCACCTGGATCTTCTTTCTTTGGAGACTTTCTCTTTTTGATCTTCTTTCTTCTTCTCTTCTCTTCTCTGACTCTTCCCATCTCTGCTTTTCATCTGTCCATGTTGTCGGAAATTTGACTTCTAAACTTCCTTCGATTAGGTTATTTAGTCGTATGGCAGCTCCTTCCCTTCCTTCCCTGGGCACCTTTCAGTGCTACCCGACTGGAGTGCTCTGTGATGCCCTCAACAACCTCCAGCTCCACCTGCGACCGCTGAATGGAATGTGGAGAACAGATGAGAACAGATGAAAGATAGAACATGATAGAACGATAGATGTGGAATGCGGATATCATGTGGATATCATGTGGATATCATGTGGATATCATGTGATCTGATAGATGCTCATCGCCTAGCAGCTCAAAATTGACCTGGAAAAGAACAAGAAAACGCGATACAAATGATGCTCGAAGCAGGTGCCAGTCCCAACCTGACCTACGAACTCTTGCGATGGGTTTGGGCTGATTTTGTCACAAATAATGTGAGGCAAGGGCGCAAAACGAAGGTGAAGAGCTCACTAGTTGATGCACGCAATGGGGAAGAGGGGAAGGGCGAAAAAGTGGCGTATGCGGCTGCTCCCATCACAGAAATGAAACGGTGATAGCTTGTAGCTCCGAGTACCATGCACCACGACAAGTTGACAAATCAGCAGGGCCCTGTAGGTGCAAGGCAGAGTTGCTGAACATATCTGAGCATCGAAAATGCCTGAAACTGAGCACCAGACACCTTTGATCGGCATGCCCGTTGCTCCTCAGAAACAGTGTCCCAGAGTGGGGACACGTCTTCAGCTGCGAGAACATCTCCTCTCATTTGTCAATCACGCACAGCCAACAAGCAGCTCTTGACACTTTTCTAAGCATCGCTTTCAAGCCATGCCAGCCGTCGACACGAATCCTCCATCTTTCCTCACAAGTCTGACTACACCAGCGCAGAGGAGCACTTTGGCGTGACTTTCTGCACGAAGCAATGCCAGATTGCAAGTTCCAGAGTTTGGCTATTCACGTGACATAACACACGTGGCGACGTGGGAACTGCTCTGCGCCACAGGCATATCAGCCTGAGATCATGTCCTCGAGGCAATTCAGCCGATGCAATCTCGACATACGCTGCGAGCATCGCTGGTCATTGACTGCAGCAGTTGCATGCATTTGTAAAATTTTGTAAACATATGGCGTGATCTGTGCGCTTCTCGCCTGGAAACCTGGCCATACGATCTTGAGCATCATCCGCTGTGTTACTGGGTAACCTGCAGCGGTCTGCGACAGAAAAATAAAGTAAATCATAATGTGAGTTGACTTTGAAAATGCGATATGTACAGTATAATATCTTTATGTGTATTATCTCAGAGAGAGAGAGAGGGAGAGAGAGAGGAGAGAGAGAGAGAGATATATATATATATATATACAACATAAGTATTATATTATATGTCTATGTATAAATACTATTAAATACTATAAGTGCATATATATATACACATATATATATATATGTGTGTGTGTGCGTGTGCGTGTTTTTATATCTGTGTGTGTGTGTCTGTGTCAACCCCAGGGTATTCTTTATAATAGTAATTTCTGACTCACTGAAATGATGCCAAGGCACGCAAAGCTGCTCACCCGCTTCCACTTTTCTTTGTCCCGTTGAAGCCTTCCTTGACGTCAAATACAGGATATCAGCGAGTCGATCAACCACAAAAGACTCTCTAGCTGTCTGCGCTCACAGTAGACTAGTGTAATCAACCACAAACGACAGGTAAAGAAAGAGTTCCTACGACTGCTCTGAGCTGCTCATAGCTGCTCCACATCTCAAATATATATATATATATATTCTTTGAGCCAAGTCTCTGATGGTGGACCTCGGCCTCATGAAAATCTGTGGCCGGTGCCACTTGAGTGCTTGAGGAGGAAGCAGGAAGGCTTTCTTGAGCACTTTGTCTGGCAAAGAAACCCGCCATGTGAACCACTGACCCATTCAACCAGCTATGAGATTCCTCCTGAACCAGGAGATCAAAATTACAAAAATTATCTTATACATTCTTATACGTGAATACAAGGAGATCATCACATACATGACGTGCGTGACATGCATGGCATATGAATGTACGGTACAAATGCAAGCATAACAATGCGTACACCGGCATGCAGAATATAATATAATCATTACAGTAATGGAACTGACTCGAGCGTCTCCAAACGTTTCGAATGAGAAAGAGCAAAAATTTGATGATTCTTGTTGCCAACGTGCATCTCCTCATATGAAACAACAGAAGGGTCGTATTCAACGCGTACTGACTCTGCATGTCCTTAGCTGGTGGCAGCAGGATCATGATGCCTCCCGAACGCTGTGCCAGGCAAATGCCTGACCCGAATTCCAGAACCTGCACTATCTGAAATTGCTACATGATGCTACATACAAATACATGCAGCTCATTACAGCTCCAAGTCTCCATCACCACTACAAACAGACCGGTATGTTGGCTTCGCTGACCTTTTGATTCAGGCCAGCGGTCAGCGGAAACAAATGAAAAGAATCATTGAAGAGCTCAAGAAGTTTCTTTCATCACGCTTCGGCCAAGGGAAAAAGGGTTCCTTGATTTCTTTGGGACCCTCACCTTCCGCCTGTGTATCCAGCAGTCGCTCGATGAACGCCAGAGGTTTGAGCAAACAAGCGTTGTGGTGTCCAGAATCATCCTTGCAAAGCAAAAATGCATCACTTGGATTCAATTGGTCGATTGACTGCAGCACATGTTTTGCCATAAGCACAAAGGGCCAAACCAGACTTGCAGTGCAATCCGCGCCAGCGCCCACGAAAAAACAAAGACCAACTTGCGAAGTCTGGTCGAGTAAATGTCGAGTACAATTAAGAAACAAAAACACCGCAAAATCAGACAAGAATCCCATGGAGAAAGTAGCTACTTCCAGCTTACGCTCCTTGCCAGAACCCGCCATTGGCACAGGCTTACCAAACACTGCGAGCGTGTCAACTTGGGAAATGTGGCTGCGGCGCACAGGCATCAAAATGTCCTTCAATTTCAGCGGTTTGTTGGCAAGGCGACATCGATGCACCTGAACTATTCACAAGCCTCTGCACTTAGGTCAGGTACCCGATAGGTGGCGGCAGGATGGCACAACGCAAACGATGCTATTTCAGCTATTCACAATGAGCTTTGGTAAAGTTCGGACGGTCTGCGAACAGATTGTTCTTCTTGTGGCCAATATGTCCGTGCCGTATTGGAATGTTTAGTTGCAATATGCTACAACTGTTACAACTGCTGATGCGCTGATGCGGCTAGTGTCAGTGTTGGAACTGCCTCTGGACTTTTGGAAGAAACAACTTTTCTGACAGCCAGCATATGTGTAAGCTGTCTGTGTCTGCTGCTGGACCATTGGATGACTCAAGTGCAGAACCCTCCAAGCTCTTAGTGCCAGTGTCACAGCCCCTTGCAGTCCGAGAAACACAACCTAAACCCTGAGCCAAATGGGGAGGAATGCAGCGCACATACATACTGCTCCCCGGAACCACGGTTTTGGACAATCCGAACATCGCAAGGATCTCCTGGAGCACAGAAATCATCAACAATCCGGTCTGACTGCGTAGCAGTCGTAAGACCTTTGCCCTGGAAGCCAGTAGCATTTCTGTCGAAGCAGATTTTCTCCCGTTACATTGCTGAAGCACGCTAACCTGTCCAATCAAAGGAAGCCACCTTCAGCACGGGCGAAGTAATCGGCGAACATAAGTGCACAGTTTTTGGTCCAAGGGATCACTAAAGTGTTGCACAAAGTACCAAGGCATACTAGAGCATTGAACCCAAATGAACCCATAATGGTCGCCAAAAACACGCCTCGGACATCAATCCTTACCATTCGCGAAGGCCTACCGCGACAAGCAACCATACAAAATGGAGTCCTAAGGCCAAGGAGTTCTGCTGCTTGGCCAGGTTCCATCATGTTCCATCAACTACCCGGAGGATGTCAAACTGATTCAAACTGACTCAACAAAAAAGGCATGGGTTGGAAATCCACAGGACTGTGCGTTAACGAATCTCCGTCCCATTGGGACCATTGTTGGGCCTTCTTGACCTTTGCGTCTCTGCATGCACCAATGCCAATGCCTGACTCCAAAACACATTGGGGAGACAGATGGCATCTATTTGTCCGAACACACGCACACACTCTCTCTCGATATATACATATATATATATATACATATACATATATTATGTGTGCGCGTGCAAATATGCATTACATTTATATTTATACCACAAGTGCCGCACAAGGCGGTGGCGGAAGTTTCAAGGATAGGACACTATAGGAGAGGTAAGTTGTTGTGATGCATGGATGGCGGAGCGAATCCACTGATGGACCGAAAGGTGGTTGGAGCTGTGTTTTTTGGAGTGGCTGCAATGGTTGCAGTGGTCACCTCACCCACAACTCCTGGATGTAGTGTGGCGCAGCGCACTTGTAGTTGTAGTGTGGCGTCGTGGAGTTGTAGCTGTAGTGTGTGCATCTACCGTAGCGCAGTTGTAGTTGCAGTTGTAATTGTGGTGTGGTGTAATTAGCGCAGTGTAATGTAGTGTAGTGTAGCGTGCTGTGGCTGTAGTTGTGGTGTAGTGTAGTCTAGTCTAATGTAAAGTAATGAATCGTAGTTGTAGTGTGGTGTAGTGTAATTAGTGTAGTGCAGTGTAGTGCAACGCAGTGGTAGTTGTAGTTGCGGTTGTAGTTGTAGTTGTAGCGTAATGTAATGCAATTAGTGTAGCGCAGTGTTGCGTAATGTATTGTAGTTGCTGTTGCATTTGTATTTGTAGTTGTTGTGTGCTGCAGTGTAATTAGTGTAGTGTAGTGTAATGTAGCGTAGGTAGTTGCAATTGTAGTGGTAGTAGTAGTTGCTGTTGTAGTTGTAGTGCAGTCTGTGTAGTGTAATGTAGCGTGGTATATTTGCATTTGTAGTTGTAGCTGTGGTGTAGCGTAGTGCTAGTTGTAGTTGTAGTTGCAATTGTACTTGTAGTTGTCTATTTATCTACTATCTATCTGTTTATCTGCAAGCTTGAAAACGAAGCTCTTCTGCGAGACTTCCTCAGTTTTTGAACTTGACAACGTTAAAAACGAAGCAATTCTGCGAGACTTCCCTAACTTTTGAACTTGATAACGTCAAAAACAAAGCAATTCTGCGAGAATTCCTCAATTTTTGAAGTTGGCAACATCAAAAACGAAGCAATTCTGCGAGACTTCCTTTGATAATGGAAAATTGAGTGCAGAGCTGATGGCCTCGTGCCAATGAGTCTCGCGATTTTTCCATTCCATCTGTCTAAAGTACTGCGCTGAAGCCAGGTCATACGAGGTGCTGCACCTGTCGCGCAAAATCATCTTAGCAAACCTGACGGTCTGATGCTCCAAAATGCAACCCTTCTCAGGAAATCAGCGCCCTGACCTCCCAACATCTCTGATGAACATGTCTTTTGTACTGCACCTGCCACGCGAAATCCATCTTTCCAGATCCTCTTCAAATGCCCCACGGCTGCCATCGTTTTTGGAAATGTTACGAAACCCTCACGTTTTGCTCACTCTCGGCAAGGTGCAAAATCCCTTGCACCTGCCAGGCAAAACTGAACCTTCAAAAGTGGTCCGGGCACCTGGTGCTTTTAACATGTTGACTTGGAAATATGCTTCGCACCACAACGGCGCGCACTTTTTCGACATGTCAACTTCCAAAAGTGCTCCGGTGGGTTTTGTACATTTTGATTTCGACATGTGCTTCATGCCACAACGGCTTGCACTTTCTCGACATCTCAATTACCAAAAGTGCTCCAAGCATAGTGGGTTTTGTACATTTTGACCTCGAAATGTGCTTCGTGCCACAACGGCGTGCACTTTTTCGACATCTCAACCTCCAACAGTGCTCCGAACCTGGCTTTGCACATTTTGACTTCGAAACGTGCTTCGCGCCACAACGGCGTCACTTTTTCGACATCTGAACTTCCAAAAGTGGTCCGAGAATGGTGTGTTTTGTACATTTTGACTTGGAAATGTGCTTCGCGCCACAACGGCGTGCACTTTTTCGACATCTCAACCTCCAACAGTGCTCCGAACCTGGCTTTGCACATTTTGACTTCGAAATGTGCTTCGCGCCACAACGGCGTGCAATTTTTCATCTCTCATCTGGTCAGATGGCTCCGCACCCGCCGCTTTAGCGAGCCTACTTTTCGACCCTCCAGAGCCACAAAAAAAAACATAGTGAGTCGCGACTTTTCTACCTTTCCGCGCACCTGCATCTTCTTTCTTCTGATTCTTCCTCTTCTCTGATCTTCTCTCTTCTTCTCTTTTCTTCTCTGACTCTTCCCACCTCTGCTTTTCCATCTGTCCATATTGTCGGAAGTTTGACTTCTAAACTTCCTTCGATTATACGCTATATATATATATAATTATATATATATACATATACATATATATATATATTTATTTATTTATTTATTTATTTATATTATTTGTTTACTAGTTCTGAAACAGTGTCGGAACAATTCGAGACATAGTTGCTGCCAGTACATGTTGCTACGGTTGCACGGCACTATTGCGCTTGCCACCATACCAGAAGGATGCATGTCCAGCACAAGGCTCCTATCATCTGCAATTCATCTGCGATACTACGCTATCTATGCTATACTTTAGGTCAAAGCTTTGATGGCTTCTTTTGTACTAGTCACCAAAGCTCGCCCGCCCCGCCCCAGTTTGCCAACTGCAGGACAACATAGGACAACATAGGACAACATAGGACAACCACTTCCTTTTAAACTTCCTGCTGGGTCAAATGGTGTCAATTGATGTCAGCCTAAGGATCGCGCACACACAGCCGGCAAAAGATGCTCGCAGCTGCCCATAGCCGTTCTGCCCCAGGTAGCCCACCACCTCCGCAGGTGCAGTGACAATTGTTAATGACATGTTTTACCCATCAAAACAATCAACACCTGAAATACATTGAAACTTAATGAAACTTACACCTATATATCCACCTCAATCTATGAATATCTATGACCCCAAGCCGCCAGCCTTGGAGGAAAGAAGCCTTCGAACTCGCCCATGGCTTCTGTTCCTGGCTCCTCGGCATTCTCCGCCGAACGGGAAATCAAATAAAACATCATAGAACACAAAGAAACTATTTAATCAAAGAAACAGAAACCGCTCACTCATACATCCTGTGGCGCCCAAATAGTCTCCAAGGAGTCACGTCGATGAAGTTCTCTCTCTCTACTTTGTTTGATGTGCTGTGTCCGTCTACCTTCAAACATTAAGACACGCATGCTCATGGCACCCGAGTACGAGTAGAGAGGAGAGCAGCAAGCCAGCGAGTGAGCAAGCAAACAAGAAAGCAAGCAGGCGAGCAAAGACTGAGGCCCTGCGTGACATTGAACGACACGATCACGACACGACAACACAGCACAGCACACTACAGCAGCAGGGCGTTGCATTAATTGTCGCATATGCCGATATGATTCTAACATGATTATCTCAATATCTTTGTTTATTCATGTCATGTGCTGATTCATTTACAGTATATATTATATATTTACAAGATGTGCATTCTCGGCGGGCCACACTGACGGTAGTGATGCAGAGTCAACTCAGAAGTACGAGTGTGAGGTAATCGTAATGAGAGGAGAAGAGTCTCAAACAAAAATTCATCACAATACTCGGATCAAACCAGGATGAAATGAAGAGGCAACAGAAAACGAAGAATGAGAGAAGGCCTAAGGTGAATAAAGAGGCGAAGTTGGCGCAGTAGAAGCAAAAAACAACGCTTCATCAGAAATACCTGAAACAAAAAAGCCAGGAGGTCAAAAATGTCCAAAGCATTCAAAAGCAATGAGCTAAAGCTATGCTTCTGAGGCGTCCGGCTCCCATCGGCAATCGGTAGGCCCGATCAGCGTGTCGGGCTGCCTTCATGCAAAACAGCACAGCGCGTGCACCTTTTGGGCATTAGTTGGTACTCTATCAGACTTTCAATTTTCAAGACTGGCAAATCCAGAGTTAGATTTCGGACAGCACATGTACATGAAGGGTCGCTTGCTCTCAACGGGCTAATATGTAAGTCCGCAGGCAGCCTGCTCCGCAGAAGCTCCAGCTGTTACCAGGGCCTTGACAAACGGCTTCTCTGCACAATGCAGTCCACGCCGACAGTTCACAGGCTGCAGACCTGTTCGCCCCAGTTCGCCGCTCTCTCCATGTTCTCGGTCTGGCCGAGTCATGCGCAAGTGCCACAGCGATGCAGGTACCATTCAAACGCTGCGAAATACATAATAATACAGAAATATTGACACTATAACATACTGTGGAAGTCTCCGACTATATAATGACAGGAAAATCAAGGAAAAGGTGGTGGCCATGCGCCTGTTTAGCCAATCTGGCCAGGAGCATCCTGAGTCGTCCCCTGCACAGAAATGACAGGTAAATGACCTCTTTGCAGGTGCCAATACTTCTTTGGGTTTGTGTGCGCACGTGCATTTACAGATGCATATGGACGCACATGTGCACTGTTTCTTGAATATATGCATGGGTGATGATTAACATTGCAATTGTAGCAGACGTGTCTGTGTGTGTGCGTGTCTGTCTGTCTGTCTGCCTGCGTGCCTGCCTGCCTGCCAGCTTGCCTGCCTGCCTGTCTGCCTGCCTGCCTGTCTGTCTGTCTGTACATACATGTGGGCATGCAAGCATTCATGCGTGCGTATAGGTTGTACGAATTCCAATTTCATTGAACTCTGTTTGCAGGCATCTGCTTGTGCATCAATGTGCTGCTGCACTCTTGTAAATTTGCAACGCGGAGCAATGTGATGTAGTCGGCGTAGTTTAGAGTTCCTGGGTGGAGAAGAACGTTCGTATGCACATGCTTGAAAACACGTGCACGCTTTGATTCTAGCCTGCCAAAATCTGCCAACCCTGAGTCTATGGGGGAGTTTCCTGTGGGAAATGGTGAGCCTGGAAGGATATCAGGAAAGCAAATTAGTCGCTCACATCTGATCCTCATTTTATTTGTTAGTGCCGAGCTCAAGACGTATTGAAATCCGGCGGGATGAACCCCTGACCTCAAATGCCGCTGATAGGATCACCTACTTTGTCGTGTGGACTTAGAACCATTCAAACTTGATCGTCAATATGTTGGATCCGTGCAGCACTTAAATGACATCTGACATATGCATAATATGACACACTGGCTAAGCCTCAGCATCCAGCCCAGCAGTGTGGCATCAGGCTCAGGCTGCATGTCCGCAAAGTGGTGTATAGGCATGAAACCATTCACATTTGAACCTGCACACCGCTGGCTGTGCAACACCTCAAACACTTAACATAAAAATGTTTCAGCCTATTGCGGTGCCAGCACCCGCCAACGCCATTGCAATTTGCAACAAGGCTGTTGGGACGACTAAAGCCACCCTTTCGATTCTGGGACTTTGTGCGCATGTGATCTCCTCAAGGTTTCCAAAGACAATCGAGGAGTGCTTACTTGGTAAGTTCAATAGGCCCACAAGGTTCATGCCGAAACCAGGGCATGAATTAAGCTCTCTCTGACTTTGAGTGAAGCATGTTAGCATGTTTTCTCTTGCTTTTCTCTCCCACAATTCCTCAGATGAGTTCTTGCAATGATGCATTGTCAGCCGGAGGGTCATCAGTGACTACCGGCAAGATGCATTTTAAAAGGCAATGCAAATTGTCTGTTAAAGTCTCTTTCGCCGCAGCTTTCCCACAAGATAGGTGGCTTCAACACAAGCAAAGAGTAGCCTGCTGAGGTTTTCGCAATTATTATTACGAGTAGTACCGCACAAGGCGGTGGCGGAAGTTTCAAAAATAGGAAACCTATAGGAGAGATTGGTTGTTGTGAATCACGGATGGCAGCGCGAATCCACTGATGGACCGAAAGGTGGTTGGAGCTGTGTTTTTTGGAGTGGCTGCAATGGTTGCAGTGGTCACCTGGTCGGTCACCTCACCCACAACTGCTGGATGTAGCGTGGTGTCGTGCAGCTGTAGTTGTAGTTGTAGCGTCGTGGAGTTGTAGTTGTGGTGTAGTGTAATTAGTGTAGTGTAGTTGCAGTTGCATTTGTGGTGGTGTAATGGGTGTAGTGTAATGTAATGTAATGTAATGTTATGTTATGTAATGTAATGTAGTGTAATGTGATGTAATGTAATGTAATGTAATGTGGGGTAGGGTAGTGACGTGTAGTGTAATTGAGTGTAGTGTGGTGTGGTGTGGTGTCGTGTCGTGTCGTGTCGCGTCGTGTAGTGCAGTGTAGTGTAGCGTAGTGTAGTGTTGTATACTGCTGTGTAGTGTTGTGTAGTATTGTCTTGTGTAGTGTTGTGTAGTGTTGTGTGGTGTTGTGTAGTGTTGTGTAGTGTTGTGTAGTGTTGTGTCGGGTTGTGTGGTGTTATGTAGTGTTGTGTAGTGTTGTGTAGTGTTGCGTAGTGTTGTGTAGTGTTTTGTGTAGTGTTGTGTTGTGTTTTGTGTAGTGTTGTGTGTTCTGTGTTCTGTGTTCTGTGTTGTGTGTATGTGTTGTGTGTTGTGTGTGTGTTGTGTGTGTTGTGTGTGTTGTGTGTGTGTTGTGTGTGTTGTGTGTGTTGTGTGTGTTGTGTGTGTGTTGTGTGTGTGTTGTGTGTGTTGTGTGTGTGTTG
>Ga0126342_10021344_pt1 | contig 10805 bp, 10 predicted proteins | sample Cyp1metagenome_FD_92528 | JGI IMG/M metagenome (GOLD analysis project Ga0126342, IMG submission 92528) | Coral microbial communities from Lord Howe Island, Old Settlement Bay, Australia - Cyphastrea 1 metagenome | ecosystem: Host-associated > Invertebrates > Cnidaria > Coral ... | reverse complement strand
CAAATCCCAGGTACCAAAACTCCTAACCCATGTGGCTATTCTAGCCAATTCCCCATAAGCGCTTCAAACAGTGGACACAAGAGATAGGACTAGACCCCAGCAAGTCCTGACTCATCCGGGGCCACAAGTCCTAACTCATCAGTACCCAGTATATATATATGTATGTATGTATGTAATGTAATGTAATGTAATGTGATGTGATGTGATGTAATGTAATGTAATGTAATGTAATGTATGTATGTATGTATGTGTGTGTGTGTGCATATATATATATATCTTTCATGAACTTCAGATTTGACTGGTGTGCGCATGTTATTCTGTCATGTATGCTGTGTGCGAGTTGTTCCCTTGTCAGGCTTGTTGGAGTTGAACGTGCTCGGATTGGCGGGAAATGCCTGGCTCACGTTCTGGCAGACAGGCACGATGGTTGTTTGATGATTTTGATGTTGTTTGGGGTGGATCGACGATGCTTTGGGCTTTGGGTATCTTTGGGTTGTGTGCAGGCAAACTGTTGGTCAGCGCCCAGTTACCCTGGTTGGCCATTCCATGGGCAGAGTCCTCAGCCTGACGTGTGCAAGGCTTTGTGATCCCTGCGTGAGGTCAGGAGCTATCAGGAGCTTCAGGGCTAAAAGCACAAGACGTGCCAATCATCTCAGGCATTTAGGATGTGGATGATACTTGGATATGCTTGGATGATACTTCCGTGTACTTCTTGTGAGCAGCGCTTAAAAATTCTTCAGATATCGGTGCAATTTCCCTACATATCTAGCCGGAATCTAGCCGGTCAAGATGCCAAACACGGTTTCAAGCCTCGTCCCCGCTGCATAGGTGCACGACTCTTGGTCTACTGCCTGCAGGGGCGCCTAGAGTCTCGCAGGATGAACAAATCATGGGTTGACCGCCTCCGTTTTAACTGTTCTAGATTGATCTCGGACAGATTAATCTAGGTATTCACGGTATTCTAAGTAGATCCAGGTAGCCATCGGACAGAACCCTTTTGTGTGTCGCTTTCAGTATGCGGAACATCCATATCCCACTGAGGTGTGAACTCTATGACATGGGCGAACTTCACGTTGTGGACGATGTGGTGCTACTGGGCACTCCTGTCACAACTGAGCCTTCCAAGTGGCAGAAGGCGCAGCACGGCGCAGCAAGCGCACTTAGATTGGCCCTGGATTTAATCAACTATATATATAATTTAAATTATCGATGATACATTTATTTAAAATTGGAATATAGTGGGTTAAAAACCTACTGTACTTATTAACAAGTTAGCTAATCTCAGTTGGATTGCAAGTCGCCTCCGGCTATCTACTGTGTATTTACATGTATATATCATGACATTATCATTACAGTAATTGCATTTCTATGTGAAAGGCTCAAGATTTTCAGAGAGGGTGTTGTCCGCTGCCAAGACGCCACGTTCCCCGAATCACGGCATGGAGGCGGCTGCCATAGAAATCCGTGGCCCATGCAACTGCCATGGCTGGCCATGGGCTGACGGAGATCCCGGCTGTTCAATGGAAACAAAGGATCAAGAACCTGGGTGAATCTCACAGCTGGCAAGCTGCCGTGCAGCTTTGTGTGGACCTGAGATATGCACAGCTAGAAGTTGATGGTGAGATCTTTGGGGCTATGATACATGCAGGAACCAAAGCTCGAGCTTGGAACATGGCTTTGGGGCATTTGGTGGAGATGACCCAAGTCAAACTGGCAACTGCAGCTTTGCATAGTCCAACACTTTTCAACACAGTCTGTGTATGTTTTCAGTATTTCACAATGTGCTGCTAGCACATTCCAGCATCATAGTTCTAAAGGCCCCTGCGCGGAGTCAAGAAGATCTTAAGAGTGCTGCAAGCCCAGACCGAAAGCGAGGGCATCTCCGCAAGACGATGAATATGTGGATTTCCCCAGAATTACCATCTGGTATCTTCTGGTAGCTCAGAGTTCAAGAGTAATCCATTACATGCCCATTTATAAGGGATTTCGCAGGCAGCCATGATTGGTTGCCAGAGGGTACTAAAATCTTTACGGCCAGCACGAAGTGCACACACTTTGGGCTTGCGCGACATCAGTTGTTTTTGGGGCAACCGCAGATAGAAGCTGGACACCATTATGATGGTGAACACATCATATAACATCCTGAAACACCTATCATCTTGGGGGTTGCTACAGAGTTTATCAAGACGACAGCACAGATGCGCAGACTCATTAGAAAGGGAAACAGCGATCTGCAGGCTTTGCTGGTACCTCTCATTCCTTCATCAATGCCTAACTTCCCAAGAACTGTTTGTGATTCCTTCAATAGCACGCGCCTCAAAACATTCAGGGCCTCGTTTAGCGCGAAACGGGAATCTCACTTAGTCAGGACAATGGGTATGCTCATCTTTGGACAGAAGCGTCTATAGGGTGGGATGGGGAGGTGTGACTGGGAGGCGGATCATAAAAAGGGATTGAATGATTGAACTGCACAACTACTGGAGTCTACTAGAGTCATGCTTTCAAGACCCCAGTTTGCCTTCATTTTTGTTGATGGCTTCAATACCCGTGTGAATATGTGTGAAACTTTAAGCCTGCCAAATCGCCTTCTCCTGTGCAAGCTTCTCCCAGGTTCCCTACGTGGTCAGTTGCAACAGCGCGGTCGCGAGCTGTGCGAAAATGAGGGCATGGAGCATTGCAACACTTCTCCTAGGAACGATGGGCAAGTGCCGAGTTCCGCTGAATTCATCCAGTTTCAGCAGTATCATAGCCACCATTGACGGATCTCGAACTCGAACTTCGGCTTCTGAGGCTGGACCGTGGTTCACCGTGTTGGACATCCTGACGACGATGCAGACATCAGCCATTCTCCCAGATGTGGTCAGCTGCAGTAGCAGCATACGTGTTTGCGATGCATCAGGTCATTGGCAGAAAGCACTGACTTTGTTCTGTGATATGGACGCCCCAAATGCCGTGAGCCACAGCAGTTGTGGAGAAACCAGGTGGCCCTTGGCTCTGCATTTGCTGCACAGGATGAGTGGGCAGAGCATTTTGCATACAGTTATCAGCTATGGATCCTGCATCAGCAGTTGCCAGAAGAGCGGGCAATGGCTGATGTCTTTGAGGCTCTTAGTAGAAATCCCAAAGCAGAAATTAGCAGCGAATGCCATTTGCTTTGGCGGCGTGATCAGTGCTTGTGAACAAGTTGGGAACTGGCAGATGGCATTGCTACTGCTACAGCGCATGGGTGAGGTACAAGCAACCCCAAATCAGATCACCTACAATGCTGCCATTAGCGCATGTTCCAGGGATGGGCAGCTGACAATGGCTTTGCAACTCTTAGCAGAAATGACGCAGCTACGCTTGGCGAATGTGGTTGCCTACAGCAGTTGCATTGCCGCATGCGAGAAGGGTGGTCATTGGCAGATGGCTTTGCACCTTCTGACCTTGGAGGCTTCTCGCTCTTGTAAAACTTATGTGATGAATTAGCTTCAGCTAGGGAACATTAGGGAGCCAAGAACTCTTACCAAAGATTAATACGACACAGCTTACGATGCAAACAAAGACAGGTACTCGGTGGTACTCGTATCAAGTGAGTAGTGGCTCCGAAGAATCAATGGGCAAGCATCATGGGCGGGGACGCAAGCATCATGTCATTGGGATATGATCGTCCATTCATTAACATGGATTTATTATGAATTATATACCATTATATTAATGATATTATGGTATATATTCATGCCCATTTATAATTCCCATTTAGTGGATCCATATTTATGCCCATTATGTCATGAAGAATTCCCAATTTTCCATGGATGGAGGATGATGGATGACCACATCGCTGTTCCACCAGGTTTTGACCCCTCAAGTGAGCAGTGTTCAAGATCCCTGCTGATTGATGATCATATGGGGTTACACTATATATCCAATTACATTGGGGGTTGTTATAATCCTTTCCGGGAAATCTTACCATCCAATATAAAGAACAACAGAGGCTTGAGTATATAATTGTGGTCAACCCAATGCTAAACCATCCCCAAAATCACTACAGTCCTGGTAGGTTTATGGCAGGTTTCCCATGGCTCATGACATCTTTTCGCGAGGAATGGGGTCCAAACGTGGTGAGCTTCACCAATTGCATGAAGACTTGCGAGAAGTGCAGCTACTGGCAGGCGCCTAGGAGACTGACAAAGGGGCATGCTGCAGCCTTGTGGCGTGATACTTACTGTTGCCTGACTTTGATATGCATACTGCTGTATAGAAATATAGAATTGGAGAGGTATAGATTGAATTACTGTAGATTGATAGATTAAATAGATACATCACAGTTTGCTTTTGACTAAGCTCCAGGGAGAGAGAGAGAGAGAGAGACAGACCGACGGACGGACAAACAGACGGACGGACGGACAGACAGGTAGATAGATAGATAGATAGATAGGTAGGTAGATAGATAGATAGATAGACACGTAGACACATAGATACATAGACATACATAGACATACATTGCACAAACATAGTACATACATAGTACATCAATAGTACATACATAGCATATACATTAACAGTACATACAAAGTACATAGATATAGACTAGATATACGTAGGGTATGCGTACTGTAAATAGGTAATATTAGATAGACGGACGTGGAAAGGCTTAGGGAACAGCACCGCGAGGTCGCAGTGGACTTGCTGTCAGCAATGGTGACATCGTCGCTGGTGCCAAATGTGGTGAACTTCAACTGTGCCCTGAGCTCATGTGAGAAGCATGGCATAGTTAGAGAGTTTTGATCCCAGAAATTGATACATATCGATACCCCCAGCGTTTGAGACCCCAAAATGAATAGATCCGATAGTCAACCAGGGTTTCTGGGTAATATTTGATATATTTGTATTACGGGTAAGGGATTGGTCACTATGTGACAATGCTCTGAATGTGCACTTGTCTTGCAACTTGATTTGCAGATTTGCATGAAATGCACCATCAAGATCCAGCCCTGGTTGTAAGGACTGGAGGCAACCTGGCCTTGGCATTCCAGCTCTTTGCAACAATGCAGAAGAGGAGAGCGAGAACCAGTTCAATCCAGAAATGCGAATTCAAAAGCAGCATAGACATGCTTGCAGAATTCATGTCCATTCCATTCATATGGCAGTGTGTCAAAACCTTGTACCCCTGGTGAACATCAAAATAGCTGGTAAATGGATGTTCATCCCCCTAAAAATGGTATGTATAGGTATTGATCCATAGCCATATATTTCACTTTCTTGTTCATAGTGAGAATGGTGTCGCCGAAGCATGGTGTATCAACATGTATCAACCGCCCGAAATCAGGAGGGTCATTCCTGACATCATCAGCATCAACATTCTCATGGACACCTGCACCTTCACTGGTCGTTGGCACCTGGCCCTAAATCTTCTGTCAGCTGTGCCTTTGCTGCGGGCAAGCGCCAATCACATCAGCCACTTGGAACTGAGTTCGCCTGAGTTCGCCCCTGCCATGGACATACCGAGTCGCCCCTGCCTGTGATCCGAGTTGTCTATGGCACTCTCATGTACTTTCAATCCAAGTTCGCATGTCTCATGTCTCACCAGACTTTGACATCTCTCGTGCATACTGTATACTGTATACATCTGTATACCGTGTATGCTGTCGCAGGTGTTTCTTTTCAGAGGTGTAGGTGTGCACGTGTTTCAGTTCGGGGATGCATAGCTTGGCTCCGTGGCTTGGCACAGGCTTCAACACGGTGATTAGCGCTTGCTGCACGTCTTGGCAGTGGCGAAGATCCTTGGATGTGCTGTCGCGGATGGGCCATGGGCTGGAGCCCAATGACATCACTTGCAGCGCCTGCGTCAGCGCGTGTGGAAAGGCCTGGCGTTGGCAGATGGGGCTGGAACTTTGCACCGCTGAGGCGGCCGCAACTGTTGGAGTTGAAGATGTTGAAGCCCCGCTGTTGTTTGGGCATTTCCGGCAGGAATGCAAAGCTTTGTTCATACTGTTCAATACTGTTCATACTGTCCGGAGTAATGTGGTAATTCATGGTAATTAAACTACGACTACGATAACTACGGCAAACCCAATCATAGACCTCAATTTTTGACGGTTGGTAGTTGGTACCCACCCATTTCTGTTTTGGGGATGGTTTAATGATCAATGCATTGGGTTTTGCTACATTACTATCCTTACTATGTGATGTAATGTGCTTAGCTGCTTACCCTTCGTGGTCAGGCTGGGCTGCGAAGCTTGGTCTTGTGCAGCTGTGTTGTTGCATGCGACAGCGCAGCTGTGCAACGCAGCGAGCTTCTGAGTGCAGTGGCCGCAGTCCAAAGAGATCACCTCAGAACACTGGCAGCTTCGAAAATGTCGAAATCGTTCTCCAAGCCGGTTCTGACGGAACGCTGAGTGCGCAAAGTATTCGATATAAATTGCTATCTATAATAATTAATATAGATTCATGTCGTGGATTAATCTTGAATATCTTGAATAGCATATTTAGACTCAGGAGGATCATTCATTGTGAACCACCCAGATATTGCTTCCACATCCAATAGAAAGAACTGCAGCTTCATGCAGGTCCGGTCTGTTGTTCCTTTGTCCTTTTTCTGGGCAGGTGCGGTCTGTTGCATCAGGGCGTGTGGTCAATGGTTTTCTGGGCAATGACTGGGTTGGTCCCTCAGATTTGATGAATATCAAGCCGTGCAAAAAAAAACGCGGTGATCCCTCGCGATATGGCGAGGTGTTGGCGTTCTTGTATCGATACTTGGAGCTTGATCCTGAGAAGATTGAGAAGTCCTAGGAGTCCTAGGCTGCTGAGAAAATGCTGCATGTAACCAGCGTTAGTAACCAGCCGTGACAATCCTACCATGTGCATTCGCTCTGACATTGCAGCTGCAATCTCTTTGATTTAACGAGGTGGGGCGTCTCAGTTGCAGGGCTCTCCCAAGTCCAGGCATGTGTGGGGGGTTTGGGAACCATTGCGTCAGAAACATCGCAGGGCATTGTAGGGAAACTTCTGATCCGGAAAGTGCACTGAGTACCATAGTTCATTTTTATGTTCATATTCCATTTTCATGCGCGTTGCGATTTTTTAGTTTTGATTTCATGCCAGCCTGGCCGGTGCAGATTTTTAGATGGACAGTGCGCCGTCATACTTGCTTGACCAGTAGCGGGTACACAGGAAGCAAGTCCGGTTTTTGGGTTGTGGAGCATTTGTTCGCGAACCACATGCGTTTGGGTTTGAATCGTGATAGTTTTTCTGCTTGGATCCATATTTTTGGCCGTGTTCGGTCAACAAATTTGTGGTGCCGTACTGGTTAACCTTCAGAGTCCAATGGCAAAGGCATGCGGTTGAAGAGCCAATGGTTATTTTATGATATTTTATGCAGGTACATTCACATTCAGAGGATTGTTTTGTTCTGACATGTTCCCACTGGAGAGAGAAATGATGAAAAACGATGAAAAACGGGTAAAAGCTGGGCCCCTGCTGCAGGTTCCAGGAGTGGAGAGCCTTGGCACGTCTCGGCATAAGTCGAAGTGATTTGTGGTCAGAAGATGTCAAGAGTTCTCAATACAAGCATGTTCTGAGGGTTGCGGTCCAGAATCTGATATACAAGATACATATTTGAAATTGAAAGAAAGGTACGACTTTGCTGGCAGCTGCGCTTTGCATCAAGCCCTATTCGTGATTGCCCCTTTCGTAATTGCGGTTGATATTTGGAGATCCTGCACTTCGAGAATGGAGCCCTAGTTGTAACTGGCAGTTCGTATGACAATATGTTCCTTGTTGCCCTTGACAGTGGCAAAATGTGAATGATGTTGGACTTTGTTGGACTATGTTGGAATATATATGTTGGTTGGATGTAATTAATTAACGTGCTATGCTCAGTCTGTGACCTAGGAATGTCAACCTCGATGGTCTTGGCATCCAGGGGCACCATGACTACCCCCGGCACATTGCATGATCCTCAGATTGTCCTCAGTCCGCGTCTGGAACAGACACACACACACACATATATATATATATAGATGGAGATAATAATGAACTTTCACGATATCATCACATGTTGATGCATTTTATGACATATCACATGTTGATGCATTTTATGTATGAAACTAGCTTCAGCAATGGAGAGAGGAGCAAAAGCCACTTTGGAGCTTTACGTGCCTCCCCGACAATGATGCAATCATATGCGATTCCAGTGGCAACAAGTGGAACAGTCATACGAAGATATACGAAGTACCTTCCGGTAATCTTAAAACATGGCAATGGAAAACTCATGGATATTTCATGATATTTCCCCAATTAATTCCCCAATTATTAATTGAAACCATAATAATGACATAATGACTATAATTCCCCAATTATTGTTATTATTCTATATTATTCGAATATCTATTATTTTTATGATAATTCCTTTTAATTCTATATAATTTCATGGATATTTCATGTAATTCTGTTAATTCCATTCATTTAATGATCTGATTTTCCCATGATTGAAACCTCGTGGATCCATGATGATCCCTGTGGATCCAGGCCAACATTCTGGCCAAGATGCGACTCGGCGAGCAGCCACCGGTCACTTCTCAGGTGCGACACAGCTTGCTGGGAAAATCGGGCAACCCCAGTTACAATCCGGCCAGCAAATGGGGAAAATGAACCGTTGTGGCTTTGGTTTAGTAAGTTTTCACCCATGGTTTTCCCAAGCTTTTCCCATAGTTTTCCCAATGATGTTCCCATGGTTTTCCCATAATTTGTAGGTATACCAGCCCCATTGACGAAGACAGCGGGCGCCAGGCCTCACCTATCGGCTCCGGCGCCAACTTTCTTTGATCCAGCGGCAGAACATGTGGAGATCCAAATGGGCAGTCCAAAATACCCTCTGGTGATTTAAGATAGCTATGGAAAGTCATCATTTCTGGTTTTAAGATGGTTTAGTGGCTAATTGATTATTGAATCGGAAAATCATCTAATGGGCAATTTTAGCTATCGTAGTTAGCTGGAGGGTACATGTACATAGAGGCTGCATTTGGAGTTGCGGCTGTTCCTCTGTCGGATGCGCAGGGTTGATGGGAACAGCCGCTATCGCTTGATGTAAACCTCCTTAGGAGGATTTCCCCAAACAAAGTAGCGGAGCCAAAAAGTCGCCGTCCCAGCATTGCGCATAGATAGGCAAGGGGGATTGCAATGAATCAATAGGCAAGGGGGATTGCAATGAATCAATCAAAATGGATAGTCAGGCATAAAGAAAGTATAAAGAACATTGAAGAACATGTGGAGAATCTAAAACTTGACACGGCATGGATTAAACATGTACGTAAGGGATCGTAAGGGAGCATCACATGCAAGCAAGACATTTGTCCTTCCACCTGTGCCCGGACAGCACTAGGGAAACAAGCACGGGGCAGAAAGAATTCAAAGACATGTCAAGACTTTCTGACTGTGAAGTTAGAGATCCCAAAGTTCCAAAAAGGCCCAACCTTTTGATCCTTTTGGGACAGATTTGACTCCACTGCTGGTAGCCACAGCTTGGCGCTAGGCCCAGGTACAGGGACAGCCCTGCTGCATTCGGTGAAAGAAATCGTCACGGATGTCTTGCACTCCACTGTTCGCGCTGTTCCCTGCACATCCGGGACATTTTTAATGACTATTAGATACCCTTGTGGATGTTTGATAATGTTTGCATGTGTTTCAGTTGCATCAGAGTGTAGAGGCGATCGAGGCAAGGAGTGGACAAATTCAGACCCTTAAAGCTCTAGACATCTCTAGACATCTCTAGACTGTGGATTCTTGAACTAAACCTTGTTCAAATTTGCGAAGCTGTGAGTAGCTGAGGAGGAGACTCTCATCTTTCAAAGCATCAATGTTTGCGGCAGTCCATTAGAAAGAGGCTTCAGTGCACAGGTGTTTGGTTCCACCCTGAAAGTTGATGAGTTTGGGTTGTCGTGTCTGTTCTGCAGATCTTTGGCTCTTCTTGGCGTTGGCAAGGGTCAGTCGTAGCGTATTCAAAGCGTTACGAATCATCTCAATATCTGACGTCACAGGGTCAGAGAAGCAGGTCACGAATAGAGACGGATAAGATCAAACTCGACAAAGCAGTTCAGCCGTTTCTCTCGCTTCCTAGTTGCACTAAATGCACTAGTATTGGTTTTGATGTTACAATAACCATTAATTACATTCCCATTATTTTTGCTGGTTGGATTCCATATGGACCACAGAGACTGGGGTCACGATGCCACCATACATCCGCTATGCTGACTTCGAGGCCAAGTTCGGTGTATGGAGACAGACACAAGATATAGAAATATGTGTTCTGATTGTTCTGCTTTTGGGAGGGCCTAATTGATATGGATTTGCAAGAAAAAATGCAAGAAAATAGGAGAGAGAGAGAGATATATATACATAGAATTATTTTGATGAATTTTCACCATTTCCCCTATAATTAGTTTGACAACCATTTCAAGGGGTCAAATCCAAATTTTCAGGTACCAGGTTGCCATCTTTCGGATCACTACCGGGTCTTGGGCACCCTTCAGGTGCCGACCACCTTGACCAGCAAGGTTTGCCTCAATCAGGCAGGATGATGTCAGACGATATGATGGTAATGTACAATTAGCACAGTATGCTGCTTTGGATAGGTGTAGATAATATGTGAAGTGTCATTCACACGCATGTATATATAATATATAATCCTGATGGGACACATAGAATCAGGTTATACTTATATGGCGGTTTGGGTTGGTGGTTTGGAAGTCTGGGAAATCAGAGTTATGTGCAAAATAGATTTGAAAAATGTTTTTTTTTTGTGTTTTGTATTTGTTTTATTTTTTGTT
>Ga0126342_10021343_pt1 | contig 10806 bp, 6 predicted proteins | sample Cyp1metagenome_FD_92528 | JGI IMG/M metagenome (GOLD analysis project Ga0126342, IMG submission 92528) | Coral microbial communities from Lord Howe Island, Old Settlement Bay, Australia - Cyphastrea 1 metagenome | ecosystem: Host-associated > Invertebrates > Cnidaria > Coral ... | reverse complement strand
GCCGCACCATTTTCGTGTGGCAGGTGTGGGACTTCGAGCACACCTGGTCACTTGTGACCCTATCTTTTTTACTTCAAAACGTAGAAACAGTGATTAGGGTCACAAGCGACCAATGTCCCACATAGCTGGGTGATCGATCCATCGGATCTGCCCTCCTACTGCCACTAGGTCTTCGCGAATTATCTGTATCTCTATAGCCGTTCGCTTATCTTGGCCTCCTATGGTGTCTTTACTTAAATAGTCATACAAACTCTTGGCATCTACCACTGCTAGGCTGCCTCTCAGCTCCTCACTCGAAGAAGCGGAGACCATTGCCACCACGTCGCTGCTGGACAAACGCTCGGGCCAGCTGCGGATCTGAAAGTTCTCGTCCTTCAGTTCTTCGAACAGCACCATGACCCAAAGAAGATCACCAAAGCCCCGCGACAATGCCTGAGTTTCCGCAGCCAGAGTTGAGTTGACTACTCTCTGAATTCTACCACTCCTCCAGCACAAAAGATTCGCCTTGACCTCCAAATTCTCTCTCAAACCTTTCTCATGACAAATCACCATCTGACCTCCTTGTGAATGAAAACCGTGGTTTGCGAAGCTGGCATCTGTCACTATGCTGAATCTCATATGTTGTAAAGGCTGAATGCGAATTCTGAGATCTGGAACCTTTTTGATACGCCGGATGGCGTCATTGATGGCTACCAAGTCCTCCACGACCAAAGTGGTCAGCCGGGAAGCCAATAGACTGGCAGGGCCAGAGGCGTCTGGTCGTCCTTCCTTAGATAACCAGTTCAAAGACCCACATGCTCCTCTAGCTAGACTCCTTTCTTCTTCTGTGACTACTGCGCTCTTGTCTTTCAACCTTTCCTTTGAAATGGGAATTTCCTCAAGTCTTTCTAGCACAAACTTCTCCATGTCTACCTGAAACTCTCCAGAGGAAAGCTGCCGAATGCGCCTTCCGTTGAACATCGCTCCCTCTGGCTCCTCTTTCAAAACTACCCATTTGCCAAAGGTGTACTTTTTCTTCAATTCTTGGACCCTCAGCTGATGCCTCCAGTTGCCTACCATGAAGAGATCGTCGACCTCAACCACTATCAGCCCTTGTAGTTCACCTTGGTGATACATTTTGAAGACGCATGGATCAAGCTTGCTGGCTTTGTAGCCAATCTTTTCCAACTGTTCCATCAGCGATTTTCTCCAATGCAGCGGGGAGTCTACGAGCCCGTAGCACCCTGCTATCACCAGAACTATCTGCCTGGGATCCAAGCCGCTGATCCCTTCCTTTGGTTGCTGAAAATACAGCGGCCCATTCTCTCTCTTCAAAGGATTGCTTTGACAAAACGCATTCTTGAAGTCAGCTATCTCTGCCACCATCTGGTGGTTGGCGGCCAGTTGCATGACTACATTGAGATTCATTGTATTCACTGTTGGGGCAAAACGCTCCAAGGACAAAATGTCGGGGTCTAAATCCCCTCGGACACATAGACGGCTCTTTTGAGCCGGAGGCACTCCGGGTTGTTCCGAAGGCTTGTATCGCCGGACCATGTGGGTCGGCAAAATCCTCTCTTCCTTTCCCTGGCTTCTCAGCTCCTTTCGGATCTTTTCCGACTCCTCTACTGAAAGCACCTTGACTGCCCCGCTTTGCACGATCTTCGCCCATTCTTGGGCGTCCGCCACTTTCCATGCCTCTTTTGCCTCAGGACTTTCTTTCTTGTTGTCTATCTCATCGCCGCTCTTCTTCTCGACAGCTAGAGCCTCAAGGGACTCAAAGTTGTGCACTTTGCTTTGGTCGATGAAGAAGATTGTTTGGCCTCTCCATGTCCCCTTTCCGACCCTCTTGCAGGATCCCTTCTCATCCCATACATCTTTCAGCCGCTCATGCCCTTCTTCTGATTCCCCACACGGCCTTCTTACCGTGATCCTCTCCTGTTTCAAGGGCCATCCTCCTGAAGGGCTCTCTCTGCAATGTTCTGGGTGGAATAACGCCTTCCTTTTCTTCACGTGATGGCGTATCAATCTTCCATTGGCACGGTCTACTTCCCAATAGTCTCCCTTTCGGGTCTCTTTGGGTGCGGCATTGAGCAAGGTCTTCAACCTTTCTGCTCTTTCTTCTTGATCCACCTCCTCTTCCTCATCCTGATGAATCAGGTAAGACTCCGTGCAGTATGGGCTTTGGGCGAGCCCTCCTCGACTTCTGAACCTGACCGGTCCTCGAGGAACTCCGTCTAGTCGATCTGCCATCTCTTGGGACCTTCGGATCATCTCTTCCGACGGTGGAGTCACTGGTGCTGCGGCTGCTGCCGATGCTGGTTGTGGTGTTGGACGTGCCTGCTGTGTGTCTGCTGCTGATGCTCTCCTCGAGTGTATGTTTTCCGCTTCAGGCTCTGGCAGGGTCTGTATTGACGGATTGTGGCTCACTGCCGGGTCTTCTTCATCTTCATTGGCCGATTCAATCGGGGATTCGGGACTCGGAACCACATCTGGGGGGAGGCCTCTCTCGGTTTCTCCCAGGGGACCTGTCCCCTCTTCATCGTCCATAAATCTCACCTGTCGTGGGATTTTTGGCCTTGGTGGATTATCCTCTTCTCCTTCCACCTCGTCTTCTGGCCAAGGTTCCTGGGTTATGTCTTTATAACCCGCCCGATGGGAGTTCTTCTTGTATTCCTCAATGAGCTCCTGACACTCCTGAAGAACATACTCTATCCCCATCTTTTCGGAGTTGTTGGCCAGTCTGCATTGTTCCCTGGCCACCTTCCACAACTCTCCGGCCACTACCACAAAAAGGTTGGCTCCTTCAATTGCCACCACGGACTACCCATTGTGGCTTGTTGCCCTGGCTTTCTCGAGCCTCTCCTCCTGCGTGTCTCCTCTTTCGGGGCCTCTCCACCCGATAGACAAAGACATAGTCTCCTGGCTGAAACTCCTGAACCGCCCGGGTTCGGCCCTTCTCGACCCTTCCCTTTGACCTCTGTGTGTTGTAATCCACGAAGGCCTTTTGAGCGATCCTCCTCATCTCATGGACTCGCTCAATGTCGTCGACCATGGATCCTTGTACCAACACTGGGTCTATGGCGTCATCTCCTAACAGCTCTCCTGGAACTCGGGGCCAATGTCCAATTTGCCTTTGGACTGGGGAAAAGCCGCTTCGATGGGAGAATCTGTTCTTTGTTTGTTCCACCTCCTGCATCAACAGACGTAGCTCCCTCTCCTCTGTGACCACCACCTCTTGGCGCGCCTTCGCCAAGAGCTCCTTGTAATGGCCGCCGTGCCGCTCTGTTCTGCCTTGTTGCCATGGTGCTTTGCTTCCTATCTGGTGCACTGCCACTCCGTGGCCGTTTGCTTGCTGTATGAAGTGTGACAGAAACTCCCTGCCTGCATCACATATGATCAGCCCTGGAACCCCGAAGACTCTGGCCCAGCTCCTCCATAGAAGTTCCCAAAGGTGTCTGGGGTCTTTGCTGTCGGCTCTTTCCACCATTTGGTACCCGGTCCCCCAATCCACCATGTTAAGCGCTGGGAACGTGGAGCTTCCTCCAATGTCCGGGATAAAGATGAGATCAACTCCCAACACCTTTCCTGGCTGATAGGTCTTCGGGATAGTGGCCAACCGACTGGGCTTTGGTCGGGGGTTTGCTTCACAGGCTGGGCACTTAAAGTGCCTGTAGGCCCATCGGATGACTTCTCCTTTCACCCGAGCGGTTTTCATAAACCTTATGAAGTCTGGAAGACTTGGATGGCCGACTCCCTTGTGGAGTTTCATCACTAGAGCTTTCTCCTGTGGAGTTATCTCTCTTCCAGCTTCGGCCTCTCCTCGAGCTTCTGGACCCTCTGCTTCCGGGACCACTGCTCCTTCATCTTCATCTTCCTCCTCTTCTGCCAGCACCCACTTTTCACCTGCTTCCTCCTCAAAGCCCCTCACTATGGCTTGGCAAAACTTCTTTGGATAAGTTTGCGCCTTGCGCGCTTTTCCTTCCATCAGCGCCTCGTGCTGGTGTCCACCTGGGCACCTCATAGATAGTCTCCTGGCCAGGTGAATGCCGTTCACCAAAATGCCTGTGGGCTTCAGATTATATCCCTCCTTGCCCACTGCCATTCCATAGGCGCACATGTCGCACATGGTCCTGATGACGCCTGGCATCTGCACCAGCTTCTGGACACAAGGTTCACTCCACGACCGTGCCAGATCGGGGTGTTCGAAGATGAACCACTTGCCTCTTCGGTGCTGCCACTTGGCCACTTCCATGGCGATTTCCAGGTGCTCGAGCCCAGTCTGCAATAGCTGAACGGACTTCTGCATCCCCATCTTTGGGAAGTTCAGCTCCTGCAACATTGAGAATGCCACACATGGTGGGCATATTACAATCAGATCTGGGTCTTCTTCTTTAAGGCTCCTCCACATCTTCTTCCGGTCTTCTGTCCTTCTTAGGTCCCAGCCTGTCTCTAGGTCGTAGGAGGTTCCTTGTTTCCATCCTCTCCTGTGGCCCTCAATACTGACCCTTGGAGGTGAGTAGACTTCGCTAATCAGCTAATCACCCCTGAGGGTTTCATCCTCCTGTGCAGCTCCTCGAAACCTCCAAAGACCAACTTCCTCTGCTTGTGTGTGAATGCTTTGTTTTGTGTGTCTCCTCCATACCTTTCCTCCACCACTCCTCTCCGAGACAGATTGGTCCGGACCCGGACAGGCCGTTCTTCATGTAGGGGAACGATACCTTCCTTACGCTTCCATTCTTGACTGTCTTCCTTCCACACCTCATAGTCAAGATCTGCTTCGAGGTATCCTTTTGTTCCCCCATGCCGCTTATTTCTTTGTGCCCTCCTCAGCACCTTCCTCTGCCGCTGGACCCTTGCTTCGATCCAGCTCTCCTCTTCCTTCAGAGGTGTCGATCCCGACTGCTGGCTATGGAGATCACTGAGCCCTCCTTCCCTGCCGTGTCTTCCTTGCTCGTCTTCGGGCTCTTGGATCTGCGGGATGCTGCGGCTCTTCCATCCGCCGGGCTCTTGGCTCTCCTCGGCGGAGGGTTTTGTGAAGAGGCTGCTATGCTCCAGCTGGAGCATGGTGGGCTCCAGTTGGCAAGGGCTCCTTCCGAGTCCCATTGGAAGAAATCGCACCTCCTCTGCATGCACTTGTAAAAGGTTCGCCCCTTCCTCGCTCCTTCCTTCTTGACCTTCAGGGGCTCTGCCATGTCCCCGCATTTGCATTTCACCTCGGTGGGCGGTGTGTTGCTCCTCTTGCTCCTGTTGTCCTCCTCCTGGCTCCTTCCTAGCTGCTGCTGCAGCTCCTCTTGGTGCTTCATGAGACTCCTCAACATAGCTTCCTGCCTCTTGGAGCTCTCGCGATTGGCTTCGTTCTGCCTTTCCAGCTCCTGTCTCAGCGAGATGGCCTCTTCCCAAACTTCTGGGGGAAAATCTTCTTGCATCTGGAGGTGGGGCTCCTCCTCCGGACTCGCCGCTCTGGGCTTGGTCTTGGGTCGAAGCTTCAAGGGACCCCCTTTCTTCTCCTCCTTCAGTTCTTTCTTCCGGAAGGACGCCCTGGCGTGAATCTCCCACCTGGTGTGGCAATCTTGGCACGTCACATAGGAGGCTGAGGAGTTGCCCCCGCCCTTCAGACGAGCCGTAGGGTGAATGCAGCTGCCGGCTGCCACCATCGGGGGATTCTTTCCCCTCAAGGGCGTCAACACTTTGGCTCCTTGTATGAGCGTGGCATAGACATCCTGGAGAGTCTCCGGCTCTGACCCCTCCAGCAAGGCATGCGAGGGCGGCAATTGCGGAAACCATTCGCCGACCACTTCTTGGAGTCCGCTGTAGACCAGCAGAATGTAAATCTTGTCGAGAAGCATCCTCCAATGCTTCAGGGCTCTTCTTGGTTGGTGACCCGACTCCAGGTCCTCTTGGCTCTGGACGGGCACAGGACCTGCTCTGGATCCGAGATTCTTCATCCTTGCTAGAAGACTCGCCATCGCAAAAGTTGTGGCGGGCGAGTGAACCCTTCTCGGAAAACGAATTTGGGGAAAAACTTTGAGAGGTTCCCATGGCTTCAGTGGTCAACAGGTGGTGTTCTCCACAATGCGGAACATGGAAATCTTCAACCCGGTGTGTTTGGGGGCATCTGAAAACGATTGTTCTCGAAGGTGGTGACCGGGATAGTAACATGCCCACTTGGTAGCTCATGCATCTCGATGTTGACGTTATGCTCTGGGATCTTGAAAGTGTTGTCCAAAAAATTAAGAGAAGCATGCAATGCCCTCATCAATCTCACTGGCAATAACAAAGGAACTTCCCCTTCCACCACGGTGGCTTCGAGGACACCGTTGATGCCGCCAATTCCTAGTGGAAGCAAAATCACCCCCAGTACCTTTGCTTGACCTCCTACTCCCTTGGCTGCCGAAGTTTTGGGGATCCATTTACCCTGTAGCCCATGTGCTTGACGTAGATGTTGAAGAAGTCTATCTAAAGCATGTGAACCAACCAATCCTCCCTCCGCCGCGGTGTCTACTACCCCATCATGAAATTCCGTCACAATGCCATTGAAAGATACCCTCTCTCGCTCCTTGTATGCCGCACGGTCGGACGCGGCTGCAAGTCTCTCGGCCTTTCGGCCTTCTACAAACTGTTTCAACCAAAACTGTTCTTGGGGTCTGACTTGGCCTTCCCCGGACACTACCAAAAATCCAGACTTGGCGCTGGTGGATTGGTTGGATTGCTGACTTCCGGAAACTGACGACCAAGGACGTTCTTCATTCTTGCACTCCCGAGCCCAGTGTCCTATGGCTTTGCAACGATGGCACCTCGTCCGGAGCTTGATCTGCTCCAGATGCACCTTCTGCATCTTGCCCTTTCCATTGGACTTGCCAAAGACGCCGGACCCCTTGCCTTTGCCTCCACCGAAGAAGCCACGGCCGCTGCGCTGATCTTTCAAAGCTCTTCTCACGTCTTGGTATGCGGCGAGTGCTTCATGAACATCGGACTCTTCCATGACTTGATCTAAATCACCTTCTGCTACAAAAACAAAGTCGGGGTCATCGTCATCAGCACCCATGTCATACTCAATGGGATAGCTCTCTTCAGGGACCTGGGACACCTCTTCCAAATAGGAACCTCGACCTTTAGAATCCTTGATGACCTTGTCCAGCTTACGAAGTGACTTCACTATGGAAACCTTGTCGTATTTCCCATCACTCCAAACTAAAAGACGTTGATCTTGAGATTCTGTTAGGGACGACTGCCTGTATAGGATATATCCCTGTGCCCCTTCGGGGAGTTTCACCCCTTCCTTTTCCAGCCTCACGAAAGCCCTCTCCATGCGGGCGATGAACTCCGCAAAGCTTTCTTTGGAACCCCGGGGATTCCCGTACACTGCAGACTCAAAAGCCCTAGGTAAGGAAACTTCTAAATGTGGCATGTAAAAGTCCTTGAGCCGCTTCATCACATTCCTGACCCCGTCCTCACACGCCAGCTCGTCGAACTCCATCTCTTCGACGGCAATGCGAGCTGTGCCTGACAGGGAGTGAAGCAGCTTGATACCCCGCTTGGCTTTTGGAATGTCAGAGACGTATTCCCACAAGGCTACATTCTTCTCGAATGTGCGGAACGTCACTTCGGCATTCTCCCCATCATATGAAGGTGGAGGGTCCCGATCCCTAAGGGAATTTGCCCCATCTCCATACGACCCAGCAGAGGTTGTCGCCATCACACCATGGCCACCGCTCATCGGCTGGGGTGCCGCACCACCTGTTGGGCTTTGGTACCCACCGTCTCCAGACATGCCGAGGCGTCGCTCTGAGATTACCCCGGAGCTTTGCCAGCGTCGCCCTGAGATTGCCCCAGGGCTCCGCTACCACTGTGAATCCAGTGGCCGGCTCCCTGTCCTCAAACGGTTTTGGCACCTCGCCCTCGGATGGTCATTGTCCCTCGCCTATGCACTAGGGGGCCCCTGTGTTCGGGCCAGACCGATCGTGGCCAGTTTGGAATCAAGTGTACTCGGAATGGCAACAACATGTTCACAGGTATTGACCCATACCCATATTGGATAGATTTGGATGCTATACCCTCTGGTAATTCAACATAGCTATTGAAAATGACCATTTATAGTGAGTTTTCCCATTCAAAATGGGTGGATCTTTCCATAGCTATGTAAACGTTTACCAGAGGGTATTGGTTTAAATCACCAACCTGAATATGTGTATAATATCACCATATAATACATATCTCATATATTTAACTGTCTCAGTTATCCCTATGTCCCCTAGATATCATAGATATAACTTGATATGTATATAATATCCATCAATATCCCTGAAGCCCATCCCGTCCCCGCGTCCCCGTCCCTCCCCGCGTCTCTGTCACCAAGCCACGGCCGTCCGATGCCCACCCCGCGGGCGCCCAGGCACAAGGCCTTCGCCACGTCGCGGCCGCTGCGCACGCCGCTGTCGTAGTAGAGCTCCACAGCGGGACACTCGGCACCTGCGGTGAGGGCTGATCCATGGGAAAAGTGGGAAAATCCATGGGAAAAGTGGGAAAATCCCATTGAAAATTGGGAGACTTCACCCAGATACAAGTAGATAGAGAGGTAAAATGAATTAAAATTACCTATTTCCCCCCAAGAGTATAATTTGCCAAGAATGCGTTGGAGCAACCATGGTGAAGGTGGTGAAAATCCATTGGACATTTTGAGTTGAGATGAAGTTTGGACCTTGACAAACTTAAATTTCGCTAGCACCTGATATGCCTTTAAAAATGGATGGGGTATTGATAAAAAACTGCTTTAGAAAATGTATCAAAACGGTTCTGTTTTTTGAGTTTAAACCCAGCTGGTTCCTCAATGCCTCCAATATGAACTGCCAAAATGGGATGCCCGAGTGAGTCTTGATTGTAGCCACCAAAGTTGGGAAGCTCTACCCAACAAAGTTGCTTCTGGGCAAGGGGACACGCCTTGCCACACCTTCAACCCAAATACATATAATGTTAATTATTCATTGTATATTGGTTTTTGCCCTCTTTTTTCATACTTCAAAACATCCCTGATTTTGGGCAAAACAACCCTCCAGTATACCACCAGATGCAGGAAAAACCATAGGCCAGGAGTCCAGGAGAATGATCCACCGCCCCAGCCGTCCCCGTGACTCACGTTTCGTTCGCGAAAAGTCAGTGGCTCAGTCGCAAGGCATGCCCCACCCCCAAGCGAAGTAGGCACGAGCTTATGACTGCCCCAGCATCTGCTGGAAAGCAATTAGGATGCCGTTGAAAGGGTCTTGGCGTTCACATCGGAAAAAGATGTGTCCAAATCCTCAAAATCTCCAGATTTTCCCCCTGGACAGAAAAAAAACACTGAGACCCTCCTAAGATGGCACCCTGCGGCATTCCAGGCCCTGCCATCGCGCCACTGTGGTCATTCCAGGCAGAGGCCGCCGCGTTCAGTCGTGAGAATTGTGTGATTTACACCACCAGCTCAGAGGCAGAAGCCTTGACGATGGGATAAGATGGCTGGTCCTCAGCATCTCCGACCCAATTCTTGGGCTTGAGTTGGGTTGGGTTAAGTTCAGTATGAGTAATTGCTAGATTCATCTACCCAAAATCCCAAAATTCATCCTGATTCATCACGATTCATCTATACATACCCTCTGGTAATTTAACATAGCTATGGAAAATCCATTATAAATGGAGGTTTTATTGGGAAAATCATCTGAAAATGGTTCATTTTCCATAGCTATGTTAAATTACCAGAGGGTATCTATACTACTGTATACTGAAAAAACATCCCAAGTATCGAATGATCTCCGGCAGTTTCACTGTACCCAACGAAATCCCGTGGTTTCCCAGTTCAGCTGGTCGACAGGCAGAGGCCGAGGTCGAGATCATTGGCTGGCATTTTTCCCCAACCTCCCCATAGTTTGGTCAAACAGTCAAACATCTGATTCATCTGATTTCAGATTATTATTAAACATCATTAACCATATAATAACCATTAATACTAACCATATATTAATAGTATATTACCAGGTGAAATATCTTCAAACTCATAGTTGGTAAATCCCTGCGGTTGACATTTAAAGATTTTAAAAGCCATTCCCCATCTGCCGAGGCTCCTTGATGCCACATTCGCCATCCTTCGGCACACCACGCTTCATACGGATGTAGCCGTTCTCGCCCCACTCGGCGCCCCAGCTGTTCTTCACCTGGCAGTAGCCCCAAGGTCTTGACTCGTGGGGAAATGTCGTAGATTAGTAGATGATGGAGTTAGTATATCACTGCGTTTTTGGAACCCATCTTCATGGTAGATAGTAGATCTACGCCTGGAAAATGGACACGGGCAGTTGGTGGTAGGTAACCCTAGAAACTGTGTTTACAAGATTACCGGTAGAATCATCCCATTCGGCCATTCGGAAGAGGTAAATGCCCATCACTGTACTGCACAACAGGTCAAAAAGTATGGGGTCGGGCCGGGAGGTGGGTGTGCCTTTCCAACCAGAAAGAAAAGTTTGAGTGGCAGTAGCATTGAAAACACGAAAACTCATAGTCTTGGGTTCATTTGAGCACCTTCACTTCATTTGTGATTCTTATGCTTCACGCTGAACCTTCTGAACCCCCGCCCCGGGCCCCCCCCCGCATTTCGTGCACAATAGCTTTTTTTAGTTGCCGGCCATCCCGGCCACGGCCACGGCCCGGCCACGGCCACGGCCACAGCCACCCGGCCACACGGCCACCCGGCCACCCGGCCACCCGGCCACCCGGCCACCCGGCCACCCGGCCACCCGGCCACCCGGCCACCCGGCCACCCGGCCACCCGGCCACGCGGCCACCCGGCCACGCGGCCACGCG
>Ga0126342_10021342_pt1 | contig 10806 bp, 11 predicted proteins | sample Cyp1metagenome_FD_92528 | JGI IMG/M metagenome (GOLD analysis project Ga0126342, IMG submission 92528) | Coral microbial communities from Lord Howe Island, Old Settlement Bay, Australia - Cyphastrea 1 metagenome | ecosystem: Host-associated > Invertebrates > Cnidaria > Coral ... | reverse complement strand
TCTGTATCTGTATATGTATATGTATATGTATCTGTATATAGATGTATATGTATATGTATATGTATATGTATATGTATATATATATATATATATGCCAGAAAGCATGTCAGACTAGATGCCATGTCAAAGTATATGCCACAAAGAATGTCCGATAGAATGTCAGAATAAATGTGCCATATATATATATACACTTCCAGATGGTATGTCAGAAACTATGTCGGAATAGAGTTTCAGGGCGGGGATCACCCGAAGAAAGTAATTTGCCTTAAAACTTAAAACCTACATCTAGCTCGGGGATTTTCCAGCCAGCCATTTTTGATTACTGGAGGGTAACCATATCATGATCACGGCTCATGACCATGATCATGGTGATCCTGAAAACTCCTGTTACCAGACTTCTCAAAAAACTTGGCGCGAAAAACCGCCGTTGTTAGCGGTGCTGCTATGGGTCCCATGGGCCGCCGGCCGTGTGGTGATGTGGAAGCCGCTGGCTGTGAGGAGATACCGAAAAAATGGATCTTGGTTACTTGGATTAACCAATCTATGGTCATGATTCACTATGAATATGTTTATTTATAGCTCCAGATTATCTAGATGTATGTGATGCGTGAATATAAATATACATGCCTATAAATATATGCATTGTATAATATTTATACACAATATATATATATGATACACACCCTTTCGTTGATGTAGTATCCCCATTGTTGTTGATGATGTATCAATTTTCAATTGCTCAATCTACCTTTTTTTGTTGATTCAATAGAAACCACATGCAACCAACACGCCACCCAATCTATCCCACAGTTGTTGGTTTAATCGCTAATTTTGTTGATTACACCCCCATCACGATTGATTCAATAACCAGTTTTGATGATGAAAACCATTCGTCCATAATAATCCCCAATGAAACCATCCCTCTGAGAATTGGATGAAGGGAACACTCGCAGGAGGTGAAACCCTGTTGTTAATGGGAAACAACTATGGTTTCCCGCAGAATTTCCCGACCCGTAATCCATTTGGCGGGTCACATTGCTAATTTTTGGTTAGTTAAATTCATTTCCATCCCCATTCCAGTTGATAAAATGCCAAGATTTCCTGGTTAAAACCACTATATAGATCTATATAGTTCATCTATTCGCATATTAATATGTTGGAACCACACATTGTTGTTTCCATAACACAATTCCAGTTGTTGAATGATCTCCCCAACAGAATCCCCCCATCCCCATTCCGGTTGATTAAATACCAATTTGTTGAAGATTTGTTTTTTGTGAAATCTCCAATGAAACCATCCATCCCTAAAAATTGAAGGGACAATTTGCAGCACATCTTATTTTCCATGGCAAGAAACCATGGGTTTCCTGAGCTTCCCCTCAAACCAACCTGTTCTTTTCCACCATGGTGATGGCCAGGAGCCTCCTTCACCTCGGTCCGTGAGCTCTGCGGCCTTCAGCAGCGAAACAGAGCGGGAGACCGAGCGAAGTTCCACGGTGCACCTGGGGATGGCCTTTTTTGGGGCGGAGCTTGGAGGATCCCATTTTGGTTTGCGGAAATAGGTATCCACAATAGTGATGTCGATTTCCCCAAAATTACCTGATGTTCAAATGTCGATTTTTTTTTAGTGATGACATTTCAAAATTTCAAATAGGTCATTTTCTGAATCTTTTGACGGGGAAACTGGTAAGTGGGGTTATAAACCAGTTATCCACGGTGAAAATAACTGATTGGTCTCTCCGTTCCTCGATCTTGATAAATCTAGAAAAACAATCCTCAATTAGTGTTCTACCAGTGTTTCCAGGTATTTAATTATATGGGGGGAAAGGATGAAGATGATGAAGTGGAGTTGTAACCGGGGATTTTCATAGGACATTTCCGTTATCGAAATTGGCTCCCCAGGGGATGAAAACTCTTGAGATTTGGAGGTGGAACCCGTGCCGTCTGAAGATGGAGAGGCCATTGCTGAACAGGTGAAGGCGCGCCTTTGATTTGGGAGTTCCAACCACTGCAGTTCAAAGTGATGATGGCTTCTGCTAAGCGACATGATCCACACCTATCTCAACTAAGGTTTCGTTTTCGGAATTCTTGGAACATGTTGTTTGATCAGAAAAGACACACCCATGCTGCCATGCTCAGAGGGGAATGTAGATTGCCCAGAAGGATCTGGATTGTGCACGTTTCTTCCTCCAACACAACTCTTTCGGGCATTTCTTGGAAGGCATTCTACATATAACGGAAGACCAAATAGCCCATAATAGCCCATAATAGCCCTACTCATCCCTACTCAATAATTCAATATAATTCACTGCTGTCTATACTTCCGTAACGTGACGTAGACTTTGCTATATTTCGAGCATTCCAAGTGTGTTGCTCCAAGATTCTCCAGATTTGTTGATTTTTTTTGAGGCCGAGCGGTGGCAGTGCGATTTGTGTTTCGTGTCTTGGCGGAAAAGTGCCCAAAGTATCCCAAAGTCAGGTGATCCCCAGGGAATCGATGGATTTTGGGGGAGAAATCTGCATCCAGTTCCAAAGGATCCTTCCCTTTTGAGGAATCCAGCCGGTTCATGGGGAAATCCATGGGAAATCCATGGGAAATCCTCCAAGCCCCGATGATTTCCCCCTGATTTTCCATTGTCGCAAAGTCCCGGGGACGTCTCTGTGCTCGTGCGCAACCGCGCGGCTGATGTTTCTTTTTTGTAATGATTCTGAGTGCGGAAATATACAGAAAATCACAGAATGGATGCTTTTCAGTTTGTGGAAATCCATACAGAAACTAGAATTATGCACGCGTTTTAACCTTTGTACTCATGTAATTAGATTGCGGGTGTACATCTTCACATACGCGTATTGGCCCTGACAAAAACCCTTTTACCCTCTAGTTCGCATCAAAATAGGTCGTAAATGGATGTCCATCCCCACATTCATATGGGAAGATCAACGCATTGATGAATCACCATATAGGTTCAACTAGTGAAACATGTCTATCTTGTGGGAAACGTAGTCATAAACCTTCAATTGGACATTGCCATTGATTTTCCCAGCTACAGTAACCTCCAGTGCTAGCAAACATGGCACTCAATATATCCGATGATTTTCGCAAAAAAAACTCCATTCACTGGGATTTCCCAGCTAAAACTCGGGATTCTTCTGTTAGATCATCTCCAAACCCCCAGCTGAGCTAAGGAGCCCTTCCTGAAATTTGAGACGCCCTGGCGCCTGGGAGAGGAATGCAATCATAGTCTTTGTCGTCGATGCGTACTGGGCTCCATCAGGCGCATATTTTGGTGCGGAAGATGTTTGGATCTTTGGAAGGGTGCATTCAACTGGGGATATTCCAGAACTGGAGCACAGTATTACCATGTATTACCCTCTGGTAAACTAACATAGCTATGGAAAATCACCATTTTTAATGGGAAAATCAACTATTAATAGCCATTTTCAATAGCTATGTTAGTTTACCAGAGGGTAACCACTTGCCAAACTTGACGATTTCTGCAGACTTGGCATCAGACTTGGAGCAACTGCTTGTTTGTTTTTTTTTGAACTTTCGATCGGGAATAGTTTTGGTTCCCGTGCTCGAAGTTCAGCATGTCCGAAAGTTGAATCACATTTTATCCAAGTATTGCACCGGGTGGACCCGACCTTCCCGTGGTTGTTCACCAACTTGAAAAACAGATTGAGATTCTGACCGCAGTTGACGGACATTCTGACTATCCCAAACATCTCCAAGCATCATCACAACTTTCAGATACTTTTTAGATCTTTTTATAGGATGTGTTAGTTGTCTCAAAGCTTCAACATCACGCAAATCAAGCACCAGATGACCCTTGTTGATATCGGTTGCAAGTCTGCTGATTGGTTGTGGTAGGGGCTTATGAACCTATCTGATTTTTTCCGGAAATCCAGCATGGCCCCCATGGCCATTGGATGCTTTTCCCATCCGACCCCGGGGATGAACTGCAGGTGGGGAGGCCGCTGCCCCTATGACAACACGCCAATCCCAGCCATCGTGGTGTGTGGTGCCATGGGCACAGGTGAATATGTGTGGAGGCCTATCACTATGGGATGGGATCCGTGGTTTGTGTGTTTTTTTTTTCCTGCTTTTTTTGGGGGGTTTAAATTTACAGCCAACTGAAAGGAGGGCCGGGATTTTTGGGATGAACCTCGAAACATAACCTTTTGGTAGTTAACTGTTTTTTTCGCCCTGCCGAAAGGTCATGTTTATGAAGGAACTATGTCGGGCAATTGGTGACAGGTGTGATCTTTCGCTGCCCAAAACCTGGGGTTGACTCCGAGTGATTTGTTGACGTCTTTTTCCCAGTGGCTGATTGATAGAGGGGGCAACCCCATTGAACAACCAATGGGTATTATGATGATAGATAGTATACCAGTATGATATAGTATAATACCAAATCCGTTCGTCTTTTTTTTTCCAAAAGGATATCATCGGATTTGTCATTGTTGCCTTTGGGCATTCTATTCATTTTTTTGGCATGCAAGCATGTTTCGGCTAGTCAAAGTAACTACTGACCATGAGGGGCTTACTGAAACAGTGATGAGTAGTTAAAGACTGGTGCTGGACTGCGTGGCCTCGGAAGTAAAACAACATCAAGATACAAACCCAATTTCCATTTCATACATTTTGTCTGGAGGCGAATGCTTGCCAACCTTCCTTAGTCCAAAACGATGCCGAACAGCTGCCAAGGTTTACCACGAAAAGTTGACGGAGGCACGAGAACCAGGAGGTGGAGGGAGATTGAACGTGATGAATGTTTGCAGGATACAAGAATACAAATAGACACACCAGCACACACACATATATATATAATATTATATACATACTGTATATATATATATATATATGTATACACAATGCATATTAAACGCATCCATCGAAGCGCTCAGAACGCTGGTCATTGTGAGCTCAGTGACGTGACTTGGGAGGCGAGACGTACTGGTGGCGTTCCATGCAGCGTTTGGGGCTCCGGACATGGTTCTTGTTGGGTGAGGTACTTAAAATCTGACGACGCATAGATCTGGAAGGATGATTAATAATTAATAAGGGGAATCATCCCCAAATGACCTTAGTTCAGGTTGTATAGCGAATTAATTTACCCAGATAGACGGGTTATGCTGGGTTGTGATGGGTTTGTCTGAACATGTTCGGAAAATGCCCCAAATCCACTCATAAACGGCCTCATTTTTACATATCTGTCCGATTAAAATGGCCTAACATCTGCATGGGTCAATCCACCATCTTCAGACAAACCTATAATATATGTGAGATGTTTGGGCACTTCATGACTATATACAGGTCACGTTTGGGAATTCAAAGCCACGGATGACGATTTTCAATCACGATTCAGCAGGGGCAGGTCCAAGCATTCATAGTATTTCATAGTGACCACTGCTGGATTCATAGATTCTCAACGACAGCAGTGTCATCTCATCATCCCCTTAATATTAAAGACACCCCTAGACCCCCTGATTTTAGCATTGGATCTATTCATGTGATATTTTGGGATCCCATTTTGGGACTTATTTGGGGGAAGAGATGATTCAACCACTTGCTCTTAGGTGTCGGATTGTCCTGGGGTAGCACCCTCCTGTGGCACTCGGCTCGGGTGCCGAGGAAGGGGCTAAGGGGGAATCTAAGGCCACAGGGCTCAAAAACTCACTTTTTGTATCAATTTTGATGAACAATCCAATTCTGTACCTGATTCAGGGACTGAAGATTATCGGATATCCTCCACTTGTGGCGGCATTTGTTTTTGTGGCTTTCTGTGGCCGAATCCTGTATTTGTTTTTTGGGTCAGGTTTGTCCTTGTGGGTTGCAGTAGAGAAATTCGGGAAGTGCCCAGACCCCGCAACCTGGAAACTTTTCGTGTGCATAAGAGGACTTTATTTCAACGGGAATGTTTACGTCAACATTCAAGCTTGCGAAAGGACAACTTGAATGTCCCAGAATTGGTTTCGGGGAAATTTATGGGAACTTCCTATTTTGAGGATTTAAACCATGGTCTCCTGTAGATTTTCACATAAACACACCTTTGATTCATGGGTTTCCCCTTGTCGAGGGCTGCACCCAGCAGTTGCAACTGCTGTGGTACGCGGCACTGCGGCCGGACGGTCTGCGGCGTACCATGGAGCCGAGATGGGCATGGATGGAGGGGATGATGGGTTGATTTCAGGGAATTCTTGGGCGAACCCCATAGGTCCCATAGGTTTTTCCTTGTTTTTGGCAAGGATATCCGAATAGGAGCCCCCAAAATCCCATGGTTTGTCATAAAATTTCCCTATTAAATGGCTATATATTTATATATATTTAGTTTAGTTGGGGAAATTAACCATATTTTCAGACACACATCCATCCAAAGATGGGAATGGAAGCGCGAGGTGTTTCCGAAGCAGCTTTCATCTTAGTTGCTTCCTGAGAGTTGCGGCTCAGCTGTATCTGGAACCTAAAGATCCTCAAAGATATTGGCTGGACTCAGCAAACCAAGCGTGAGGAGTGCTGGACATCGCTGCTGGGACATGGAGCAGGAGATCTGACCCACAGCAGTTCGCGGTTTCGTTGAATTTCGGCCAAATTCAAATATTTTAAATTGGGACATCTTTGTTTTCAGCAACCACTCCATTTTCCTATGGTTTTCCTATGGTTTTCCCATAGAAATAGTGGATTTTCCAGTGGTCTGTTGCAATTGGGAGAATGATCCAGTCGGCAGGAGGAGATTCCCAGACCTCGAGGTTGGGATCCACTGGGATCCGGTCATGCGTGTCATGGGTGCCATGGGGATGAATCCATTTTCATAGGGATTTCACATATATTCATTGCAATATATATGTATATATATATACAGATATATACAGATATATGATATATGGATTCCCATGAAATGGGATGGATGACCATACACCATATACTATCCATATACTATCCATATACTATCCATATACTATCCATATACTATCCATATACTATCCATATACATCCATATACTGATACTATCCCAAAAAACAATCTTTGATCCTAACACACATCAGTGTACCAGCAGAGATATGACTTCAGACCCAGCTGGGCTGATCCCCAGTTGGTGATGCCCAAGTGCCCAAGAATCCACTTAGAATTCCCCAAAAAAATCACCGGATCTCTTGGCTGATGCTCCCCAGTTGGGGTTTGTTTGAAGATAGGACACCCCTGAATCTACTACTGGTTAATCATAATTTTCCTGTTCAAATGGCCACAATTGGGGAACCCCCACTTTCAGACACTCCCAAATCTCATATCAAGTTGGTATCCTGATCATACACACCCATTCTTAACATCATTGCGGGCCATCATTGGGGAGTTCATCCCCAACCCATATCATAGGACGTTGGTTATATACTTACCTAGTCCCGCTATATATCCCTACTTGGGGGTGCAGTTCCAGTTTTATAAACCAAGAATTATAGGGGTACATCCCAACGTATGGAGGGTATCACCATGGTTGCATCCATTTGAAATTTGAGCTGCACCCGCAGGTATGGTAAAACTCATTAATATCCACTATGATATCTCCATGAAACCTCCATTTTTCATGGCTAAACCAACATTTTCCCACGATATCCTTATGATATCCTCCCTTTTCCCGACCTTTGGGGAGTTCATCCAGCAGCAGGTCACGATTTCCAGGCCACTACTCGGCGAAGATTAGCAGGGAGTCTTGAGGGTCGGAACATGGTGGAACCGTGATTCATCATGGTTCAGCAGGAAACCATACATATTGTATATTTATTTGATATTATTTGGGGGTTTCTTAAAAAAGGAGAATCCCCAATGGGTTTCAATACTACGTCATGGTCTAATTTGGATGATTTGCGGGTACCCCCCATTTTAAGAAACCTCCGTTTTTTGGGCCCCACTTTAGGGAAATGCCTGGCAGGGGCCTAGCTCCTCATGGTTCTTAGACCCCCCTTTTGGTACTAAGACCTTCTTAGAACAAAAGTGGTTCTTCGAAGGGGTTCTGGGTACATATCATATGATATATGTAATGTACATGTGAATGTGAATGTATGTAAGTGTTAATCTCAATGTTACTGTCGCTAATGTGCTTGATGGGATATTTACAATACCCCACACATACATTACCATCTGGTTATTTAACATAGCCATGGAAAATTGCCCATTTATAGATGGTTTACCTATTAAAAATTGTGATTTTCCATGGCTATGTTAAATAACCAGATGGTAACAATAAGAGCTTCTAACCATCCCATGATATCCACCCAACTTGTCGCAGAGTCCACGGCTGAGATGTCAGCACCTCGCTTCAGACCATGCCCCCAATGCGGGGTCCGAGTGCCCAGAGTGGCTGGTGGGGCACCGGTACCGGAGTCCAGGAGTCCAGTACTTGAGCTGGTTCTTCTTTGGAATGGGTTACCAATTTCATGAGACAACAACAACTTTTTTTTTCATCTCCTGTTACGTCTCTGACCTCAGGATGGTTACCTCTAAGTGTGCAGCTGCTGGGGGAACGAGTGAACCAAAATCCACCGAAATCCAGTCTTGACTGCTGAATGCTGCTAGAAATTCCAAAGGGTCCATGCCGTGGCGGATAAGAGGCACTTGTAGGATTTTCCCAATATCGGTTCCAAGTATTTTTCTACATGAAGGTTTCCTAAAATGGGGGTACCCCAAGTCCATGGGTTTCAAATTCAATACTATATAAGTCATGGTCCAATGTTTTGGATGATTTGGGGTGCCCGGATAGCCCTATTTTAAGAACCCCCCATATGTTCCAAGTATCCCCCGTTCTTTTCCGGGCTGGCTCCGGGCTGGCTCCGGGCATTGCGGCAGGTGATGGTTGAGCACAGTGGTGGCTGCAACATGGTGCCGGGGATCCACCGGTGTTGGTATGACGAAATTGGTAGAGCCAGTGATAAGACAAGTCTAATAGGCCATTTTTCGAAAAAAAAAACAAGCAAATCTGGTTGGTGCTTTGGAATATGGCTTTTATTTTCCCATATATTGGGAACAACAATCCCATTTGATTAATATTTTTCAGAGGGGTTGAAACCACCAACCAGAAATGGTCGATTTGTTTGTCAAATCCTCGTTTCATATTGCCAGTGCTTGCCGGGCAATGGATGGTCCCAGCATTGGACCTCGGTGCTGTAGCACTCAGCTGCAAATGTCGTCTTTCTAACCCCATTTTGGCAACCAGTAGATATCTCAGGACATAATCTACATTTACATGTATCGCTGTATCGCCAATTATAACTAGTAGGTTTAGTAGGGCAGTAGGGCTTGTCACTGGACCCCAAGAGCCCGAAAAAATGGCGGCGCCGCCCAGATCTATCATGACACCTGCCGAACACGCTGGTGCTTCATTTGCCGCAGAGCTCGGAGACCCAAGGGCAGAGGCGCCCATCACCAGTGAGGATCTATGCCCCCAACAAGATACAGAAGTAATATGTCACTATTTTGTGTACATTTCCATCTTTTTTTGGAGGGGTTGATATACTTGAAGTGTACATCCTACCCCTTGGCATGAGTTTTTTTTCTCACCCTTAGGGTGTTTCTTCTTCCTTATGCCAGAGGTGTGTGGATGTCGAGGTGGGAATGAGGAGATTTCTGAAATCTCTGAGGTGGGCACTTGCCAGGACTTTGACTGCAAGGCATTGATTTTACCGTGGCGCTGTGGTGGTTTCAACACGTTACCACTGTTCATTTCCATCATTTCCATCCTTATTTGGGGGGGTGACAAACGGCGCCCATATTTTGGGCAAAAGGACACCAGAGTGTTGACCCATAGCCACATGATAAGTGTCAGTAACCCCAAAAAGACAGAAACGCAATTTACATTTTTTTTTAAAAATCATACTTATCTATACGTACTTTTAATCTTGTTGGGGGTCTATACCACAAGTTATGCTTTTTATGAAGGGTTCATGGCACCACCAGCCGCATTTTTCAAGCACAGGATCCAATCGTTGAGCCAGGCTCCAACGGGTGGTTCACAGCCTCCCACACCGCGAGGATGGCGTGGAATGGCGGACGAGATGTTGCTGGCAATGGCTCATAGCGGCTCAAAGATGGGTCATAGATTTTTGATGATTTTTGTTCATACGGTGAAACCGTAGATATTTTTTATTATTTTTTGGGGTGCAAGAACTTTGAGCCAGGAGCAACCATCTTTTCAAACAGCACCATGCACTCCGTTGGATGAGATGAGTTCCAGACTTATTCCAGACCTCCACAAGGATCTGACGGGTACAGGATGTTAAACAACGATTCCCATCAGATACGTAGCAGTAGGTTACACAATGACCATTCATATACTGTATTCATTATTCATGTATATTCATATTGAACCACTATGAATAAGGACAACTCCCTACTGTTCCGTACTGTTGCATCAGAAACTTCCTCAGGACCCATCCCTGGCCCCGAGCGCGCCACAGAGCGGGGAAGGCGGGGAACGCTGAAGGTCTAAGGAGATCTAAGGATAACGGATGGACCTGGATCAAAATGATTATTAAAAAAGTGGAATAATTATATGAAATAAGCTTCGGTGGTATCCCCAACAGCCGCAACGTTCATCTCTCTGAAGCAAGCTGCGAACCTGACCTGGCTCTGCACCAAAGCCTCTCACACCTTCTCCGGAACCTTTTCCGGAACCCTGTTGAACCTGACTTGGCTCTGCACCAAAGCCTCCCGGAACCTTCTCCGGAACCTTCTTTGGGACCCTGTTGAACCTGACTTGGCTTTGCACCAAAGCCTCCCAGACCTTCTCCGGAACCTTCTTCGGAACGCTGTTG
>Ga0126342_10021341_pt1 | contig 10806 bp, 15 predicted proteins | sample Cyp1metagenome_FD_92528 | JGI IMG/M metagenome (GOLD analysis project Ga0126342, IMG submission 92528) | Coral microbial communities from Lord Howe Island, Old Settlement Bay, Australia - Cyphastrea 1 metagenome | ecosystem: Host-associated > Invertebrates > Cnidaria > Coral ... | reverse complement strand
CATCATCATCATCATCATCTCCACATCCTTAGCACCCTCGTCCTCATCATCATCCCGATCAGCTGCCGCAGCCTCATCATCATCAGCATCATCATCAGCATCATCATCATCATCATCATCATCATCATTGTCATCATCGTTGTCATCATCATCATCATCATCACCATCACCATCAATCATCATCATCATCATCATCATCAGTATCAGTATCAGTATCAGTATCAGTATCATCATCATCACCATCATCACCATCATCATGAGCATCATCATCATCATCATCATCATCACCATCATCATCATCACCATCAGCATCAGCATCATCATGTTCTTTTCCTCATCCTGATCATCCTCCTCCTGATCATCATCCCGCTGGCATTGAAGATACGTCTTCCCTTCCTTCTTTCTCCTACCCCGCTAGCTTTCGTCATCCACCCCCGGCCTCAAGTTCATTCATTCATCCATCCATCCATTCATGCGTTCATTCATTGGTTAATTGGTCAATAGGTTCAACCATTCATTGATTCATGGATTCACTGATCTGTTGGTTCATTGATTCATTGGTTCGTTGCTTCGTCGATTCATCGATTCATGGGTTCATTGATGCAGTGATTCAGTGTTCATGCATTCGTTGATTCATTGATCCATTTTTGCTCATTGGTTCCTTCGAATCATTGACGCTTCTTTGATTCATTGATGCTTTGCTTGACTGGTTCATTGATTCATTGATTCGCTGAAGCATCGGTTCACTGGATCATTGAGTCAGTGGTTCATTCATTCATGGGTTCATTGAATCATTGATTTACAGATTCATTGATTCATCGACTAAGTACCTCACTGAACCACTGATTCGCTGAGTCATTGAGTCACTGATTGAATGAATCACTGGTTCGTCGACTCACCGGGTCAATCGTTCGTTGACTGTTGACTCATTGCTTCACTGAATCATCGGTTCATTGATTCATTGATTCTGTGACTCATTGACTCACTCATTCATTCGTTCGTTCGTTCATTCATTCATTCATTCAGTCATTCATTCATCCATCCATCCATCCATTCATTGACTCACTGATGCAATGTCCCACCGAATCATGGTTTCATTGATCCATAAACTAACTATTTCACTCATGTCATTCATTGATTCATTGCTTCCTTGATTTGTTGACTCACTGGTTCATTGGTTCATTGATCCACCCATTCAGTGATTCAATGTTCATGCATTCGTTGATTTACTGATTCATCGATTCGTTGGTTCATTCAGTCAGTTGTGCGTGGCTTCTTTCATGTCATCTCGTTGGCATCATGGGGCGGGCACTATCTTATTCTTTACATGTAAGTACAGTCCACCAATATCACATCACTATGCACGCCACAATTTAATTACTTTCATAAACCGGTATTATCGGGTTGAACACATGTACCCAACTCATTTACCCCCGCTAACGAGGTGAAATTAGTGAGCACCGAAGAGCTGATGCTCGAGGCGGAAAAGGTGGTGGAAAAATGGTGATTTTCACCAAGAATCGGTTTTCAGTTGCTCTTTCTGTGGGGTAAATGGCCTCAAAGGCAATGTTTTTTTTGTTGTTTCGATTGGCCAGTGGGGTTCCATGGGGGTTTCACAGAGCGTATACCGTCTGGTAACCGTGGCAATGGAAATCCAATAGTTATAAGAGGTTCTTCCCCTTATGTAAAACGATTTTCCATTGCCACGTTGGATTACCAGGGGTATTTAAAAAATGTACATGCCCAACCTGCCAATGGTTCAGCATGATTGACCAACATTTTTGGAGAATGGCCTTTTGGTGCCTTAGTTTTTGGCCTACTATGGATTTACTGTACATCTGCAACCCAGGCAACCCAAGAACTTGGTCATTCCTTGTATGGAACCATGTCAAAGTTTTGGGGTACTCAACTTTGATTTGAGTCATACCCTTTTCACTTGGGTTGAAGCTCTGTGTTTGTTGTTTCATTTCCTTTCTTTTTCGGATTCGAGTAACTGCAGCAAACACATATTACCATTGCTAGACAGAACCGGTGAAATTTTTGTTCATCCTTCGTTGTATTCCAACTTGTGACCTGGGCTAGATCCCCAGTTTTGTTGGTGTGAATTTTCCCCTCATTGTGTTTTGGGTTTGATCCAATTGTCCTTCTTTCCTCTGTTTTTTTTCAACATTTTTCCAGCATTTTTGCTTGTTTGTTTGTGTGTGTTCTGCAGATTTTTTCCAAAATTTCTAATTCTTTGCAGACTTTTCCACCATAAGGTGGTTGTTTTCTGTTCCGAGTTGGTTAAAATATAAACCTATGATAGATAGCCCATGAACTACTTCGATGTATCTATCACAACTAGTTGACCTTGTGAAAATTCTCGAGTTAGTTGAGTTAGGTCACAAGCTGATGCACCCCTACCCAGCACCACTTGTTGTTTTTGTCGGAAAATTGAAACCATCGAACTTTAGATGTATCCTGATCTACCATAAACATCCATACACCATAGTGCCATAGTAGAACTTACCTATGTGTCACTTGGTTGGTGGTTATAGTTATCCCACTTGATTTGGTTAATTCAACACACTTTCCTAGTTAAACCCCTTAACATTCTTGGTTGTTTACTGGTACAACCCTATGTTTTTTCTGCTAAATCTATGGACCATCATAGTTTTTGTAGGGAAATCATCATGTTTATCATCCATATCTCTGGGCCATGGCTTTCATAGCGACATGATCATACTGGCAATATTTCCCATCCATTTCCATATGTTTTCCCAATCTATTCCATAGATTTTCCATATGTTTTCCTGTATTTTCCATAAAATTTCCATATGTTTTCCTATATTTTCCATAAAAAATTTCCATGTGTTTTCCTAAGTTTCCAAAGAAAACCCATATTTTTTCCTATATTTCCCATAGATTTTCCATATATATGTTTTCTTATATTTTCCATAAAATTTTCCATATGTTTTCCTACATTTTCCATAAAATGTTCCGTATGTTTTCCTATATTTTCCATAAAATTTTCCATATGTTTTCCTAAGTTTCCAAAGAAAACCCATATGTTTTCCTATATTTCCCATAGATTTTCCATATATATATGTTTTCTTATATTTTCCATAAAATTTTCCATATGTTTTCCTACATTTTCCATAAAATGTTCCGTACGTTTTCCTATGTTTTCCATAAAAAAAAATCCATATGTCTTCCTAAGTTTCCATAGAAATCCCATATGTTTTCCTATATTTCCCATAGATTTTCCATATGTTTTCCTATATTTCCCATAGATTTTCCATATGTTTTCCTATATTTCCCATAGTTTTTCTATATGTTTTCCTAAGTTTCCATAGAAATCCCATATGTTTTCCTATATTTTCCAAAAAAAATTCCATATGTTTTCTTATATTTTCCATAGTTTTTCCATATGTTTTCCTAAGTTTCCATAGAAATCCCATATGTTTTCCTATATTTTCCATAGTTTTTTCCATATGTTTTCCTATATTTTCCATGTTTTTTTTCATATGTTTTCCTAAGTTTCCATAGAAATCCCATATGTTTTCCTATATTTTCCATAAATTTTTCCATATGTTTTCCTATATTTCCCATAGTTTTTCTATATGTTTTCCTAAGTTTCCATAGAAATCCCATATGTTTTCCTATATTTTCCATAAACAAATCCATATGTTTTCTTATATTTTCCATAGTTTTTCCATATGTTTTCCTAAGTTTTCATAGAAATCCCATATGTTTTCCTATATTTTCCATAAATTTTTCCATATGTTTTCTTATATTTTCCATAGTTTTTCTATATGTTTTCCTAAGTTTCCATAGAAATCCCATATGTTTTCCTATATTTTCCATAAATTTTTCCATATGTTTTCCTATATTTCTGATAGTTTTTCTATATGTTTTCCTAAGTTTCCATAGAAATCCCATATGTTTTCCTATATTTTCCATAAAATTTTACATATGTTTTCCTATATTTTCCGTAGTTTTTCCATATGTTGTCCTAAGTTTCCAGAGAAGTTCGATATGTTTTCCCATTTTTTCCATTCACCAAGCCCCGTTGGACAACCAACCTTTCTGTCAGGCCGATGCTGGAGATTGGGCCTCGGTGGCGTACCACTTGGCGCGGGAGCGCAAAACTGCAGGCCATAGCCTATGATACCATAGGTTTTACCCAGCTATATATATATATATTGGTAAAATCATAGGTTATAGGATGATAACCAAAGTTTTTCCTTATTGGCCATAACCTATATATGTGGTTAATAAGGGGTTCATAATAGCCTATTAGCCTGAATTCAATAATAAATAACAATGGTTAATAGTAACCTGAATCATCCCCGAATGGCCTTAATTCAGGTTTGTGAAATATTATAATTTACCGATTTTACCTATATATATATATGCACATATTATACACCCACCTATAACATAGTATCATGTATCAATGGATTTTAATAGATATAATGTGGGTAAAACAATGCCATAAACCCTCCATGACTGGGAACACCTATTTATGGTGAAATTGGGGATGGCTTATTATTGTTTTGTTTTACTATTTTTTTACAAAAAATAAACGTATGTGCGTAATGCATAAATGGTCAGCGGCCTCAGAAGCTACACTTACTTGATCGAGAAGGCGCTGAACAAAGATACAGTATATCACAGACCGCAGTGTTTCATGGCTCGACAGTACGGGCACTAATGATCCACTTGATGTCAGGATTTTTGCAGCTCAAATGTGGGAATATGTATATGTATTATATATATATACATATAGATACAAGTCCGTATAATATCGTCCCCATACAGGGGTGTGTCCTATGTATAGCATTCAACCATAGTGATGGAAATCTATGACTTTCCAACAATGATTTTGTCAAAAAATGACTGGATAGTGGAGATATAGTGCTAGATATAGTGCTATATGTATATAGCCAGCAATATGTTTTTTTGGGTGAATCTGAATAGGCTATACCCCCAGCATGGCCATTTGAAAATGGGGAACATGATGAACTTTTTCAGTGATGGTGGATGGTGATGGTGAATGCCATCCGAGTTTTTTTGACCAAAACGCAGACGGCAGACAAGGTTCAAATTGCCACTGAAATGGATTTTGAAATGGATTGTAACAACATATATAGTTAAAACATGTTACAGCCATATCGTGATTCCGTCAGATTTGAAATGGCTTTTGCCACTGAATTCTGCATCTCGCGTTGTACGCGTAGTATTTGTTGCGGGTGTCCCAACCACAACTTGCACCAGGTGATGTGGCCTTGAGGCAGCGGCATTTCCAGTACCACGATCCAAGGGCACGGCAGGCGGAATCCGGTGCCACCGGTGGCCGCACTTCCGAACCGACGGTTCCAGGTGTTTCCGAAGGTGACTATGGCATGACAAAAATGGCCTCAAAAAATGCCCACAAAAAAAAGAAGGATCCGAAATTTTTAGATGCCAAGAATCGACGCAAACAGCATCAACAGGGTTGAAACTGCACTGACTCCGTTCTAGGCTTTGAGAACAGGCAGCTTTCCGGTGGCACTTGCGAACAAAATTTTGGGTCAGGACATTGGATACTCCAAGCTTGCTTGGTGTTGTACTAGATGTGTTCATTTCTTGCGTCCCATACTCAGGTTGCTTTATTGTTAAGGGTGTGGAATTGATCTGGGTGTCTCTGAAAATGAACCAGAAGCTCACCATACCCCTTAAACATATACCTTTATTCATATCCGATTAATTCCCATTATACAATGTGTGTACATATATACACATCTATATAATCCAGATCCGATGATATTCCAGAAATCTCCAAGAGATCCGAGTTCGCAGGCCCTACGTCGCGCCAGTGGTGCATGCTTGGTCACGTTGCCTTACGATCTCTGCCAGCTTGGCTCATTTGCAACAGGGCCAAGTGTGAGACTTGGTGTGATGGCAGCCCAGTTACCTAGCTAGAACCCTTATATACATATATATATATTTATATTTATGTATTGCATAATTAAACATGTAGATACTGTATGTATATACATATATGCTGTATTAGATTTATGCACACATTATTTATATATAGATTAATAGATTCATACATATGTGTATATGGAACGGTTGATCTATAGACCCTATATCATATACGGTTGCACATCATGACATATATTACATACATACACATACACATATTGTGTGGGTATGGGTGAAGTTACTGGATACCCCGGAACATGGGATGCCTGTCGTTCCCAGGCCCCAGGGCCTCTATATCCATCCACATATTGGGTTACAATAACACTTAGCCTGGGGTAAACCTACAGAAAGTTGTGGAACATGCCCAGCTATACAAGCCAAAAAACATCATACGGTCAATTTTCGAAGGGAAACTCTTGATTTTCCATGATCTTTTGAATCTTTTTGTCCAGTTACCGAGAAAAATCCCTTGTCTTACGCCAGGTCTGGCGTACACCAAGACGGGCAAAGTGTCGCAGGATCGACACGTGGAGCATCCCCGCTGGCTCAACCCCAAGCCTAGAAAGGACGAGAAGCTCCGCGTTGGGATGCTGGGGATGGTGGGGGTTTGGTGGAATTTTCCATCGAGTGAATGCCATTGACTAACCAGCTCTGACAGGGTGATCCTTCGCGTGCCTGAAACCAGTGGCAACGACTTGTTCTAACGAACCATGCGAGTTTGTCTTGAAAAGAGGCCCCAAAATTCACTGTTATATGACCCTTTTCCTTCTTAAAGTTGCTATTTTGAGAGGAGGCCCTGTCATCCCCATTTTCAGATCAACCCGTTGGTCGTCAAAAGTTCCTAGACATGGCCGGATCAGCGCTAGGATCAGCGCTTCCTTCTGGCCGGAGGTGTCTGCAGTGTTGTCGTGAGAACACACCGACCACTAAAAAAAAAAGGTCCCAGGTTCCCACCGGACGAAAACTCAGAGGGGGGTACATAAGCTGTTGTTTTTCACAACCAGTCTGGATAAGCAATTACACATGGGGAAAATGAAGCTGACACTCAAATGAGTTTGAAAAGGACACCGTTGCGCCAAGAAACAGGCTCTTTCCCTTACGTCAGAGAACGCTGCTTCTACTCTTTTATACAGTGAGGCTTTCGATCCAGACAAAAAGATAAATAATATCATATCTACATATACGTACAATATATATATATATATATTTATTTATTACGTGTATATTAATATATACATATATACACATCCATATCTATTTACATATTTATGCTTTTCAAATACATATTTGTAGATCAGATCAGGTTAGAATTAGATCAGGTTAAATTAAGACATGGCTTTGTCGATCGTTTTATCCCTAAATCCATTGGATTATCATCATTTTCCCCAGACAAAAATGTCATTTTATGGGGTGAAACCCATTTTCAGATGGCCTGCAATGTGACTTCCCAGATGCCGAATGCAGCCGCTGCCGTCGCGACGAGAAAGCCAGCTGCCATGGCCACCGACGAGGTTTGGAGTCGGATTTACACCTCAGTCACTAGGGTAAACGAACATAGATGTGGAAAACCAAAACCTAGAAACATCATCTATAAATATCTATAAATTTAGTGAACATTTTTTTCCACATCTATTTTTGTTCACAGGAGGGTAACCATGAAACAAATAGAATGAAAAGTGGGTTTATTTACCCAGAGATGGTAATCAATCCATTTTTAATAGGGACTTTGATGAACCCATGATGTTTGGAGTCCCATGGAATGGGATGGATGAACATAAACAATATACTGTGTTTTGATCCTAGCAGACTTTTTTTTTCGTTCCTTCCCCTGTTCACATGGTGGATGTGGATGCCATGATGAATGTAGGGGATGAAAACCACACCTTTGGGATTATAGAGAAGGGGTGTTTAAAATTAGGGGGATCAGTATATGGTTGTATTATCTGGATATTATACTGTTTTAACAGTGATAAACATAAGGTTAGCACTAGGGATATTCAGATAATCATATGAGCTATCATGTGAGCTAGTGATTATAGGGTTATGATTGTGGTTATGATGATGACAGTAACCATTTTGTTATGACCAATAATTATGTTTTTTTTTGCTTTGGGGATGAGTTAGCAATATGTCTCTGATGATGATGACGACGATGATGATCATCATCACCATCACCATCACCATCACCATCACCATCACCATCACCATCATCGTCATTACCACCACCACCACCATCATCGTCATTACCACCACCACCACCACCACCACCACCAGCATCATCACCACCACCACCACCACCAGCATCATCACCATCATTATTGTTATTATTTTAGGGGTACTCTGATAATCAGATAATCAGACGGGCTGTCACGATCACAATATACCTGACATGGGTATCATTTTTCATGGGAGTCAGGAGTACGCATTCTGAAGATCCCCAACTCAGCCAGGGAAGCAGCTCCCGGATGGTTGGTACTCCATGGTTTGGGCGCCCCAGAGGGCTGAAGTTGCTTCTGACTCATCGAATCTTTGGCAACGAAAATCTGACGCCCCTTGCAACTTGGCGCCCAAGCCGACTCCTTCAAGGACTTTGACCTTGTGACTCCTTGTTGCAGGTGCAATATCCGCTGGGTGACGCACCGCACTTGCTGCGCAAGGTGCAATTCAGGGTGGAAGCAGTAGGTTGAAACTTTGCAGGACTCCTTGGGATCATATAAACCAAAATCCCAATGAATCGTCATTTCTTGTTGCTTGAAGATCTAAAGATTCGCATTTCAACGCACCCACATTTTGATACATTTTGATCATCTGATATCGATCCGTAGCCATTTTGGCTCAAGCAGCACTGGCTCAAACTCCTGCTGATCCAGTTCATCATCAAAATGCAATTCTTAGCTTTCTTCCGGGCAAAGAGGAGCTTTTGCGCCCGACGCGCAGCACAAGCTGAGGAGTCCAATGATAGGGCCTTGGCCACAAAGTCGGCGATTCTTGGTCTATTTTGTTTGAGGTGCTGTAAAGCTCGGAGGCGACGAGATGAACAGAAGCGTGCCCAGGAGAGCGTCAGTGACGACATGCAAATCAGTACCAGCACAGCTGAGCCAAGGAGCCTTTCGAGTCAAGTGTGCTACGTCATGCGACCTGGTCCGAGCCGAGAGTATGAAGTTGAAACGCAGCTTCTGCTGAACTTTCTCGGACCTGGAGACATCCTGGTGATGGACGTGAAGGCGACGCCTGGCCTAATGGCCGGGCACACGCTTCTGTGCATGTCCAATGTGCAGTGGAACAGCACCTTGCGCATGTACCAGATTGACACCGCAGAGTGCACTCGCCAAGAAGAGCACGGCGGGTTTTACCGTGCGACGCACTTGCTGACTCACCTCCCCTTGAAACTGGTGGGCGAGCTGGTTTCAGGCGAGCTGAGCGAGTACAGCGATGAGAACACTTTTCTCTTCCTTCTTCGTCCTCCTGCCTTGAGAGAAAGAGTCCACGAGGACGTTTTCACAAAGGTGGTCCGAGACGTTGAGGAGCTTTTGCCTTGATGTCACCACACATGTTCGCAATGATGACAAGCTGTTCTACCAAGAGCTTGCCCAATCACAAGGTGACGTTGCGGCGGATGAAGGTATCAATGGATTATGGAGGCGCATCAAACACATTCTGCCTAAGAATGCTGCCAAGACACGCTCCAATATCCGATGCCAAGGACCTAGTGGTGATGCTCTTACTCAACATTATTGTGCACTGGAAGCTGGCCAGTCCATTGCATATGACGATTTATTGAGCTGCTGTGCTCAAAGACAGCTTGACAATCTTGCTGAACAGCCTCTTCAAATTGCCATCACTGAGCCCCCCACACGAGTTGAAATTGAAACTCTTTGTCTCCAAGCTCAACGAGGACGAGCGCCGGGACTTGATGCTGTCCCTGCTGAAGTGCTTCAAAGTCTGATTGCATTTTCTTCCCACGCCATCTTTGACTTGATGTTCAAGGCTTGGGTGACTGCAGCGGAACCTCTACAATGTAAAGGCGGTGCGATCCACTCAATCGCAAAGAAGGCAGGTGGCCTCACCGCTGCCAATATGAGGGGAATCATGTTATTGGACAACATTGGAAAAATTTACCATGCCCTGGTGCGTTCTCGTTTGCTTCCATGGGCAAATGGCAATCGACTGCCTACTCAGTTTGGGGGATTCAAAGGCCAGCAGCCTGCATTTGCCTCTTTGATGTTGCGATCGTTTGTCAACTTTGCCGCTTCAAAACGTGTCTCAACAGCAGTGGTCTTCGTTGACGTCAAGAGTGCATTTCATTGCCTATTGCGTCAACATGCTTTTGGCACTGGTGATTGTTTTCCTGCTGCCTTAGCCGACACTTTACGTCGAGAGGGACTTTGCGTTGACACGCTTTTAGCTGAAGCCCGACGGCATTCTTCTCATTTTGTCGATCAAGTTTCTCCCTCTTTGGCGCGTGTTGCCCAAGATGCTCACTGTTCGACGTGGTTTGTTTGCCCTCAATTGCCTGATTGCTTTGAGACCACGAGAGGCTCTCGGCCTGGTTCTCCCCTAGCAGACCTGGCGTACAATGTGCTCATGACCTCGCTTTTGAATGAATTGCAATGTGAGGTTCATGCCATTGGCTCCATCATGACAGCTCATGCTTTTCTGGAATTTGTCATGCCCGTGCTTGCATGGGTTGATGACATTGCCATGCCAGTGTCCTGCATCGAGGCCGACTCTTTGGATGCGACCTTGGCGCAAGTCATGTTGATCATGCATCAGGTGTTCAACCGCTTTGGGCTGCGCTTGAATCTCAGCAAGGGTAAGACCGAAGCAGTTGTCCACTACAGAGGACCCAATGCT
>Ga0126342_10021340_pt1 | contig 10807 bp, 8 predicted proteins | sample Cyp1metagenome_FD_92528 | JGI IMG/M metagenome (GOLD analysis project Ga0126342, IMG submission 92528) | Coral microbial communities from Lord Howe Island, Old Settlement Bay, Australia - Cyphastrea 1 metagenome | ecosystem: Host-associated > Invertebrates > Cnidaria > Coral ... | reverse complement strand
CCCGTCCAACACGCGCGCGCGCGCAAATAAGCTCTCCGCGCGCGCAAATAAGCTCTCCAAATCGCAAATAAGCTCACCAAATCCACTTTTGGAGAGCTTATTTGCGCGCGCGCGCGCGTGTCGGACGGGCGCGCGCGAACGCATCTTAGCCTTGCTCGGGCACCTCGCGCGCGCGCGCCTCTATTTGCTCGCGCGTCTCGCGCGCGAGCCTGTCGTTGCTCGCGCACGTCGCGCGCGCACGTGTTAAATGCTGCGCGCGCGATTTCAACAGGAAATGTTTCATATGTTTTAAAAAATGACAAGATAGGGCCCTAAAAAGCCTGGTTGGTATCATAAATGGTTGTATCTCAATGGTTCAAATGGTTGGAAGAATATGTTAATGATAGTGATTAGAACACTGCTTGGTGCTGACTGGAACCATGGAATTTTTAATGACTTTCCATTCAGTTGGGAATTTCATGATCCCAACTGACGAACTCCATCATTTTTCAGAGGGGTGGCTGAACCACCAACCAGTTATTAAGCATTATCAGCCATGATTAACCATTATTGACCACAATTAACCATATGATTAACCACTATTTTTCAGAGGGGTGGTTGAGCCAACCACCAACTAGCTATGGTTTTATCATGATCTTCTGTATGTTTATAAAATGGTTATCCCCTGCAGGTATTTTTCCGGTTATAAAACGAACCAGTCCAGCCCAGTTACCTACCATGAACAGCTCCTGCAAGGATGATTTTTTGTGCCCAATTCATTCAACTCAAACCTGCAAAAAAGGTGCTGCCCCAGTTCGGAAAGCTGCTTTGTAATTTTTGTAACTAGATTATCTTCGGTTTATGGTGATAAAATAACTGTGGTCGGGTTTGTAAAACCGAGCTACAACCAGGGGACGCCACCTTTTTGGTAGACCCCACGTAACTTGGGCATCACTTTGTACCATAATTATTGTTTTCAGCTACTCCCTATGGATCCAAAGACTGTTTGAGAAGGTACAAAAAACCCTCCAAATCATACCCCAGTCCCACTTCCTAAGAAGGTACGATTGGATCCATAGGGCTAAAATGGTCCAGTAATTTTGAGGTGTGTTGTCTTTGGTAAGTTCTGTCGCTAGATGGATTTGTTGTAAAAAATCCCTTGGTGGATTCCCGTCATGGGATAGATGACCGACCATACGACGTGACATTCCATGCCAGCCCTTCTGGCTTTTTTGTCCTATATAACTTGTCCTATAAATGGGATTTTTGTAGGGTTAATCCACTGAAATCACTGGGGTGAACTAACCCACTTACGATTCGTGGGATGAACCACCAAGTATATGTTGACCTACATAAAATGACCATGGCAAAAAATAGCACTTTTTGCCGCAAAGAAAAGCTAGGAACAGCCACCCCTTCTGAAGGATGTTTTCTCCTGGGTAATTTCACCATGGCGTGACAGCTCAGGACGAATCGCAACGATGAGCAGATGCTTTTTGCCGGAGTGCAGCCACCCGTGAAGACGCTCGGATTTTTCGAATTCATTATGACATGGGAAAAAGCCCCTGGAGGCTACCTTCCCTGGTTTTCACAACTGGTTGGTGGTTTCAAACATGTTTTATGTACCATTTCATATATGGGATGTCATCCTTCCCATCGACTTTCATATTTTTGAAGATTGTCAAAACCACCAACCAGACAATGTTGCCCCCCCCCAGTTATGATTCCATCTATATATGTAACTGTAGAATACTGTAGATATACAACGATGTACACCAAAAACCATGCTGTAAATATGATTTCAGGCAACTTAGTGGAAGCGTTCTGCCTTCTCCCATGTGCACCTTACAACGTTGGATGGTCTGAGCATGCGTATATAAATTGCTTTTAAGAAAATCATACATGGGGATTTCTTAAAATGGGGGTACCCCAATAGCTGGATGGCTTACAAAGGAAAATCTCAATCTCAAATGGATGATCTTAGGGTGCCACCAACCTAAGGAAACCTCCACATATGCTATATTTGAAATGTGGGCTCTCCATTATACGTACCCTCTGGTTATGACTAACATAGCCATGGAAAATCACCATTTTTAATAGGTAAACCATCTATAAATGGGCAATTTTCCATGGCTATGTTAAATAACCAGATGGTAAGTTGGATTATAAATACATCTAATCGGATTGTCATACCAAAAACCCTGCTAAACCTCGTGATTTGAATCAACTTACCTATCTTGTGGGCCCCACATTGCAGAAGTTCACTGAATACTTGGAGGTACAGTTCCAGTTGTAACTGGATGTACAAGCATAGGCTTTGGGGACTTTGGTGCTAAAATACCCGGCCTTGTGGGGTTAGTTGCCATGGTTATACTTATGAAGAGATAACCCAAGTAGGTGCACCCCCAAGTTGGTTGTATATCCTACTAAGACTATATCCCAATTCTTTTTGGCATTATATCCCAATGAAATCCTATGAATTCACCACGTTTGTAGCTTATCCCATTTTCATTGGTCCCCAAAGAGTGGACATTTGCCGGAAACTCCATGAAACTCCATTAGCTGGTGATTGAGCCCTGAATAAACCCCTATTCTTTGGGGGGTTGCCTTTTGTGGGTGGCTAAATGATAATCTTCATTTTCCCCATTTCAAGGGCAATTTTCAACACTCCCCATTTTTAGACATACCCAAGATCATATAAAGTTGCTTGCAGTAGCTATCCATTTTGTGTTGGTTGAATCAATTAGTTTCCTAATTTCTGGACAAACCCATGTATCAGATTGGTAGTAGATCATAGTAGATCCCATTATATGCCATAGTATCACACTATACCCCGGTATGTTGTTGGCGATCAATCCATGAAATATCCCCGCGACCAATCCAATTGTACTCATCAGGAGTCAAGTGGGTCCAAAGATCAAATCAGAGTACCGGTGATATATCCCGTTATATCATCTGGTTGGTGGTTTGGAACATGTTTTTTTTTCCATATATTGGGAAGAATAATCCCAACTGATGAACGCATATTTTTCAGAGGGGTAGGTCAACCACCAACCAGTCATGTATTATCATGTTATATACCCATTCTATGCCTATGAAATGGTGATATGGTGCGCCTCAATAGGGTTGGGTTGCTCGTTGCTCCAGCCCACGGCTCGGGTATAGTTGATAGGCGCAAGGGGAGAGAGATTGTGATTCTATATCCTTCTTTCGCAATCTAGCCTCTTTACCCCACTTGTATCAGGATGTAAAAAAATCGGAAGGCGTTCTCGAGAGCAATACTGAGCAATCCGGTTGAAGTTGGTTTCAAATCCCAACTATCTATACAATGTGAGGCCCCCCAGTTATAAGTTGGTTTGTAAGCCCCAGTAACTATAGTTATAAATACCATAAACCATAGTTATTGGAGTTATAAACCAACTGAACGCTATCGAACGGGGGCCTCACATTGTAGACATTAGATATGATATACCCTCTAAACGAACATGACGAAAATAGCCCATTGAGTTCGATGTTTTACCTATTAATTACCCGGCCTGGTAAACGTTAACAAAAAACTATGGAAATCACCATGCTGTTAATGGGAAAACTCACTATAAATGGCCATTTTCAATAGCAAACTGTTAGTTTACCAGAGGGTAGATAATTCGATTGTGATGTTCCATCGTTTTTGGGTATGTTTAGTGGTATCCGTATCGACCTCCCACCATCCTAACACCATCCCAAAAGTAGGGTGCAACACGTCCCAGGAACACTTTCCTTCACTACGACGTCTGCGCCAGTACCTGGGACTGCTGGGATCGCGGAGGAATTCGACACCACTGGCATTGAGTCAACGAGCCACCGCCAGTTTACTGCATCAATCATAACTGGTTGGTGGTTTGGAACATGTTTTATTGTCCCATATATTGGGAATTTCCATCCATCCCAACTGACTTTCACTCCATCATTTTTCAGAGGGGTTAGCAGCTCAAAACCACCAACCAGATATTAAGCATTATCAGCCATGATTAACCATTATTAACCACAATTAACCATATGATTAACCACTATTTTTCAACCATGTAAGGGACGGACATTGGATTTCAGAAATTCTACAGGTCAACGAGTCGGGACCTTCCCAGAAGCCCCTCTTCGATCCCCCAGATTCGCTAGCATTTTTTGGGATGTCCTTTTCGTGAACCTTTCCGGGATTGCTCATACAAGGTTGTAAGATGTTGTAAGTTGTATATATATGTATATATATATATATATATACAATATGTATACTGTATATATATATATATGTATAAGTTGGTGTATAACCCTCATTAACTATAGATTGATATACGAAACACTTAACCAGGTGAACTGTGCGTCAACTTAGCTAACGGGGGCCTCACCTTGTATGGTTTCATGTTCACCATGATCTCACGATCATATAATAGGATATAATATAGTTCCTTATAGAGTTCCCTTGGGCTTTTAGGGTATATATAAAATATACGTGTATAAATATATATATATATATAATCAGATACCCTCTGGTAAACTAACATAACTATAATAATAGAAATCACAATTTTTAATGGGTAAATCCACTATAAATGGCCATTTTCAATAGCTATGTCTATGTTAAATTACCAGAGGCTAAATCCCTTCCCGAGTCCCCGATGTCCCAGGTGCCTACCAAGTGGAACAGCAAGTGCTGCGTCGTCACCAGACCGCCCCGGCGAAGTCTGCCCGCGACGTGTCCGACGTCGAGACGGACTCGGAGGATGAGGGTGTCACGGTGCCCAAGGCAGGGTGAAAGTCATGGGGCCCCGGCGAAGTCTGCATTTGTTGATGAAAACCATAGGAAAACCATAGGAAAACCATAGGAAAATGGTGAAAAATGGTGGATTTCCATAGGAAAATGCTGGTAAACTATAGGAAAACTATAGGAAAATGGTGATTTAACCACTAGGAAAATGGTGATTTTCTATGGTTAACAATGGTGAATTTCATGGGATGATATGGGATATTACCCTCTGGTAAACAAACATAGCTATTGAAAATGGCCCAGTCGAAATAGTTGATTTACCCATGAATAGCATGGTGATTTCCCATAGTTCTGTAAAGGTTTACCAGGCCGGGTAAAGCATATAAAGAAAAACCATGTATGAATCATCCAATCTTAGGGGTATCGAATTTTGGCCCATAACCATATATATATACATGATTTATATTTATGGCAGATATAAGCCATCAGAAACCATGAGCATGGGGTAACAACCAATGACAGTGACTTAATTGTGGACTGATAATGGCTTATTCATCGGTGAGATACTATAATGGAGGATCACATGGGATACCTCCAGTAATTTGATTTACCCTCTGGTTATTTAACATAGCCATGGAAAATGGCCCATTTATAGATGGTTTACAGTACCTATTAAAAATTGTGATTTTCCATGGCTATGGTAAATAACCAGATGGTAGATGTGGAAGCCCCACCATTTGTATTACTCATTTTTTCTAAGAAAACCAATGGGTTTTGAACATCTATATACATCTATACATTACATATTATATATGTTCGTTTATCCCAGGGTATATCGGAAAATCCATGGAAATATGATGAAGCGTGCATCTATCGAAAATATATGCTTATGATATGACATATGTACCATATGGGAAGCATCATAACATATATATATATATATATATACACGAGGACATTTGAAAGCAACATTGTCTAAAACATGAACGTAAGTGGGACCGTAACTGAGACATGTTTCCTTTTCGTATGAACAAATCATGCTATCATCCTGCGATGGGAAAATTGCGAAGATTCTTGGGATGATCTGGGCAATCCTTTTCTCACCAATAGGGAGAAAGACGAACATATCAACTTACAATACCCATATGATCCATGTATGGTATATTTACCTACAAAACTGGGCCATTTTTGGGGGAAATGTAGGTAAATATTCCAGCACCATGGAGCATACGGGATACATTATATTGATATTCTGGAAGATACACAAAATGTGTTCAAAACACAGCCAACATGTGGTGAACCGCACCATCATCAGCGACATCCAATTTTTTCGGACTCGGGGTGTGGGATCCACACAAGCAGAAGCCGAACACCGTAAGGTGTTCCGGCCAGTAACAAGTTGGGTTGAAAACCCCATAAAATGTACCCTCTGGTAAATAAACATAGACCCTGAAAATCACCAATTTTTAGTGGAAACTAGTCTTCCAACCCCGATGACTGCCAGGGTCTATGTTAATTTACTGGAGGGTAAAAACATCTACCGCAAATCATCCCGTCAACCATAGCGAAGCTAGGGACCTAAACTTTAAGGGAGCGAACAAGACAGGACCACATGGTCCCATGTGGTTATCCCCAAATGACCAGCCGTTTTGATAGCTAAAATTCCCCTCTTGGTATCTCTTGGTATCTCTTGGTATTTCTTGGTTATAATCATCCACCAATAATCCAACTAGTGCAGTCCCATCCCCCTTTTGGATAAAAACATCTCCATTTTATGGTTCCAGTTATACCTGTAGTCATCCTCTTCTATTCAGCATATTCAGCATCGCGCTTAATTGGGGGGCAGACTACAATTCATTCAGGGTCAGCTCAGTCATCTCCAAGTTTTTTGGCGAACAAAAACCAACGAACAAAACAAGTATCAAGAATCAAAACCACCTACGTTTTGTGCCCCCCCAGTTATTTGTGTTGCTTTATAAACCCCATGAATACTATAGTTATTTGCGTACCATAAATCATATACTTATTGGAGTTGTAAACCAAGTTAACTATCGTTTGGGGGCCCCACATTGTATTTACCCTCTGGTTATTTGTTACATAGCCATGAAAGCCATGGCCCATAGAAATAGATGATTTTTCCCAGCTAGAAACCTCCATTTATTTGGGGGATTTTCCATGGCTATGTTAGTCATAACCAGATGGTAATCCAGATGCCACATCCTGCTTTGCTATTCTTCCTGCCACACCTGCCACGTGCTGCACCGAAAAGTTGTCAAACAAACTCGCAGGTCCTGGGCACCGTGAATGAGCTGAAGACAATCGTTGCGGCTGCCCGGCTGTTCGTGGGTTGTAAATACGCAAGGCGGCACACTGTGGATTTTTCAGATTTTTCAGAATCCTGCAGCAGTCGATAGGTGGTTTCGCAGCTCTTTGAAAAGAGTGCAATACTTTCTGAAGATGATGATAGATTAACCATAGATTAACCATAGATTAACCATAGATTAACCATAGTTTATATATATATATATGTATTGGAACATTTAAGTACTAATATGATTCGCTGTAGCTTGCTTAAACCCCTCCATCGGTGGTTTAATCCCACTAAAACAGGGATGTTTTGGGAAGGATCAAAAGCCATCTTCCGACATACATGGTGAGATCAAAAGAATGATTAATTACACACTATCTTGATGTGAAAACCTACAAAGTGGTGCCCCGCAAGCATGTTTGTTGTTTTTTTGAAGCCCATTATATATCTATATATATAGAAAACAAGTTCATACAAGTTCAATATATCCACCATGAACCATGGTTAAACAAGTTATTCAAACAACTTTGCCATCTTTCGGGGCCCTGCCTTGTACTACGTCTTTGCACGAAATGGCAGAACAGAGAGATCAGGTAAACGACGTGACTCCCAACCTCTTGACCAAAGAGGAGACGACGGACAGCGTGTGTTTTGTGTCTACCTTGACCCTCAAAGTACCCAGGAAAAACATAAACGTACTAAGATGAATGTACATGCATTGTTTGGGATCTACAGTAGGTATATAAACACTCTCAAATGCAATCAAGGGATATTCTCCGGCATTTTGTTTGGTCATGATGCCGATGATGCATATTTTCCAACATCAGACTAGATGATTTAGGTGACTGGACAAAGAGGGTCGTGGAACAAATTTCCTAGCGATTTGAAGTTTTGGACTAATTTCTCGTCAGGGATGGTCCAAGCTCATACCAGCACTATTATTGAATGTTCCATCTATGTCTTGACCAAACCCAATATGAATGGCTAGATTGTCTTGGCTGAATCCAATTTCAGTTGATTAGAATCCAATGTTTATAATGTTTGGTTTGGTGGTCAAAGTCCGTTTTTTGTTCCTGACAATTTCATTTGTCTCTTGATTAAGATATCCTCTGGCAAATTAACATAGACCCTGGCAGATGGGGGTTGGAAGATTGGTTTCCACTATATAAAATCTGGGTAAATTATAACGACCTCACTGCGACCTCACTATAATCATAGTTAGTAAGGGGAATAATCCAAAAATTGCCTTAATTCAGGTTAGTGAATTACTATATTTTACCCAGATAAAATCTACATATTTTCAGGGTCCAACCGTTAATTTACCAGAGGGTATATCCACATCAATCATCAATCCCATTTAATTCCCATTAAATCCCATTAAATCACCATTAAATCACAATTTATAGGACCCATTGCTATCTTGAGATCCCCCCATTTTCCTTGGTTCCAGCCTGTGGGCCAGACTACCTCTGCCAGGATTACCCTATGCCCGGATCGCTGTGCCGTCACACCACGCATGATGCTTTTGAGCACGGCCAAGTTGCTTGGGTTACTTGGAGAAAAAATCTGGATTTGCTGATCTAGGGAAACCCTTAAACATGAGAGTTTGGGATAGGAAAATCATCTATAACTGGCTATATCTGGTTAATCTGGATTTGCTGATCTGGGGATGGGTGAACATTTATGCCCTATAGGATCAGATTTTAGTGTACATATATATATTATGTTTAATATTAACCAGTAATTCTTGAGGTACCCAATGCTGACCCATACCCATCTAGGGAAACCCTTAAACATGAGAGTTTTGGATGGGAAAATCAATGAAAATCATCTATAACTGGCTATATATGGTTAAATTGTTGAATATTTACAATTGATGTAACCAACAAATCATGGTGATATATACATATATATACAACATAGAGTTTCATCAACTACACCTTGCTAACCTTGGTATTTGCAGATCTACAGAGACATACCATGACATGCGTGATGAACAGCATGGCCAGCTCGGTAAAATCCCTGAACGAAATAGAACTTTATGGCAAGTTTTAGTTAGGATCAAGCATGATACCCTCTGGTAAACTAACATAACTATGCAAAATCATCATTTTCAATGGGTAAATCCACTATAAATCACCATTTTCAATAGCTATGTTAGTCATAACCAGAGGGTAACTGCTGGATGGGGTAGCTAGTTTTAGCACAGAAATCGTGCAGTTTTTCGTTGGTGAAATCGCCATGATTTGGTCGCGTCCAATCCTGCAAGGAACCAACCGTCTTTGGCCAAGGACACGGGGCGGGTTTTGTAGAGTTCCTCCCAAGATCTTGAGGAAACGTACTGAGTGGGTACTTTGATCAGTCAGAATTCTCAGAATTGCCGCTGAAATTTCTCAGAATTCTCAGAATTGCAACATTTCAGGGATTTTCTCGTACATAGGCATTACATAGACCTTACATGAATATATAATCACATATATATATACATGTAGATATCATCCCCTGTTCAACCTAGCGACCTCACCGTGAAATATGGATCTCTGAAAATTGTGTTAATTTGTCGGTTTTTTTTCCACCTTAAATGGTCCATTTTTCATGGGGAAAATGATGATTCAGCAAGCCGGATTACCCTCTGGTAAACTAACGTAACTATGGAAAATCACCATTTTCAATGGGAAAATCCACTATAAATATCTATAAATCACCATTTTCAATAGCTATGTTAGTTTACCAGAGGGTAAGTCAGCCACATGTGGTCGACCATATCTCAGTGCAGGAGAATTTGAAGGACACCAGAACGGAATGACTCTTAGCAGCATCAGTTGTTTTCAAGCTGTGCAGTGGTCTTTTTGAGCTCGCCAAAATGGTCATGTTACATATATTCAACTGGTTGCCTCTTCATTGCAACCCACATGTGGGTTGGCGATTCAATGCTTTGGCATCAGTTTAGCAAACAGATAGGATGTCTAAGCATGGCCTCCTTTCATGGCAACAGTTGTGGCAATATTCACCCCCAAACTGGCTCAAGTATAATTAAATGACCCAATATTACATGGCTTTGCATTGAAAAAACTGCTTTGGATCATTGCGTTCGTGTAAATTTCGATTGCAATCAACCCAATTCCCAGAGAGGCAGCAACTGACCAGCCTAGGAACGGACAAGCCTTGCAAGAAGGCTTGCAGTGGGACGGACAGATGCTTGGCTAAGATTCGGAGGTCAGAGGGACGAGTTTCGCAGGAAAAGCCAAAGGGCCTCGCAGAGGCAAAGGGAGATACTTGGTGGTTCATCCCACTTAGTAAGTGGGTTAGTTCACCCCAGTGATTTCAGTGGATTTATCCTACTTATCCCATGTAAATCACTGGGGTTATAAACCACTTACTAAGTGGGATGAACCACCAAGTACTGTCAAGCACCAACAAAACAGAAGGCAACACCGCGCGGTGCAGAAACAAGTCGCCTGCAGCGGGCGTGTTGTCAAGTGCCAGTTCCTCAAAGCGAAGGCGTCCGACTGGTTATATCCCGAGGCCGCGGCATTCGAGGGACAAACACGCCCTTAACGCCTAGCACCCCAATCTGGGCAGGAAACTGTGGACAGGTAATTGGTGCAATTGTTTTTCTCTTCGGCCATAAATGGTGAAATAATATATATATATACACATTACATTAGATACATTACATACATTACATACATTACATACATTACATACATTACATACATTACATTCATTACATACATTACATACATTACATGCATTACATACATTACATACATTACATT
>Ga0126342_10021339_pt1 | contig 10807 bp, 11 predicted proteins | sample Cyp1metagenome_FD_92528 | JGI IMG/M metagenome (GOLD analysis project Ga0126342, IMG submission 92528) | Coral microbial communities from Lord Howe Island, Old Settlement Bay, Australia - Cyphastrea 1 metagenome | ecosystem: Host-associated > Invertebrates > Cnidaria > Coral ... | reverse complement strand
ATTCCAAACTCTTCTGACGGAAATTGAGGGCTCGGCCTTTGCGGGTTGTAGTTCCTTGGAGAACGTCACCGTTCCCAACTCTGTGACAAGAATTGCGTGGGGTGCTTTTTCCGGATGCAGTTCATTGAAGAGCTTGACGATTCCAAACTCTGTGACGGCAATTGAGGGCTCGGCCTTGGCGAGTTGTAGTTCCTTGGAGAACGTCACCATTCCCAACTCTGTGACAAAAATTGGGTTTTTCGCTTTTTCCGGATGCAGTTCATTGAAGAGCTTGACGATTCCAAACTCTGTGACGGAAATTGAGGGCTCGGCCTTTGCGGGTTGTATAGTTCCTTGGAGAACGTCACCGTTCCCAACTCTGTGACAAGAATTGCGTGGGGTGCTTTTTCCGGAAGCAGTTCATTGAAGAGCTTGACGATTCTAAACTCTGTGACGGAAATTGAGGGCTCGGCCTTTGCGGGTTGTAGTTCCTTGGAGAACGTCACCGTTCCCAACTCTGTGACAAAAATTGGGTCTAGCGCTTTTTCCGGATGCAGTTCCGTGAAGAGGTTGACGATTCCAAACTCTGTGACAGGAATTTGGGGCCCAGCTTTTTTCGGATGCAGTTCGTTGGAGAACGTCACCATTCCCAACTCTTTGACAAGAATTGGGTGGAACGCTTTTTGGGGATGCAGTTCGTTGAAGAGCGTGACGATTCCAAACTCTGTGACGGAAATTGAGGGCTCGGCCTTTGCGGGTTGTAGTTCCTTGGAGAACGTCACCATTCCCAACTCTGTGACAAAAATTGGGTCTAGCGCTTTTTTCGAATGCAGTTCGCTGAAGATCGTGACGATTCCAAACTCTGTGACGGAAATTGAGGGCTCGGCCTTTGCGGGTTTTAGTTCCTTGCAGAACGTCACCATTCCCAACTCTGTGACGAAAATTGGGTGCACGAGCGCTTTTTCCGGATGCAGTTCATTGAAGAGCTTGACGATTCCAAACTCTGTGACGGAAATTGAGGAGGCGACCTTTGCGAGTTGTAGTTCCTTGGAGAACGTCACCGTTCCCAACTATGTGACAAGAATTGCGTGGGGTGCTTTTTCCGGATGCAGTTCATTGAAGAGCTTGACGATTCCAAACTCTGTGACGGAAATTGAGGAGGCGACCTTTGCGAGTTGTAGTTCCTTGGAGAACGTCACCATTCCCAACTCTGTGACAAAAATTGGGTCTAGCGCTTTTCCCGGATGCAGTTCATTGAAGAGCTTGACGATTCCAAACTCTGTGACGGAAATTGAGGGCTCGGCCTTTGCGGGTTGTAGTTCCTTGGAGAACGTCACCGTTCCCAACTCTGTGACAAGAATTGCGTGGGGTGCTTTTTCCGGAAGCAGTTGCTTGGAGAACGTCAAAATTCCCAACTCTGTGACAAGAATTGACCATGAGGCTTTTCGTGACTGCAGTTCATTGAAAAGCTTGATATTTCCAAACTCTGTAACAAGAATTGGGTTTCGGGCTTTTGAGGGTTGTCCGCTGGAGTCATTGGTGCTTCCAAAACCTGTGGCTCTCGCGCCCGGTGCTCTTGATGGCGTTTCTAAGGCGGCAATTCGCTGGAGAGCCAAGAGCTGAGCTGTTCGCCTGGGAAAACCACCAGCAGGATTCAAAAGCTGAGCATGGCCGACCTCTTAGATCTATATGTTTGGATTTTTTGTATGTCCACAATATTCAATGTCTCAAGGCATGCCTTCTGAAAAAAGCATCGTACTCAGCCCTATGGTCTGAAGTATTGAAGAAAAGATAAGCATGGCGCAAAAATATCTGGCAGCTAGCAGGCTTCCAGGTAAGACAACGAAGGTGTGAGTTTGGACTTGAGCAGAGAAGGAAGAAATTTGACAGTTTGAAACGAGAGAACCAGTATGACATAGAAGAAGGAAGAATTTGGAGAATTGAAGACAAGAGAACATAGAGAGCTCCTGTGAAAGATACTTAGTCCTTCACCCATAAAGCAGGAAACGAAAGCTTTGGAACCAAGCTTCATGAAGAAAATCAACCGAAGAAAGATTGGAAATGAATTTGGAAATATTACTTATGTACACATATCTATATATATATATATATATACACATCATTTTTTACAATGTCACAATGTCAGTCTTTGTTTTTGAGGCATGACATTGTGAAAAACTGTATGAGACTCTGATGGATACAAGGTTGTCCTTTGATTGAGGAACTCCATCATGCGGAAAGTTAAACGCATGATTTTCAACAGAGCGACACTGTCGACCGCAAATTGTATTGAATCCAGTGAACAATGCACAGGCCCCTTGCTCAACCCACAAAAAAAGAGAAGCTGAACACTGGTGGAAAGAAGCCGGAAAATTGGAACACATATTGTGGAGGTTTCCTAAACTAGGGGCACCCCCAGATCATACCATGTTTGTTGGGTTTTCCATGCAGTTCCATGTTAAACCTTCCAGCTATTGCGGTACCCCAGTTCATTCAACCCATCATACCTCCAACCCTTGCATTACAAACAGCAAGAAGACTCTCGCTGACCTCATAGGACCTAGACCCTCAAAGTACCTACAAACATTTGGTTTATATTGTGTATATATATATATATACGTAGTTAAAATATTACTTAATATGTTTATATGTGCAGTATATTTGCAAGTATATGCATATAACTATATACACATTGTGACTTGCCACTCCGTGTTCAATCGTAGTTGGAGGGCCTAAGTAGTTCTCAACCTTTAGAATATATATCCACGAATCCCCTGAACAGCCACTATTTTTGTTGGTTAAACCAGTAGATGTCATTATTTTGATATTCTTATTCATTAAAATGGGCCCAAATATTGTAATCCCTCATACACACCAGGGTGTCCAAAGCTGTTATACATATATAGTACAATATTTATATATGTCACTAGCCTCCCTATTTTTGCCATTGGTTCCTCCATGATTTTCCATCCCAAGGATGGGCCATGTGGGGAAGCCTTTTGCCTCCAAGCCTGCGCCTTTACCATCCAGGCGCCACGGTTCCGCGCGGTTCCGAAACACAAAAGAAACGGAAGACATGGGGAAGACATAGGCATCTGACCATCAAAATGGGGCTTTACCATGAAGATTTAGTAAGATTTATATAGTAAAATTTATCAATTCCTAATGGTCAATTTTAGATGAATTTAGATGAATTTAGTAAGATTTCAATGGATTTTTGGCATCAAGAATTGGGACTTGGCCAGACATGGTGATCCAAATCGGAATCCATGGGGATGGAATCAAACCTGTTTGGCAAATCCAGTTGGAAACCGTCCAATCAAGATGTTAGTTGCATTTTTAAACAAGGGTATTGTTTGGGGTTGTTGGTTCAAACAAGTGGGTAACCCTTCTGGGGGTGACATGATAAATCTTCCGCTCCAACGTGCCAACAAACCACTTTGGGAAGAACCGTTCGTGTCGTTTTCCTTGTCACACAAAAGAAACGGAGCATGGATTATTGCAGTTTCAGTTAAATGTGCGCGACAAATGACCAGGCCAGGCCGCTGAGAACACGGCAGCCACTCCGCCCGAAGGTGACACTCCAAGGGACGTGGCGCCGTAACGGGAGGGCTACGTGCACGACTTCCCAGCCATGGAAGTTTTGCCAACCAGAGCCGCAAAGCGAAGTGTTGTGCACCTCACCGGTCCGCCATGGGAGGGTCTTTGCCGGACCTGCTGTGCTAGAACTGGGTTCCCAGCCTGCATTTTGTCCATTATTATTTCTATTTATTTCAATTACTATTATTATTAGATTATCTTTATCATTATGCACAGAATAGAAAAAATCGTGAATAATAGTGGAATATATAGATGCTTATACATACTATTACTAAATTTGCGAAGCCACCAACCAATTGTTAGATCAATAGAAAAAAGGTAGTGAAAAGAACCCCTGAACCGATGGAGAGGTTTACGGTACCCATCGTCATATTATATAATTCAAGGTAGAGACTCACTGAAGTCACAAAACAGAAAAGGCATGGCATGTTTTCTTGAATGGGTTCAACCATGTTAATCCCTTTTGGTTGAGATTCGCCTTTATGGCTTAATACACCTGATCTTTTGGGGGTGTTAATCACTATTTGACCACCATGTCAAGTGATAGTTGATCCCCTAAAGAGATGGATTTGTTGACTTCCTCCCTTTGATGAAAATTGCTAGGTCCTTATTTGTGGTTGGTGAGACCCTCTTTTTTGCAATGAAGATCCTACATGCTTGCTGTTCAAATCACCATTTTTGCTGCTGAGATTTAGATTTGTTTCCAGTTGAAATTGTGATATTAGTCTCCAACATTTGTAATTGTGCAAATGGATACCCTTTTGGCTCTGTGGATTCGGTATATTGTATTCCTTTCCTTCCGAATGTGTATCACTGTATCTCTCTCATTTGATTTCTTGAATCATCATTCTGGTTAAAGTCCCATTTTTTGTTGATGAATCTCTGTGGGTCTGACTCATTGGTGGTGATATCCCCATGTCAGTTTTTCACTTCCAGATCCTGGCTCAGCATGTTCAGGTTGCTTCAATCACCCGTATTGTGGGTAAGTTCTCAATTCTTGTAGGAAAGAACCAACACGGATTTCTCTTTTGTTGGAATTCAACCCCCTTCAGTTCCAGTATGGTTTATGGGAGATCAATGTGAATTTACCATCATTTTTAGATTCACCATCTAAAATTGATAAATGATTGGGGATACCACATCCAACATCCATATCCAATCAGCCTTAAAGTACCATCCCAAACGGAGATGAGTGGCTCCCCAGCTAGTTCGATATATCTACCCCAAACTCAATCATTCACCAATCGTGAACTAAACCGACGAAACTTAAATCAACATCATCAACTATATATCCAGCATAACTCATGATTTTTGATCCGAAATTCCCATTGTTTTCCTTGGTGACCCCCGGCTCCTTCCCCACTTCGACAAACGACACCAGGGAGGTGCGTTTGATGCACCAAACCCCTGCGGCGGCCATCTCCAAGGGCATCCCCCTGTCAGAGGCGGAGCTTCAGCAACGAAAAATTGGTGGATTTGATGGGGATTGGACTGTTTGGAGCATGAAAAAATGGTGGGTTTAGTGGGATTTCATGGGGTTTGATGGGATTTCAATGGGATTTCAATGGGACTTAAGGGGATTTAAGGGTATTTAAGGATTAAGGGGATTTAATAGGATTTCAATGGGATTTAAATAAGAATAGGGTGACAAAGCCAACAAAGATGTGGGCGCCACGTGATCAGAAACACCACTTCAGTGAGATGGCGAAAATGCCACCAACATAGATGGGGTATGTAGACCAATGTTTGTGAGTGTTTGTGAGTGTCCAAAATCATTTCCTTGCAAGGTCACAACGGGATGTGCTTACAACTACATGATATATTATATGCTTCAAATCATCCATTTCCAGGAGTCCGTCCATGCTCGATACCCCTGATGACAATCCGAAAAACAACCAAAACAATCAAGGTTGCCTTGGGTTCAATGTCCAATGACATCCAATGATCATTTCTTTCCATCAATGATCTCCTCGGGCCTTATTCACCTTTTTGCAAGTGCATACTAGTTCCACGTTCCAGTTTTTGAGAACATGTCTACGAATTTTCAAGTATCTAGTTACTATATAGTTTATACTGCTTGATTGTTCTTCATTTTTCAGATGTGTTTAATCAATACTTTGTCTTATCATGTCTTATCCGTTTCCCACATTTGCCTTTTAAAAAGGTGGATCGTCCGCATTTTCAACGCAGTTTTGGAAACCTCCAGTATTTTTTGGTTAAAAGGCACCATGATAATCTCCCAAAAGATGACAGAAAGTTTTTTTATCCCACCAACAAATCACTTATGACAATTGAATGTTTTCCACGATGTTTTTTTGGTCTCGCCAGGTGAACCGGCACATCACGCCACACGATTGCTGGGTGGCCTTGAACGGGAAGGCGCGTTTCCATGACTCTTGGTGAGGATCCCTGGAAAACACAATGGGCAAAACAAGGAAAAACAAAAAAAACACGTCTTTTTACACCATGATAGTTGGTGCCAAGATGTTTTTGTTAAGTAAGTACTGATGATAGTGATTGATAGTGGTTCTTTTTATCCATGACTTTTTGTTGATTGGTTTTTATATCCCTTCTCCCAATCCTCTGAACAATGCCCCCCTTGAGAGGTCCAGAATGAATCGATCCAATACAAATACACCAGTTTCATTTGGGTTGTCTTTAATCTGATCTGTGGAAGGAATTGAGAGATTATTTCACCAGCAAACATACAAAACCTCAACAAAACGAATCGTAACCAGCTGGAAAGTGGGTTTAACTTTTGAATTTATGCAAAGTAAAACGCGAATAGGAACATTGCCTGTTTTACCAAATGGTTCTACGGTTAAACAGTGAGGGTTGCGGATCTTGATCCAGCAACCCAACAAATGGAAAGGAAGATGCTTTTGCTTTGTAGATGATGTGACTTGTGTGGGCCAGGAGTGACTTTCATGGGCATAACTATGGTAACAACTATGGTAATAAGCTTCATAAGTTGGGATTTACCCCTTTCAACTATAGTTACTATGGTATACTATGGTTATGTTTGACCTACTTTAGCGGAACTGCAGCCCCAAGTAGGGGACATGGGCATACCAAGCTGTTCACAAGGGACCATCTAAAGGGATAACCTTATGCCTTCTTTTGCGGCCATCCGTGAAACCTTCCTTCAATGGTTGTATGTTTGGAGAGAATCCCACCCCCTTATTTCAGAAACATGCCATAAGCCTGCAACTCCCCATAGTGCATCTATCTACTGATTGTATATGTCTTGTAATGTATGCACACATTTATGTATATATATATATATGACTACAAATTATATATGGCGTTTTGCCCAGCAATGAGTTATACCTTTTGAATTTTGTATCCCGCAGAACAGTCATTTTACCGGAGGGCGAGATGATAAACCACTGGATTTTGGTGTTCCCAATTTTGAGAGAAAAGATGGTACCCAACATTTAGCTCAGATCCAGAGCAAATGTGCAGACTGCACGCATGCCAGCATGTGTGATCCAACGGGTTCAGCGTTCAGTTGGGCTCCGCATTCATTTTGGCGCCTGTGCCATCTTCTGCAGTCCAAACATAGCAGGCAATCGAAAGTTTCTGATCCTTTTGCAGCAAGGTGAGAAAATCAATTTCGATTTTGATGCAGGCCGCGGCATGAAACTGAACGATACCCGATTTCAGAGGCCATGGCCACAGTTGAGCTACACAATCGCTCTGCCGACGTCGCATCACCAGGGTGTCTAGCTGGACTATCAGAAGATTCGCACAGAAATAACAACCACCTTTTCGCCTCTTCGGTTTCTGGGGTGCCTGGGACCGTCTTCAGGGAGGTGCAGGAAGTTCCTGCGCCACCTATGTATGCGCCACCACTCAGAGGATCCAATGACCCGGTTCCCAGGAGAACCCGGTTCCCAGGTTGATTTTCACCATAGTTCATTGCAATCTAAATTGGGCATTCGTGCCATGAGCCCAGGGGTCCCCCACCCCCACGTTATAACTTGGTTTAGAAACTCGTCTTCAATAACTATCATAAACTATCCATAACTCTCGATAACTATGGTTTATGGTTTAATCCTCCAACTGTCGATACATCTACCATAAACCAGTAAAGCGTTGGTCGATTTGTTGCAGGTCTACGATCTCTCCGAGTTCATGGATAGACATCCTGGAGGGCCCACCACCATCTTGGCTTCGGCCTCAGCTGTTCAAAAGCTGGACACTCAGCTGGGTTCTGCTAGGAAAACATATCGTTTGTATTTTCTATTAGTTTGTTGGATGTATATATTTTTTGACTTTACGATTTGGAATTGCATTTGGTTTTCTATGTGGTTTCTTTTCGGATTACATTACAATTCGTTTACCAATCCAGACTTAGATTTTCGGCGTTGAGTATGACAGAGTCACAGCTTGAATAAGAACAGACAGTAGTGGCAATAATTTCCATGTTTTGGGATCCTACCAAAGAAACTAAATCAACGAAGACTTTGTTGTGACAGACATCAACAACAAGACACCTGTATCACCAGATGACCCCAATCAAGTGGCTCAGGCAGCACCAGCCCAGGAGCTGCTGACTGAAGCTGCTTCACTTTTGAAATCCTTGAGATTGCCAACGATGAAGGCGATGAGGATTAGCAGCTTGGAAGTGCAAACAGGAGGAAGAACCCTCTTGATGGCGGAGCCACACATGCCTTGAGGATGGCACGTGATGCTTCGGAATTTGTGCCAACGAAGTTCAAGTTGAACTGGCTCAGGGCACCATCACGTTGAGGCAGCTGCCATGGTCAAGGACACTTCTGTCGGAGACTCCGGTTCAGACCATTGTTCCCTTGGCTGTCCTGGCATGCCAGTAGAGGTGGTGATCAAAAAAGTCAACCATCCCGTTGACGAAACATTTCAGGTTGGTGTATATACATGTCATGCCAACCCCATCGTATATGAAAAAAATGGGGTTCTTTTTGCAACCCATGGTATATTAATTATCGGGGTTTTCTCCTAATAGTGATAACATATGATAATATGATACTTCGTTGGTACCACATTTTTATCACAACCGTTGGGGTTCATGAATCACATCCCATCCCGAATCATAACAGCCCCATTGCTTTGGTCCCAAGTGTGTAATCCGAGCATACCGTAAAACCATGGTTTTGGATGGTTTTTCAATGTTTAATATTAGGGGAAACATATATATATATATATTCATGACATTCTCCAAGAATTAATGATGGGCACCAAACATCAATGACGAGTTTGGGCAACGTGAGATTTGCCCGCCGGGCCCCTCATTGCAGGCGCTGCCCCACACATCAAACTATAACTGTGTCAAAGATAGAACCAATAATGTTAACATCTACTAACATATAATAGCAACCAATCAAATCTATTCGCATATGTTAACATATAATAACATGTATTCACATATCCTAACATATCCATACATCCATACATACATACATACATATTCACCAACATGAATTATTGTCATCCATTCTCCATCCTTTTTCCGAGGCTTGGGCTGGAAAGGATGCCTCGAAGTTTTTCAATGAGATTCACAAGGTGCCGACGCGGATGCTGCGGTTTGTTGATGGAACCAAGTTACACTCTGGTAATTTAACGTAGCTATTGAAAATGGCCATTGATAGTTGATTGACCCATTAAAAAAATGACTTTCCATAGCTATGTTAGTTTAACAGAGGGTAACAAAATATGGGGCTTTGTTGTCAGCGAAGTTAGCGGTATTTAACGGTTATGCGGGGATTTATGCCATAACTATGGGCCATAGTGGTGCCCCATTCCCTTGTTTAAGTTGATTTACAAGTATAGACTAAGCTTGTTGGCTTTATGGTAGTCATATCTATAGTTAACTAATTAAAACAATAATAAACCATCCCCCAAAATCACTATAAATAGGTGGTATAAACCATCAAACATGGGGTGGTTGATTGTTGTTTTAACCACATTATATGTATATATATATATATACACATATGGCTATGAGTCAAGACCCTGGCATCCTAGGCACCCGAAAGCCGATGGTACATTAGTTTGTTGTCCAACCCAAAAACCGTGGCATAAGAGTCACTTCCGCCAGGGAGTGAAGATTGATCAATACCTACGACCTGAAGCGCATTTGGGTTCGTTGGGCCTGGGAGCCCAGCTGTTGAGGCTGGCTGTGGTGATGCATCCCAAAAACATTGAAAATCGCATGGTTCATTTCGTGAATATGTCATTAATGAATCATTCATAGATATTCATAGATATTCAATGATATATATATATATATATATATATTATATTAATAGTTAGTGATGGTCACGATATTTATCATTACAGCTAACCATTTGAATCATGATAGTTAAACACATCAGTTCCTTGTTTTGTCGACAAACCCATTTTTTGTTGATCTCAATCAAGATCAGAGGATTGCGTATTGACAAAGTATGGAGGTCTCCAACAGTTTCTCAGAAGTCAACGATAGTTCCGATAGTTGCTACGACAACCACAACTAGTTCATGTAGGAAACCTCTCGAATTGGACTGTTATGAAGACAGTCATTCGTGCAATCTTGAAGGGTGGTGCAAGCAGTCAACAGGGTGGGAACAAAGGCCATCAAGACATGTGGACGTACAAGGCCGCAATCAAGGCCCTTTCTGACAATCAAGGTCTTTGTCAAGTCATTGATCGCCGTGAGTTTTTCACTCCCTTCACCCTTGATAAAGCGTGGCACATGACAAAGTGGGGATGTCTTTGGACCAGAACATGTTGGACTATTCATTGCAAACATGAACAAAGTCCCTAAGTTTGTTTATAACATGTTTGCAACCCCAATTAACCACAGATATATCATGATATATCTATACCATTGACATCCATACACTATACTTACAGTAACCTACTTAGAAACAATACGTAGATATCAAAAAATGGGGCTCCCAATGTGCTGATCCCCCAGGACGATATCACCCAGGACTTGGCCCGAGTTAAGAAACATCCAGGTAGGAGTAGATTCCAGTAATTGGGTACAGTAATAGTTAGAATTTAATCCATAGAGGAAGAGAAAATTGTTATTTTTTTTTTGGCTAAATATAAATTATGATAATTATATCCCATTTTATTCCTATATAGCGCCGGACAACTACTTAGAACATCGTTTTGGAAATTTTTCGGTGGGTACGCGCGCTCTACTTAGAACATTTTCGGCGAATAGGGGGACGTATGTTCTAAGTGACTTAGAACATAT
>Ga0126342_10021338_pt1 | contig 10807 bp, 10 predicted proteins | sample Cyp1metagenome_FD_92528 | JGI IMG/M metagenome (GOLD analysis project Ga0126342, IMG submission 92528) | Coral microbial communities from Lord Howe Island, Old Settlement Bay, Australia - Cyphastrea 1 metagenome | ecosystem: Host-associated > Invertebrates > Cnidaria > Coral ... | reverse complement strand
GATGTGAAGATGTGAAGATGAGCAGATGTGAAGATGAGAAGATGTGAAGATGAGCAGATGTGAAGATGAGCAGAAGTGAAGATGAACAGATGTGAAGATGAGCAGATGTGAAGATGTGAGGATGTGAAGATGTGAAGGTGTGAAGATGTGAAGATGTGAGGATTTGAAGATGTGATGTGAAGATGTGAAGATGTGAAAATGTTTGACAGACCCCCACTATTAGAAGAACCCTTCGCTCAAACGCTCTCGGGAGAAATGGACTTGAGGATACCCTGGTAATCACAGGTGGCAATGGAACATCCCCCATTTGTTGATGTTGATGGTCTACTTTCATGACATTTACTTGGTTTTCTAGGCATTGTAAATGGGTAATAACATGTAATAACCAGATCTAAGGCAGCTAGATCAGTGGGATACACCGAGTCAGATGAATAGGTTTTGATGACCACTTTGTACTATTCAGATGGTTAATTGATATCCCTAATTCTATTGGTGAAATTGAAATGCCCGCATTCATTATCATTCATTGCTCAAGTTCCCGTTGCTGGCTGATTCGCAATCACGACCCTTACAGTACTACTAATCATTATATACCATAGTGATGATAGCAATCATAATATCGATGCTGATAAATAGTTATGATACTGATTCCGGATTATGTCACTAGCACAAGAATCATCATGTCACCTTTCGCCCATGGTGCTCGAGGCAAGCTGGGCCCCTACCGTCCCAGCCGCGGCATTTCGCTGGCGCAGCAAGCTGCCCATGGCACGCCCGAAGAGCGAGAAACAGCGCTGCAGGAGAGACACAACCGGACGGGAAAAGTGCCAGGTTCAGCTGCATTTATGGAAATGACATGAATATAGATAGAGACATGATGATATGATACATACTGATACATATATATAAGTATATATATGATACATTCTACAATTCTATTTTTTATGATGTATATGTATTTATATAGTATACACGTGAAATTACAGTAACATTGAAGGTTTTTTTTTGCAGGATGCATGGACTCGCTGTGTGAAGGAACCCTTGCAGTGACTTACACCTGTGAAACCGAACTCTCTTCCCCCTGCATCACTAGAACGCAAGGTGAAACTAAACTACTTGGAGGCATTTTGTGAGCAACTGCAAAAGTTTGCGCGCCCTGCAGCGTAGAAGACCCGGAACACCAAAAGAACTTTTGTTGCACCAATTGTTCAAAAGATGTGTTTGGTATCCCAGGACGCAACGAAGGCATTTTCGCACGATCACTAGCCCATTGAAAAGTGTCACCGAATGTTACCGCCATTGAGGCGTCACCGAACTTCATCACCGCATGCACATCCTGACTACGGTCAAGATGTTTGTTTTAGCATTCACATAGTTTGCTCATTATTTTCACTGTTAATCATATATATATATACACATATCCTGGGCCTTCCAACTCCCAAAAAATATCAGTCGTTTTGCACAATCAGGCATTTCATGAAATTTATGGTTGTATCGAGCGTTCCCCAAAAAGTTAGGCGTGGTATGTCATGGCTGTGTTTCCCATCGGCATGGCCCTCCTCCCAGTCTTCTTAGTATTTCGCTTTCAATCTGCACATCGAAGCTGGTTTCTGTTTAATTGCGTGCTCCCAAAAATTATACAAATTTACCAGATTCTTGGATTTGCGGGCGTTTGCGGGTTTTTTGCGGGCGTTTTGCGGATTGTTGCAGGCGTTTTGCGGGCAATTTTGGGCGCAGTTATGTGCATTTATATGCGTTGGTGCTGGGATATGAGAATGGCCTGGTATGTCCGTGGGACGCAGCCAGGATGCAAGCCATGTTCAGTCATATTAAAAATGTCACTTGTGGTGATAATGTGGCCACGAGGAAGCAAAACCAGGCAAAGCAGTAGAATTAGACGAAATTCTGAAAACTGGGTCATTTTACGTCATTCTCCAAAACTTCCAAAAATAATTGATCGGAAGAATGTTCAGGATATATATATTTATATACAGTATACATTATGACATAGTCATCATCGATATAATGACTATTATATATATCATATTCTAACTATTATTTGTGTTTATTATCATTAACTGTTCACCCCTGATACTTTCAGGCTACCCTGTAATTATGTTACCATTAATTACGTTACCATTATTCTCATTTTATTCCCATCACTATCCCATTATAACATTGCTGAGTTCATCAGTTACTTTCAGGCTTTCGATGCGACGACAGTTCCCGCTTCCTTTAAGCGGTTGCATATGATTGCATCCAACTTCCTGAAAAACTTCAAACATAATGTCCGACTTGTTTGAAGACGGTTGTTCACCAAAAGGATGGTAGAAACCCTATAATTTTTGGTATAAATGAATATACTGTAAATGGTATAACAGTAAAACACGTGGGAGTTTGTAAAAACCCCGCGCCCCGCGCCTATTCGTTTAGTTTTCCATGATCTCCCATGAACCATTTTTAGTTTTCAGTCGACAAAACGATAAGAGGAAAAAAACAACAATAACGTTGGTTATGTTAATGATCTGTGTTCAGACTCTTGAAATCCAAAGTTCTTGATTTTTTCATCATTCTGCGGCTATTTAGTGCTTTTGGTTTTTCGTTTCAGTGTTTGCTGTCATAATGGCGCAGATTTTGCACAAGGAAGGTGCCCGGGCTGCCTGGCAGGTGGTCGCTACACTCCTTTTTTGATGATTGCCAGAAAAAAAGGAACACATACAGGATTCACGAACGACAACAAAACGATAACGAAAACGATAACTTTTGGCATCAAAAATGGTCCGTGTGAGACACGGCCTTTTTTCTCTTTTCCTCTCCCTTTCCTTTTTCCTGTGTCTTCCTTTACTTTTCCTTTCCCTTCTCCTTTCCTTTTTCCTGTCCTTTTTCCTGTCCTTTTTCCTTTCCTTTTTCCTTTCCTTTTTCGTTTGATTTCTCCGTTCCTTTTCCTTTCGTTTCCCTTTCCTTTCCCTATTGTTTTCCTTTTCCTTTCCCTTTCCTTTTCCTTTTCCCTTTCCTCGCTCATGTGAATTCTTTGCTCAAGGTGTGAAACCAGCGCTTGGAAAAACGATAAGAGGAAAAAAAAAAACGTCTGGAAAAACCATTTGAAAGGGCTCGGGGTTTTTACAAACCCCCGAGATGTTATAAAACACACCTACGTATCAAGTCCTTTTCAAGGGTTTCACCACGTTTTGTTTTGTTTTCTTCAGCCAAATAGGTATTTGTTTCTCTCTTGATAATAACACTCTAGCAACGGCAAGGGTTTTGTGCAGAGGTTTTTGCGCTTTGCGCAACGATATAAAATGATATATATAAATATAATATAAATGGTTTTCCCCATAGGAAAGTATTGTCCACGTATAATTGTATGATTTAAAATATGTGAAAGTAAACTTTGTACATATTTGTACACTGTACCTATACATACTTGACCTTTATTTTGCATGAGATGTATTTTTCAAACATAGGATCAGCATATGTCATCTATTTTTCAAAATTTGACGGTTGAAAATTACACAGATTTCAAAAAGATATGCAAATAAAGTAGTTATATCAATCATATACATATATAAATATAAATATATATATACATATATATATATATATATGTATATGCATATTCACCATCACCAATAGTGACTCAGTAGTGGCTTTGCAACCCGCCACTGATGTCCCCAGACCAGGAACTCGACAAGTTCGCGGCCGCCGCACGGAACGAGTTAGGAAAGGTCCGGCGCATCCAGGCGGGGAACATGAAAGGCGAATTCCTGGTTTCATGACGCAATGGTACTGGTTAATCATGGTTAACACCAGGAAATTCAGAAACCATGGTTATATAATAATGACCATAGTTATTCATGGTTAATACTGGTTATTCATGGTTTTAGGGATTTCATAGCTATCATATCTGGATAAAGAAAAACGTGGCCCCACGTCACGTGACGTCAATGGTGGCCGCATCTCCAAATGGCCGCAATTTTACCGATGAACATCGTGCTTTAATGGGAAAAAGATATCGGATGTTTGATTATGTTTGATGGTGGATATTCAAACAATTTGATATAAAATAGTATGGACAAATATGGAAACTCATCAGTTTTACATCCATGTTTTAACACATCATTGCTCATAAAAGATCCGCGCTTTACCCATTCTTCTGTGCCAATAATTAAGTGTATGTGACAGTCAAGGTAGACTTGCACATAGATCAGGGCAAGTAACACCGATTGATAACCGCCTCAACTTCAAGTTCACTCTGAGTGGTGAAGATTATAGTAAACTCTGTCCCATAAATGGCATGGTTGGTGGTTTAAAACGTTTGTTTTCCAACTTGGCTTTCGGGATGACGATCCCCAATACCTTCAATTTGGTTTTGATGGGGGTGAACCAGTGCTTGATAGCATCCCACGGTGAAGACCTTTTCTGCGGGTATTCTTCGGATTTCGGGCAAGGAAGGGCAGTCAGTTCACAGCGGAAGGGTATTTTCTCAGTCGGTGTTCTTCCATCTTAAGTCCTTCAGAATACCACGTAGACTAGAGTGTCTGCATTTCCAAGTCTGTTCGGTTGCAACAATCACCTGTGGGAAGTTAAGAAACGGTTCCTCTTGGAGTTCGGCTATGCGTACCGTTTGGTAATCAAACGTGGCAATGGAAAATCGCCGATCAAAGGCAAGGTTGAATGGGAAAAGCTGTAAGAAAACCATAATAAATACGCCATTCTCATCCATTTTCCAGCCAGCCACGTGTGACTACCGGAGGGATAAGCAGAAATATATGAAAATGTGAAGAATCTGGAGGCTTCTGAAGAATTTTGCCTTGGACCCGCGAGTTCTTGAGGAGAATCGGCTCGTGCAGATCAAACAGGCGATTTCGGGTAGCGGGGCATAGCTGGGGTTTTGAAGCTCCTGGAAGATGCTATGGGTATAGGTCAAAATTGTGTATCCCAATAATTTGGTGACTTTTTGATGGTGCATACTAAAAAAATAAAATAAAAAAAAACTATATATATATACACACACCAAAATCTGTGGTCCCATGGGGCTTAAGTTTTGACCCATCCCCATACCATTTTGTGTTCGCAACCTTGGTCTTATCATAATGTCGCTTTGAAAATATTGGTTGTCGACCCCCATGTGAAGCAAAAACGTGGTTTCCCTTGGAGTTACTCTGTGGTTAAGACTAAATTCGCATCAAGAGATAGCTGGTCGATTTTAAACTATTTTAATGTGATTTTCCCATTGCCAGGTTTCACAAGAGGGTAAAGTAACTTGCACAGCGCATAGACATCCGCACATGCCTCCACACAATGACATGTGCCGCAAAATTGATTACCACATTGCACCTATGTTAAAAAATCGAAACGGCCACAATTTTGCGTGCCCTACGGGATTAGAGTCAAACTTTTGGTGGTCTTTGGTGTCTAACCTGCCAGCTGAAACAGCTGAAACCTGCCAGCACTGCGTTGGGTCAGGCTTTGCCTCCCCATTTCCAAGCCGCCATTCGACTTGTGAGAAATCCCAGTGGATTTCTCGACCTGGCGATGGCGACGCCGATGCATAGATCAATACTTGGATATGTGATGTACATTGTACGTGATGTTCACATGTAGAAACATGGGATAAGATGTCTCCAGCTGGATATGCACATAGTTTTTGCATATTTTATATGTGCAGATATTTGCATGAACGTGTCGGTGCGTGTGTATGTTTGTGTGCATGTGCGTGTGTACCAATGTGTGTATGAGTACATATCTGTATATATGTTTAAATGTGAATATGTGTATCCTGCATTTGTCAAAATAGGTTGCCTAAAATCCACTGGGCTTATCATCACTTTCCCCCAATTCATATGATACATGGGGATAGCACATGTTCAGACTCCCCTATATGGACAAAGAAAGCACTACAGCCATCCTAGTGCCCATAACTCCAGCCAGAGCCTGGTAGATATGACCCAGTCGTTACTTCTGTGGCAGAGCCCATCGTTGATGAATTCCGGGTCAAAAGATTACCCTCTGCTAAAAGTTTACATAACTATGGAAATCACCATTTTTAATGGGAAAATTCACTATTTCTATGGGCCATGTTCAATAGCTATGTTTGTTTACCAGAGGGAACTGGTCACATTTTTATTGGGAAGACCCGTGACCTATGGAACCCTACTATGCGCTACCGGTATATTCGTGTCTCTTCTACCCAAGTTTCAGCCTCAAAGTACGCATGATGAGGGATAGTGGGGGACCAAACTTCCGGGCTAGAGTATCAAGTCAAACCTCAGTGCTCCATGTATGGGATATTTTCCATGCAACATGTAGCCCAAAAAGACCCAAATGTAGGTAAATATTCCCTACATGCAGCATGTGGGTGTAAATATGTGTAAATTAAGGGTCAGGCAGCCTTCCAGATTGTCTCATACTTATCTTCCACTGGCTGATGAGTTTGCCATCCGAGGAAGCTTTGCCACCAACAAACCGGAGGTGGGTGGGGGTACTTTTTTTGCGGTTTTCTGGGAATTTGACCACGAAATGTTGAGTATTTTGCCAAGCAACATGGGGGATTTGAGCATCCATGGGGATGTCGAATGTTGCTTGGTGGTTTTACAAGTTCCAATCCTGGGATGATGATGATGATGATGATGGTCCCCATGGATTTCTGAATACCGTCTTTACCGTCACCATTCCAGTCATGTCATGTCAATCATTGTCAATCATCATTTGGTTGGTGGTTTCAAACCTTTTTTGTTTTCCACAATATATGGGACAATCCTTCCCATTGACGAACTTATATTTTTCAAGATGGTGAAAACCACCAACCAGTTGTGTTTGGGTCACTAGCATAACATATCATCGCTATCGAAAATCTGTCTCATATCATCGATCCATGGCAATGATGTCCATGGCGACCCAGTCATGATCATCGATGATCATCGCCGGTCATTGAAATTGACAATGATATACCCTCTGGTAATTTCACATAGCTATTGAAAATGGCCCATAGAAATAGTGGATTTACCCATTAAAAATGGTCATTTTCCATAGTTATGTAAACGTTTACCAGAGGGTAACACAATGATAATCATTACAACATATCACAACTACCAGGTTATCTATCGTTATGATTCTAATATGTATTTCATTTGACCATGACTACCAGAATCAGACTATGATATTTATTATTTCGCATATTTTGATTGTGTGATATTATGTGATGTTTATATTACTTTATTATACTGATCATCATATAATACTATATCCAGATTGGGGTCATTATCATGATCAGTACCATAATTATGATGTTCATTACCATCAGAACTACAACTATCACAGTGTCACAATGCTTATCTTATCAGATTATCATATATTATCATAATATAATTCAATTTAATTCATAAAAATTGTAGATCTTGAATGATGTTGATTCATTTAGATGAACCTTTCCATACCTTTCCCATCCGTCAGATCTAGCCTGGCTCATCCAGATTTCCAGATTGGAGGCGCTCCTCGACCTCCAGTGCTTCCACACGCGGCATGTCGAGTCCATCGATTTTTATGGGGTGTCAAGCGGCCGGGGGGTTCACCAACATTGGGAGTGTTTACCATTGTTTACCATGAACATCTTGGTAAACTATGGTAAACTGATTGGTGTTCTTGTAGTTTGGCTTGGCTTTTTTCTGCATCATGTCATGGAAGAGGTAAAAATGACCACGCCCCGTTCCACCGGTGCCAGAGCAGAGGGGTAGAGGGGTTTTTCGGGGAGGGTGCCTCCCAAAACGACTTGGGTTGCATTTCAACCAGCAAAAAAGATGTCAAAAAAAGGACGTAGGCAAACACCTGTGGGGTGGGGAAATGAATCAACAAAAGTTGAATCAACATGAATCAACAATAGCTGACTCGACTTTCTCAGTAACGTTTTTCACCCAGTCGCACCGTTTAGGTGAGAGCAGTGGCTGAGACCACGGGGGCCCTTGCCACCTGATGGTGTTGAGGGAAGCTAGCTGTGAAGGTCTCATTTTGGGAGCGGAGGTGCTTGGGACTCAATCAATGAAGTCCAGACACAGGTTAAGATGGTGAAGTTACCATTCGATCAATCAATGAACAATGGCTGGTCACGTCTCACAAAAAAATGATTGTGCTGCTTATGTATATACAGTATCCAAGCGCAGTGTGATTCTTATTTTGGTCAGCGGCATAAAACCAACCATTCAATGTTCACACAGAAAAGAACTTGTTCTGGATGAATTTCTGCATGTTTGGTGGCAGTGAGGCATCGAATAGACCTTCCTTTTATGGGTGTGCAGCTTTCAAACAGTTGATTCTCAGGAGATAGACAGAGCAACGTCAATGACTTGAGTTTCCACTGAAGAGTCCGGATTTCATTTGATACCTTCATCTCCATTAATTCAACCTGCTGTGATGGAGCAACTTGCTGGGGGGTGGTCCGGGGTTGTGCTCATTCTCTTGGAAGAGTTGCACAATCTTTTCCCCATGGATGCACAGCCAAGTGCATCCGTGTTTGGCCTGCCATCTTCTAAGTAAAAAGTGTAGGAGGACAGGGGACTTCGCGGCATGTAAATGCTTGCGCTGGCCCAAGGATTGCCGTGGCTAGGGCGATCTACACTTTGTTGACAGCAAAGTGCCCCCTTGGATGGCCATATAGGGCCATAGGGCGATTGATTACTTTGTGACTGGGGTCCCCAACATTCGGGTATTTGGGATTGTCTCTGCTTTTTTCGGAAAGCCACAACAAGGCGGTATGATACAGTATATTCATATATAATATATTATATATATACACCCTGCTTTCAAGCACACCCATTTAGCTCACCTATGGCCATCTAAGCAGAATCGACTTTTGTCTTTGGCCTTGAGGCCAATGGTTTCTTTGTCTCGAGACACCGGCAGTTGCCCGTGTTTGTGGCACCAAACGGTTCGAGGCGTGGTTTGAGATAAGTTACATCGGTAGAGACGCCATCCGCGTTGCTGGTAGTGCGTTCAGCAGTACCTCTGAAACGGCCGCGGATCGTGCGCACCGACAGCAGATTTTTGCCGGGCAGAGACATGGAGTGCCTGCAGCCAAAGCTGCGGCTACCGTCTGCGTGCCTTGGGACATCTTGGAATATCCTCCAAGTCCAAGAGAGAATGCCTTGTGGCCTTGAGAATTTCACGGTCCAGTTTCAGCAGTTACAATTTTTAGGGATGCCAGCAGAGCTTGCAACTATTATCCTGTCATGTCTATCAATATCTTTCATATCCGATCTGATTCTTCTGGAATTATATCAATAGCAATTCGCACATGATATACATGTGCTTTGAATGCAAAAGTGGATATATGATTGTGATTTCTTGGAGAATTGTGGTTAACTTGGTGGACATAATTGGACATACTTGGACATATAATGATTTTATGTGTATATATATAAATGTAATTATATTGTATAATTATATATATATATGTGGACATGTCTTTATCCGCTTGTCTTTTCATTGTGTATGATTGTGCCTCACTTCGCTCAAGTGTCGTTTTTCGAATGCATTGGCTTTCTCTCTTCTCGGAGCAGAAAGGCATTGTTTCAAGTGGAGGCTCTCCCTTCGGGATTGGGAGGTGATTTGGTCATTGTACCAGTGTTGGGTAAAAGAACCTTAAAACCTCAGATGTTGATCATAATCAATACTAAGCCATCCCAAGTTGCCGTACCCGTTTTTGATTCATATGTAGATTGTGGCTCAACCAAGCTACAACCCATGCTTTCTGAAGTTGAGTTGGCTGATTTGGGAAATGAATGATGGTTGGAACATTGTCGGACACAGCGCAGAGTTTCAAGACTAGATGATCACTCTTTTGCAAGAGCACTTGGACGACTCTAGCAGCAGGGAACCACAAGCGGCACACGACCATATAACCAGAGTCCCCAGTTCCTGGTTGATCCATGGTTATCCCGTTTGTAAAGTTTTCCTTTTTTCGGCCACAGATTCTTTGCCTCTTTCCACTTGCCATTCCTGGGATCAGTGAGCCTCAACTGTTACATTCGAACATCTCTCCCCTCAGAATGTTGCGGACGATATACCCATGAAACAGTCGGGGGATCCACTAAGCTTGTTGTCACATGGAAAGCAAGGTATATCCTGGAAAGTCAATCTATTTCCCCAGGGTCTGTAGATTTTAGCAAGACATCCCGCCAACACACTTGCTCAGACACACTTGTCTTCCTCGTCAACCTTATTGCCAGCTTGTTTGCCAGCCACCTCTACACACCCTGAACTCGCCAGCTCTCTGGGCCCGGACCTGAACCCTATGCCAGATCAAAGGTCAAATAGAATGTCAAATGAAATCTAAGATAGAATTTCGGATAGAATGCCAGATTGCCTGTCAGAATATAGGTCAGATAGAATGTCAGATGGATCGCCATATGCAATGTCAGAATGTATGCATATATATATATACACGCTATGGGCGCCAAGTTCTCCGATACGTCATGTTTCTGGGTGATTGGACATTTTGAAAATTGTGTTTTGGCTCTGGTAATTTGCACATTTTTGAGCATCGTGATTTGTCTTGACTTGATGTTTGACGGACGTTTTTTTTTGTGTCCGTTTACATAAGTTGAAGTACAAAATGTGCTTTTCATTGGTGCCTCTAACTCTATGCTGGAATTGTTCATTTTCCCTGTTTGTTTTTTGTGTTGTTTGTTTTAATAATCCCCTCTCCCTATTACTAAACGTCCCCCAAATACTAAAAACAGGCGTCCATCTCCAATTTCTGAAAATTTCAGTTTGGCCAATTTGACTTTTAATTGATCCCCTTTAGAAAACAATT
>Ga0126342_10021337_pt1 | contig 10807 bp, 12 predicted proteins | sample Cyp1metagenome_FD_92528 | JGI IMG/M metagenome (GOLD analysis project Ga0126342, IMG submission 92528) | Coral microbial communities from Lord Howe Island, Old Settlement Bay, Australia - Cyphastrea 1 metagenome | ecosystem: Host-associated > Invertebrates > Cnidaria > Coral ... | reverse complement strand
GTCTGGACAGCACCCTGCACAGCACCCTGCACAGCACCTTGGCCAAAAGTTCGCCACCGAAGACCCCACCTTTGAGAAGTAAGAACCCCTATAGCTTGCCAGCTATCTGGGGAAATAGACCAAATAGACCAAATCCAATGTATCCAATTTACAAATCTTCAAATCTCCATCCATACATCTTCAAACTCCATGAACTTGGTCTGTTTTTTGCAGCCTGATATGACTAAGCTGCCTGTCAGTAGTCCAAGGTGACCCCTACCGAGCAGCCGGTGGCCTCCTCAATAGCCTTCAAATGCTCCTCAGTGATCTCACCACCACAGCCCAAGGCCTGCTGCAAGGAGCTTCAAAAGACACGTTCCAATGCTCCCAGTGTCAACAAGCAACCTATCTCTGCCATCAGGCTTGCAGAAAGTCATTCTATATTAATTATGTCACTATGTCTATATCATTCTATATCTATATCTACATCATCTGTATATTTGTATGTTATATATTGTTGTACCATATTGTATCATACTAAAATTTATATACATACCCTGACCACTTGCACCTCATCCATGGCATCCCGAATTTGTGACTTGAAGCTGGCAGCATCTACTTTGGCTGCCTCAGCTGCACCAACTTCATCTCACGCACAGATCCGTTGCCTTCATCAATTCCCAATCTGCCCCGAAAATTTGACCCGGAAATCCCGCATCTTTCTCACATTTAACCAAGTCCACAGCATGTTGTTCAAGTTGCTGAAAACAACTTGCAAATTGAATGGATGGAGCGACAAATCTGTGCCAGGATACTCTAAGGGAATGTTTCTCCATGGAACTCTCCGCATGGATCCCAAAGATCAGGCCCAGTAGGACCTGCGCAGTGAATTCCTCCAGCTCCGGACATCGCAGCAGACTGTACCCTGCCTGAACGAGATATCTCCTTCGAACCATCGCCTCAGCACATGTCAGCTCACGAACCTTCACGAAACATGGGAAACTGCGAACTCTTCAGATACTTCACACACTTCTGGTGCCCCAAGAGGGCTCTGACCTTCTGTGAGTTCATTTCTCGCCAGAACACTAACACAGGCAGTTCAAACAAGAAAAACTGAGACCGATACCTCGAGAACTCTCCCGTTTTGGGGCTGTTGTGCCTACACTATATGCAAGTCTCTTTGACCCGGGGCTCCACACCAGCCCGAAAGTGGTCCCGGTAAAGTGTGAAACACAAGGCGAAACCTGCGCTTTCGAGAGCGCTGGGTCCCGGTGAGGAAGGGTGACAACAAAAGCTTGCAGTCGACATGAAACTTTTCCTAGCTAGCTTGAGCAGATGCTGAGATTTACTTGCTGAAGATGAGTCGAAAATTCACTTGGGAAAGGAATTTCTGTGAATCTGTCTGCTTGCCCAAGTGCACTGTACACCTTCCCCGACAGCTTGTCAAGCAAAGCAGTCACGGATCACTGTGCAACTGAGGCAGGAGAGATTAGGGTTTCGATCTCGACTAGAGTCGCTCTATGAACCAAAACGGCCATGTCAATCTCAAATCGTCAAATAGGGGCGAACCAAACAAATTCGGACCGAAAGCCCTCAAGACTGTTTCAACATAGTCTCAAGTTGATTGCATCCGTTGCTTAGTTTGCATGTATCACTGTGCAATCTGTGCGTCTGTGCATCAGCTTCGTTTTTGTTTTTGCCTCGTTCATCACAGAAATAAAGCTGAGTTGCACTTATGACCGGCAGCAGCATCACAAAAAAACAGCACATCCCACTCCAGTTACCTTGAGGCCAAGACCTTCCGTATTCGTCCCAAGAGAACAGCGGAAGGGTTCAAGCCCGCGATGGAACCTGCACCCAGGCAGGCCAGTGCAAGCAGAGCTGTGCAGATTTCTAGTTGATCTCTTTGGCCGGGCGAATATCGGGTCTCCTATCCAACTGAATATCTTGCTTGTTAAAGCCAAAGCCTACGCTGGAGTCTGCTGTTTGGCAGAAATAAAGTAGTCCTGGCTGGTCAGCTGCACCTTCTGCCATGACCAGTTGTTGTAGGTGTACTGGCCTCGATAAACAGGCTGTCTCAATGATGAGTGCCCAAAGGTAGCATTTTCACTTTGCACATTTTTTGTTGACTTTGAGTTGACTTAAAGTTGATGTCAAGAGATATTGATCAGTAAAGTTTGCTGTTGATGCCTGGGATGTTGTCTGTCATGTAAAGAGAGGTTTTGGCAAAAAAGAGAGAGAGAGAGATAGGCAGAGAGTGAAAATGAAAGTTTAAAGAAGCGGAATGAAAATCACTAGGGTGGCACGGTCCACTCAGACACCAGGACTGTGCTTCAAAGAGTGTTGATCTGGACCTGAACCCCAGCGTTTCAACTGCAGGCTGTGCTGCCTGGGCCACCAGGCAAGGCTCTCAACGCTTGCTCTGAATTTTGATCTGCTCCTGCAGAACGGCAGAAAACGCCAATGACCTTGGTGGGCAGCAGTGGTGGGTCAGTAGTAGTAGGGCTTTGGCTTGTGCCAAGATCAGCAGAAACCGAACGGCACAGGATGCACAGGGCTCTCTTTCCTAGCTGACAATGCTGAAGCTGAGGCAATACACCGCAAATTTGGTGACTGCTCAGTTTCTCAAAAAAGTTTCTTCAAAGTCGTGATTGAAAACCTGGTACTGACACAAAATATCGGGATGACGATGAAGCACTTTTTCTGAGGCCATGGCATCACTGGCCCCCACAGCTGCTGGCACGATGCTAGTCACCGGCAGCGCCAGGGGTGCACCAAAGCCGGAGGCAGTAATCAGCTCCTATGGCCGACATGGTTAAAACAAGGGTCTGACAATTTCTTTGGTATTATATTCAGATTATATTGTTGTAAATACACATCAATTTATATATATAGAGAGAGAGATGTATGTAAATATGATTATATACATATATGTTGGGTAATGTACAGAAAAGTTTGGACGGAAACAAAAGTGTGTTCAGGCAAGTCACTTTGATACTCTATGATACTCTTGACCCCCCCTTTCATGCGTCCAAACATGTCCAAACAATCCATCAGGGTGGGACTCAAGATCCAAAGCCTGAAGAACAATCCAATGCACTCACTGACTACCCGGACTACCCTCCCAAACCTCAAAGTGGTACAGCCCGGTCCTTCTTTGGCGCAGGTTCCGGAGAACCTGAAAAAGCAACGACCAGGGAATCTCCAACCCACAAAAAACATCAGATCCTGAAAGATCTGAAAGCCGAGGCAGATACGCAACCGCTGAGAATTGGAATGATCACTGCACCAGGCCCTGGGCCGCGCACCAGATGAATCATCCCTGGACCTGAGCATCGTAAAGGCTGATCCGCGTTGGGAAGACACAGCAATAGCACAGGCCCAGTGCTCAAAGCAACAGATAGATCGAATAGGGAGGTTAGAGAAGCAGATCCTTCTGGACGGCAGCGATGCAAAACAGCGTTCAATGCAAGTCCCGCATCTACCTCAGCGCATCTCATCTAAGTTAATCTATACACACGTTTCCTCTCTTAAAGGATTCCCTAATCCCACCTGCTTTGCTCTCGCTTTCGCTTGGGGTCCTTTTTGCGATCCTGACAAAGGCCGCTGTACATTCCATCAATGCCAAACCAAAAAGTAATCAGCTGATTGCACTGCATCTGCCCCTTCGAGTGTCTTATCGTTCTGCCAAGTGCATACACCACTTCAGAGCTCCAAAGTTGCCATGAGAATTCTGCGTTCTTCTTTCAATTCACCAAAGTTTGGGTGTGACTCTTGTGGTGAAAATTCAGAAATTCTCACTATTTGCCACGGTGAAGCGGCGCGCCCGCCTTGCGAACACTGGGACTGCGACTGGAACTAGGCTGTTTGCTCTTTTTTCGCCGGGCCTTCCAGCTTCCACTCGAGCTTCCACTGAACTGGGAGAACTGGGAAATGAAGTGAATAGAACGGTTTCAACTGCCCTTGGTCATAAATTTCACCAACATGACAAGGTGCTGCAGGTTCTGAAATGCCAAACAGTTGCAGTCATTCGCAGTTGTGACCGTGAACATCTTTCGTTGGAACCTGTGGTCCCGCGGTGTCTCCGAGGCCTTCTCTTTTGCCTTGTCCTTTTCACGCAGGCCTTTGATGGCTGCCAGGAAGGCCATCTTATCCTTCTCCTTAGTGGAGGAAATGCCAAGTTCGGCCATCTTTGTTGATTTGCCAATCTCAAAATTGCAGTTTCACACCATTCACATCCTATGGTAATTCCAAAGCCAGTCTGGGATGCCTGCTTTTGGACAATTCAATGAGACCTTATCCTCCTTCCCTATGTAAACCATACTGAAACCAAACATTTCAACCTTAAAGTCATTGCCATCTGGCCTTCTCCTTCTCGATGTCATCTTCGCTATCATCATCTGCCTTCCTACCACTTTTTGTGGTTCCACTCCTGGTTTTGGTGCTTTTCACCTGCAAACGCATTGAAAAAACAAGAGGCCATGAAGGTTGTGCAACCAAAACCCAAAAACCAAAGAAGTGTTCACCGTTGCACAAACCATGCAAAAAAAAAATGTTCCAAACGGTGCGTGATTTGACGATGAAACTGCAGAGTCCGGGGCACCTTGTCATTTCGATCGCGATCCTTTCGGTCTCGCTCCTTGACTCTTTCTTTCTCCTTCCTTCTGTCCTGTAGAGCAAGTTTGACAGGTTTGGTTTGAAACTGTTTGCCAAGACTTGCGAGTGTTGCAGTCCGCTCAGTCAAAGCTTCTGTTACATGGGTGAAACCAGACCCTCCAAACAACTCCGAGGAAATGCCTATAGACTTCTTCGCCATCGCTCACAACAATGTGCAATTGAATAATTATGCCATTTGATCTCAGAAACGTCTCCCAACTGGTATTTTTGCTGTTTGAGAGCGTGCCAAACATTAGAATATTGTTGCAATTCAAAGAAACACGGAGTTTCACAGAACTCTTCCGCTGACCAAGATGTTGGCGCGCCGCTCTCAGTTTTTTCTCTAACAGCAAAACTTTGCTATGAGGTCTTTAGCCCAGAGTGGCTCCGGTGCGATCCGGCGCAGTTTCTATGCCAGGTTCCGGAGAAGTTCCAGAAGTTTCTGGTGCAAATACCCGGTGAGATTCCGGAAGGTTCCTGCGGAGATATTTGGTGAGGTTCCGGAAGCTTCCGGCGCAGATGCCTGGTGAAGACACCTCGTGAGGTTTTGGAGGGTTCCGGTGCAGATTTCCGGAAGGCAGATACCTGGTGACGTTCCGGAGGGTTCCGGTGAGGATACCTGGTGAGGTTCCGGAAGGCAGATACCTGGTGACGTTCCGGAAGGTTCCGGTGAGGATACCTGGTGAGGTTCCGGTGGGTTCTCGCACGGCAGCAGTGTGAAAAAGATGCTGAAGCTTTCAAGCTGCTGAAGATACACCGGAGTTTATTTTTCAAGCCTTGCCACGTGCACCACGTCATGTAATTATGATTTTCAGGCAATCGTCCTAGGGATCCTTGACTTCACGCACTTCAACTCATCCGGGTGCAACTTGCTATAGTCCAGCAGCTGCTGCTGGCGTTGCTCAAGGCACTCAAAGCTGTAGGTCTCCTTGCTCTGAGCGGAAGTGAAGGAGGCATTCTCGATGGTGCGGCGCAGCTGCTGATGGGCTGTCTCCTCCAGCAGCACCGCGTGCTTCTGGTCAGACACCAGGACGATCATGTCCACGGCGACGAGCTTGGTTCCTTCAGGAAACTCGCCAGCATATGCCTTGATCCGAGTGCTGGGTGCTAAGGACACTCGGGAGACTGGTGACTGCCTCCCACTTCAGGCACTCATTCTGCACGCTAGCCAGTTCAGGCGAGGAGTCTCCTGGGAGAAAGGCGACAGCGTTGGTGAGCTGCTGCTCAATGCCAGCCACGAAATTAGTACCACCTTGAAGCCAGGCAGGCATCGCGCAGGAGGACGTCGCCAGCACACGATGCGATTATGCCATGCTTTTACGCCATGCTTTCACACAGGAACTTCAACGACTCATGCGTTGCCACCTTTGCGATTCACTCAGTGTTTCACTCTGTGCCTTTCACTCTACGTTTCATTCATGCATTTCATAACACACACACACATATATATATACACACACATATGTACCTTACATCTACATTGGGCATTTCACTCAACATGCCACACCTTCTCCGGTAAGCAGTGATATCTGGAGGGATCACCAGATCATCGTTCGGTGTGTTTGTGGTAGCATGCTCCGGGAAGGGCCAAAGCTGTCGGAAGATCTCTTTGATCTCATCCCACTGCACTGCGCTCAGTCGGAAAGAGCTGCCCTGAGTTAGTCGGAAAGAGCTGCCCTGAGTTGTCTCTCCATCGCCTCTTCATCGAAGCCATGGCCTGCTTTGTCTCATGCGTCTCCAGGTTTTCCAACTATGTAGAGACCACCTTGCAATCCTTGAGTGTTGAATAGGGATGGGCTCCAGCATCGCCATTGAAGAGCAGGTAGTACATGGCGCTAAGCCACCACAGCGTCTCCCTGTCGGCCACCACAGCACCATGCATCGCCTTAGCATGCTAGAGCGGAGGCATCTAGACCAAGCACTACTGACCTGGATATGGACGAAGTCGGTTTGACCCGAGCCATTGTGGAAGCCGCCAGACTGGCCCACAGAAACATAAAGAACGCACAGCTAGCCAGCGAGGCAAATCTAGCTCTTGTGCCCGTGGTGAACCTCCACCTCGCGAATTGCCCATGCACACTGGGACGACGCCAATGCACACCCCAATGGCGCCTGCGCAGGGCCTGCAAACGTGCGCGGACATATCCAGGAGCCTACAAGCCAAAACAGAAGAGCGGATGGAAAGTCAGGTGGGAAAGGCCCGAAAATACTCTTGAACTGCAGCGCAAGGAGATGGAAATCGAACGACGCTGCAGCAGCTGGACACAAAGAGGTGTCGGTTGCAAATGGAGGTGCAGCACGCACAGCTGAAAGCGGAAAGGGCCCGGCTGCGATATGAGGCGATGGGAGCTGCCCAAGAACCTGAAACCATGGTGCCAGATGACGAGGCGACGGTGCCCGGTGCCAGCCCCAGCATCCTGGACGTCGTATTCCGTGGTGTGGGAGCAAGGAAGAGACGCCTGCCTTGCATACGCAAATGGCACTCGTCCGCAGTATATCACTCCAGCACTCAGCCGCTCAAATCGTGGAAGGTGCCACCACAGCCATGCTGCTGCTGCCAGGTCGCTGAAGCTCTTGGATCCATACTGGCAACGGCTGGTCAGGTTGGCTGTCCATCATTTGGCTCTCAACTAGAGGGTTGAACCTTGGACGTAGCCATGCTGTGTATCTCTCAAAAGAGGAGACCGAAAGGCGAGGTCCCTGTTCATGGTTGGACCCCACCTTTTGGCCTCACTCATCCGTCTTAAGCGAAACAGCATCAATACTGTACACCTGTGATGCATTTGTATAACAATCTGGAAATTGACAACTGTTGTCACTATAGTTCTTTATTGTTCCATCCTGAAAGGTTCAAAGTTGTCTTTTTCCTCTGTCCACGCCAAACATTGGCGCACCACGCTTATTGCACTTACCGTTCATACATGCGAGGAAGCTATCGGTGTCCTTCTGCCTGGTGTCCTCCTCTGAGGATGCCTCGAGATTTGCAATTGGCTTAGAGATGGATGTGATGTGTGCCCAACCAGTACTTCATCATTGAGGTCCAGACCATGGCGGTCACTAGCAACCCGCAGCGCGCATCAGGTTGACATAATGCAAATGCAAATAGTTGTTGCAGAAAAGCTCAATTTCAGGCTCACCTTGCCTCCAAGTTTCTGTGATGTGAGTTCAGTTTGTTCCTCAAACCGAACGAAGCCATCATCCTGCTGTTGAAAACAACTAGCTGAAACTGTAAACTGATGTGTGCTCAAAAATACTGCTGGCTGTCGCGGCCACATGACCATATGGGTCATATGTTATCATCCAAAAGTTGCTGCAGAGAGTGTCAGTAGAGACTTAAAGCGAGACTCTTCCTGGATCTTCAAAGCATCTCTCAAGAATCTCTCATGATTGTCCTGTGGATTCCTCTGAGCCAAACAAGCTGAGGAATTGGACCAACAATGTACACGGTCCAAGTCTTAAGCAGCACTTCACAGAGACTAACAGAACTTCATCGATGCGTCGATGACATCGATGACATCGATATGGCCAAGCACGGGGGGAAGCGACGTTGTGGAAGTCTGCTCCTCTCGCGACTGGAGGCGTTTTCCAAACGACTTGGGAAGGATCGAAACTCGAAGACTGGAAAAAAAAGCTGATTAAAATATGCTAGAATGCCCTAGAATGCAGGTTATAAGCACACAAAATTAAATGACTACCACACTCTTTTAACTCTGTTGGCTTGTGAGATAATCATCTTCTCATGATTCTGGCATAAGACAATCGGAAGCTGAAGCACTTTCTTTCAGATACTGACTCCATGCTCAAACAAGTTGAAACTGGCTGACCCTATCACATGTTCCGGTACCTGACAAACAAAACCTTGGATGCTCTTCCTATTATCAAAAGCTGACATGGTTTGGTACTTCAAGCACCAACTCGTGCATCAGTCGACGAATCAATCTCCTCGCATTCCTTCTGTGGATGAATCGCCAATGGGCCTCCAGAAAGTCTCCAGGGAGGCGAGTGCTGAAATGGAATAGCAAGCTGCCAAGCTTTTTCTACCCACTCCACATGTCTTGCCAGGTCTTGCCATGCTTAGCCGAAATCTTGCTCAAGCTGACAAGCTGAGGCTGGTTGTATCTGACAACTTTAGACCTGCAAGACCTGATTTCTCTTCCGTGGGTTCCAGGTCTTTCCAATTCGACCCTGCCCTATTCAGCATGAGGACTTCAACCAGGCAGCACGGCACCTGCCTGTTTCAACCTCATCCAGCTTAAGTTGCCCCAGTGCAGCTTCCTCGGCATAGTTCAACTGCGGATTTCCCTAGGAGCCTGTCATACATCAAGAGCGGTCTCCAACACTAAACTCCCATATCTATAATATAATATAATATAATATAATATAATAATATATATATATATTATATTATATTGTATCATATTATATTATATAGTATAGTAGTCTCAACGGTCTCAGCGTGCGATTCTCAGCAAGTTGCCAATTCTGTTTCCAAGTCAGCGCTCTGGCAGAGTTTCTGCCTCGGCGACTTGGATCGGAGTTGCCGTTCTGCTCTAAGTGCTACACACGGCCAAGAGTTCCTTGCTTTTGCAGCCCCTTTGAATTACTTTGAATCCTCGTGAAATATGCTTACTAAACATTACCAAACTCTGTCACCAGATACAGCCAACACGTGTTCCTAACTTCTCCTTTCCACGATTCCAAGCCTCACTTGAGCTGCGCTGGCTGTCGGAGGCACCTTGATGCCCGCCTGAAGCATTGATCCATGAATATCCAGGATATCACAGTGGATACATTGAAGACATCACTCAGATCTAAATCATCTTCATATCATTTCATATCTTCACAGTCAATGTGCCTCAGCAACCAATGCTCCAGCACCAGGCAGCAGTCTGATCTGAATGTCCTGCGCCTCGCGCAAGTGGTCATCAGTGCTATTTTCAGCCCAGTTTCTGCTGTCACTCTAGCTTGCAAATTCAGTGAATGCTTCTCGTTGAAAGGCATCATCTTGCTAAATTCACTGTCTATGGCAGAATCCCGACAGAAAAAAAACAATCAACTATATATTGTGCTTTGACAGAGTCTCAAGCAGTTTATACACCAATAACATCGAGTCATTGCTATGAAAACATTCAGCCGCTGGCCTTCAGCGCGTGACCCACCTCGAGTCATTGCGGAAACTTCAGCGACCCAGCACACCCGGGTTGTGCATAGCTGCGTGCAATGACATCAGTGCTACATATCAAGATACCACAGCCCAAACAATCAATGAAGATATATCAAGAGATTGTTGTTAAGAGGCATCAGCAATTGAGAACCAGTCCATCCAATTGCAGAAAGTGTAACAGTTCCTGACAGTTACTGAACTATGTCTGCTAAACATTGCTAAACTATACGTAGAAAGGCCTTCCTACTATGCCTGGACAACTCGACGGCGCACCTCGGTGGCTATGACCAGCTGCAGGGTTTCCTCCACGGCTGCTTTGGTAGCGGGCCTGGCCGTGAGCCTCGGAGTCGAGTTGGGAGTCCGAGACGAAAATCACACGAAAATGGATCAAAATGGATCAAAAAATGGACCTGTATCCAAAATATTCCAAAATGACAAAGAAAACTGATTTGGATAAAGAAACGGAAAAGAGACTTCGGCCCAAGTCGGCTATAGAAAGTCGCGAAGACACTGCGGTTTTCTTGTTCCATCACAATTTCCGCAGAAATACGTGGCATCCCGACATGTAGTAGTCAATCCCCTCAATCTTTTCGATAAAGTCTACCTCAGCTGGACTAGGCGGCTGGTCAAAAACAGGCTACAGATCTGTCCAATTGCAGTGATGCTTCCCTTGAAAACAATATTAATGCGTATATAAAGAAAAATATAGGAACATAAATGTGTATGTGTTCATACATGTGTATGTATCAGTGTGTATGTATGTATGCAAATATATGTATATATAATATATAATAAATAATATATAATTTATCATATATACTAATATATAATATATAATAATATATAATAAATAATAATATATAATATATAATAATATATAATATATAATAATATATAATATATAATAATATATAATATATAATAATATATAATATATAATAATATATAATATATAATAATATATAATATATCCTAATATATAATATATAATAATATATAATATATAAT
>Ga0126342_10021336_pt1 | contig 10807 bp, 9 predicted proteins | sample Cyp1metagenome_FD_92528 | JGI IMG/M metagenome (GOLD analysis project Ga0126342, IMG submission 92528) | Coral microbial communities from Lord Howe Island, Old Settlement Bay, Australia - Cyphastrea 1 metagenome | ecosystem: Host-associated > Invertebrates > Cnidaria > Coral ... | reverse complement strand
GATGATATATGATGATATATGATGATATATGATGATATATGATGATATATGATGATATATGATGATATATGATGATATATGATGATATATGATGATATATGATGATATATGATGATATATGATATATATATATATATATTAGATACATATTAGATCATAATATATAGGTCATATTAGTTACATTTAGATACTCCATTTTCGGCAATTCCATCAGTTCCATCTCCGCCTAGCCTCGCCTTCGGAACATTTTTCAGGTGACCAAGAAGGTCAAGGGTGGAGGTGCCAAGAAGGCCAAGCAGAAGGGCAAGGCCGAGCACCGATGTTCCAATTCTTTCCATCGAACTGGAGGTGTTTTCTTAACACCTGTGATTTTCCCATCGGGGGATAAGCCATCCACTACATGGCTTGATTTTGCTCAGGGTGAACTTATACATGGTGTATAAATATATATATAAATACTGATTCATACTAGTAGACCCTGAAGATAAGATCCCAAGTGGCCTCGCATCTTGGGCTGTGACTGAAGCAGTCAACGAACATCTTTGGATGGAATTTATTGATCTAATTGATGATATTTATGCATTGTTTCAGTGATGGAGTGGCGATATGAATCACATTGAATCACAATGAAGCACTCCTAAAATTTCTGAGGTTTAACGATGGTTTAACCTGTCTAGGACATACTGGACCTTGTTTTAATACAGTGCGCCGACAGAAATCCGCAGTTCCGTGCCTTCTTTTTTTTTTTCGGACAAAGTTTCCACACACCCCAGGCTACGAAATTCGCCGGGAGTTTTTCTTGCAGATTTTCTCGGGAATTATTTTCAGAAACCTATCCTCAAAAGTACTGCGGCAGCATGCAAGCAAGCAAGCAGGGAGGGAGGGGAGGGGCAGCCAGCCAGCAGCCAGCACGCGAGCAAGCAAGCATGCCCAACCCAATCCGAAATACACACCCTGAACCTACCCTAAATAAACCCTAAGCCATCCTTAAATAATTTAGATAAACAATTTGATACAATTTCAGCCAACCTTAAACAAACGCCCTAATCCAACCCGAAATTAACCCGAAATATTACAAACCAACAATAAATAAACACCCTAAATCGAACGTAAACCAACCCCAAATAAACACCCAACACCCTTAAATAGCATTACAGAAACCCAACAAGAACAGCTTAAATCTTCAAACCAGGCCAAAATAAATTTAAGCAAACCCCGAAGAAACCCTAAACGTACCTCAAAAAACATCATAAACCAAATTGGACTAAAGCCTACCAAGCCTAAATAATCTGCAAACCAACCCCACATAAACCATCAACCAGCCTGAAAGAAAAACCATACAGTAAACCAAACCTGAATCAAGCCTAAACCAGCCCTAAACAAGCCCCAAAGAAAGCTTCAAAGAAACACCAAACAAACCAACCCCAAATACTTTCAAACCAACAAAAAGCACTTTAAAACAACCCCCAAACCTAAGCCAATTCCAAATAAATCCCAAATCAAATAAGTCTTAAACCAACCCGAAAAAAACACCATAAACCAGCCAAGAGGCACCTTAAATCCTTGAACCAATCACAGCTGAACCATGAACTCCAACCATAAAAACACATCTTAAACGAAGCCTAAATCAGACCTAAACCAACTTCAAATAATCACCCTAAGCCCTCTAAGGAACATTAACACTACATCAAAGAAACCCTCAAAGAAACATTAAAGAGACCTTTTAAGACATTGAAATCTTTAAAGCAGCTTTAAAAATTCGAAACAGGCGGCGGCTACAAAAGTCAATTGGGCAGGTAGGATTGCAATAATTAGATACATAATCGACCCAGGGAGGAGTCGAACCTCCACATTCCGTGCTCGTCAAACATGTGCTGCTCCAAAAGAGGTAACAGCTCGCAAAGTCGACGCCTTATCCAGATGGCAACTGGGTCCTTACCATTGGAAAATTAGCTTCTTCCCTTTATATAATCTGAGGTGCACCCAAGGGAAAATTGATGCTCTATCTACAACTAGAACAGATGCGCTTTGAATAAGCATTCCAAACCAAACCTTAGCCGACAATAAAACCATCCAAAAAGCCACTTAAATCTTGAAACTAACCCTGAATAACCCTCAAACTCAAACCACCACTAATGATGACAAAAACAACCTTACATAAAGAGATCTCAAACCAAACATGTATAAACAAGAAATCTACACCAAATAAACACCCAACAAACGCCACCTAGACTTTAAGCCTGCCAAGGAAAACCTACAACAAACCTTAAATCAACCCTCAGCAAACCCTAAACTAACCCTGAAGCAACCCTAAATAAACACCATTTCTGCATCCAAAATAAGCCATCATCAAACCTTTAGATGAACCTTAAACCTGGCATATGCATTGGGGGAGGTTTGCACAGCCTCCTATAGGTTGGTGGTTGGTAAATCTGAAACAAATCCCTGGTGGAACCTGTACCCTAGGATACCCTAGGTATATTTGATGGTCAACATGTGTAAAAAATATATGGTTTTCTGGTCTTAGTTGTAGATACTCCAGTTATTTCCTGCACCCTGTCTGGTGAGGAGAAGGAGGAACCCAGGGACTCCTTCTTCCGTGGCTTCTTTCGTCCTCATCTCAGTCACCCGGGTGCCCGGGGTGCCCGGGGTGCCCGGGGTGCCCGGGTGCCCGGTTCCAGATCCGATGTTCGAAGCTTCGAAGCCACTAAGGCAACCTGAAAGAAGGTGGACATATCCCGGATGTCAGGGCCCCACAGACAGGGATGGGATGATGATGACACCTTTAAGATGAGCACCTGAACCAGTGAGTCACCTGAGGATATCAACTTGGAGGAAGCCAGAGAGTTGGTGGATGACGTGCCCTGACGAATCGAGTTTTTGCAAAGCGTTTAGACGAATCGTGGTGTCATCCCCTACATCCATCATGGTTTCTGGGAGGTGTGGGCTGAACGGGGAAGGGATTATGGGTCATGGAGTCATGGGTCAAATATACATTGACCATCATTGACCCATTGAGCCCCAAAGTTGATGATTTAGTTGGTATTCATTTCTTCCTTTTCTCCACTGGAGAAATGAAGTGGGTTTTGTTTTGTTCAAAATATGGGGGGATTTGGCTCAAACATACTGCAAGTGTCGATGGGAATAACTATGCTCAATCATTGGATGGAATGGGGATTCCATAGAGGCTGGTCAAACCAGCCTTCTTTTTTGTGGGAGGAGGAATTTTTGAGTCATACTTGTCCCGTTGTAGCAAGAGGGAAGAACCACTCTCCATACCTTCCATGTATGGTACATTTACATACATTTACATGTACATACATTTACTATCATTCACCATCATTTTTACCTCACATCAGGATATTTGTTGGGCAACTGTTTAGATATGGTAGACCGTACAGATGACCAGGGATTTGTTCAGTACACCTTGCTTCCATCTACCGAAAAATCAGGGGTTCTGTTGTCCATGGAACAAGATTTGCCATTTAAAAGAACGAATTCAACGACAAAAAACTGGACATTGAATAGAATTGAAGCGATTTTTCACAGTTTAACCAGTTTAATCATCAATAATCAAGCTGAATCAGTTTACAACTCGCACCTGAGGACGATGAGGACGATGACGAGCACATGCTCGAGCTGCTGATGGAGCCTCGACGAGTCGAACATTTTTTGGAACATCAATTACTGTTTTGTTCTGAATATTGCCAAAGATTAAGATCCATATTATCCATATTTGTTTTTTTCAAACAGGACTGACTAAATAGTATTGGCAACCCAAACTTGTCTTGACAACAAGCTTGAAAATTAGTAGATCCATGCCTGCAGCAAGCCATGAGGATTGGCAACATATGGATATGCGCCCTCTTTAGGGACATACAGTTCGTTTGAATATTTAACAGATTGATTAAACAGTAAACAGTAATTCTCAAATGAACTGTAGCTATATAAATATGCATTGAACTATTCCACTTGCAGTTAATTGGGACATACATATATTTTCCTGGAAGTCTCAATTATACAACTATTTAAGACTTGAAGCAAAGATTTGCTTGCAGACCTGATATGATATACAGTTGACCCCAAGAGTTGGACGAGGTTTGGCTGGCTGGAAATGGATGAACATATTGCTACCCTCATAAGAAAAGAAAGCTCCATATTAGTTAAATACTACAAGTGACCAACCCCCTTGGCTGCGCAACCATGCAAAAACTGGAAATTTGCTGAGGAGAACGACTACGAGATGGGTTGCTGCGCAGCTTGCCTTGGAAATGGTCTGATGGACGTGTTCCAAGTGGCAGCGGACAACGACCTGGGTCCAAGACAGATCCAATGTTCAGACAGACCGTCACCCGTGATGCCGGGATATTTCAGTACGGAACCATCCCTCATTTTGTCCCAATTTGTGGATGCACTCTTATCTACTTGGACATTGGTGTTTCACTGGACAGAGTTCCTGGCCAGGGCTTAAAAGGTAGACCCGCTCAAGGTGTAATCCCCTTGTGTCAAAATATGCTGGAACTCGAGCAGTTTGTCACTCCTCGAGCACCATGAAAATAGGGAATCATATGGAATCATGGCAATGCCCACTCATCATCAGCGATGCACTAAGTTGGCAACCCCAAAGACCGCCAAGAAATCAGCTACCTGAGGTTTAAATATGGCAATGGAACATGACCCTCTGGTAAACTTACATAACTATGGAAAATCACCATTTTCAATGGGAAAATCCACTATAAATGGTCATTTTCAATAGCTATGTTAAATTACCAGAGGGTACCTTTCCCACCTATAAACCTCCATTTCGTTCGGGCATTTCCCAGCCATGTTGATCGCCCAGATCAGAGACAGCCTCGTGCCCTTCGCAATACGCTGGTACACCGGGGAGGCTTGTCCAGACGACGGCTACGACGAGGTCGCCCGGCCCCGAGTAGTTGGTGCGTAATACTCCGGACCGTTGGTGTTTTATGGTTGGTTCATAAAGCCCATCAACTATAGTTCCATATTATTATATAATTTATTATATCTACGTACCATAAGCCATAGTATGCCATAGTTTTCTTAGTAACCAACTTGGCCCTCCTCTTTAGGGGCACCACCTTGTATTCTCCCAGCTTGAAATTCACAGGACGATGATGAAGAGGAGGATTCCGAAGAAGAGGACGATGACGACGATGACGACGACGATGACTCGCCTCCCAAGGGAAAGAAGTACCACCCGCCGGCAAGAGGGAAGGCGCTATTGGAGTGGTTGGTGCTTCTTAGATCTTCTTAGTACATCTGAGCAGCACTAGTTTTCACACTGGTTTGACTATTTTGGTATGGTGAAAGATAGTTTTGGATAATCTTTAGTACCACTGATTTTGGAGGGTTTGTCCAGCACTGATGCTCGAAATGGCCGACAATTGTCGGGCAAGTGATGATCAACCATGGGATGGAATGGGGTACTCTGTCAATCAAGGCCAGATTTTCGGATTTTTATATAGTTTTGATCCTCCATCCTGATACTTGGTATGAAGATCTCCAATTAACTCGTATATTTTCGCTGACAGCCACGTTACAAAGTCTGAAGCGTAAGTGAAGTTGGGTCGTTGTCTTCCGGTAGAGCTCACACTTGGCACCCCAAAAAATGGCGAAAAATCTCAGTTGACCTCTGGAAGCTTTCTTAGGTTTTTATCGGCTTCGACCATCGTTTTTGGGTCATTAGTCATTTCTACCAACAAGAACATCCTTTTGAACAAACCGATTGACCTTCAAAAACAGCACATAGAAACCATAGCATCCATACCATCCATACCTGGATTCGGTTTCAACAACGTCATGGCCTGGGATCCAATACGTAGGCTGGCAAGAAAGATGCCCCTGGCGGCGAGGTGCCCGATGCGGCCGTGGCGGTGGAGAGGGCTGCAATTTTTGCCCAACAGATGACATGGGAAAATGCCATCAATGTGGATTGAATCACCCCACACAGTTTTTTTTTTTAAGATAAGGAATTGACATGAATTGACCATCAATCATGTGGATGAAAAAAAAGGCCCATTGGGATTTTAACATATTTTAACCTCAGAGATCAAAGATACCTGGATGCTCATGATGCCAGGATGATTCATCCCCAGGGACCCGAAACACACGACTTCTGACTTTGGCTATACTCGATTTGGACCCCGTTAAAGTTGCGTTTTCGATCTCGTGGATGTAGTTCCTCTGAACGTGTCTCCTTTGCTGTGTGAAGGAAACAAAAAGTGCTGTACACAACTTCGAAGCCCTGTGATGAATCACGAAAAATGTTTTTTGAAGATGAGCTTCCTATAATATCTATAGTCTATGAGTCTATAGTGGTTTCATAGCATGACATAGCAATTTCTTGATTCGTTAGATCAAACACAGTGGAGGTCTTTAGACAAGAACACCGAAGGATGGTGAAAAAACTTACACCACCTGATAAGAAGGAGCAGCGTGCCGTTCCTGTTTTCCTAACGATCTCCAGGCAAAGGAGGAATGCAAACAACAATAGGCGGTCCGTGAACAGCTGCGGTCCGGGCTTGGAAGAGTTTTCGGTGGCGGGACATGCATGAAGAAACATCACGATTTTATGGCTCTTACATCTGAATCAAATACAGGATTGTATAAATAACTATTGTATAATATTGTATACATTTTCAATCTCTTGGGTTTCATGATATGTCTACTCGCAAGATTCTCTTCAACTTGCCCGTTTCGGCCAGTTTCATCGTCAAGCACGCAGAGAAACGAAAGTCGAGAGGGCCCGTTTACGTACCGTGCGGAAGCGGCCAAGCGAAGCATCAAGAATTGTTGACGCTCGGTTCTGGTCAAATGGGTACGTCTCAATGAGATTCAGAACTTCAGAGAACGAAGCTGGTTCACTGCAGAAAAATGAGCACAGTTTTCGTTCGATGTTTCTACGAATCAGAGTGGTCAGAGATTGGAAGTGTTGGACTTGTGCCCACATTGAGACACCCAGAGGGTGGACCATGAGCTGAATTCTTGTTGCACACACCAGGGGTCCACAGCTCTAGTCACTCTAGTCCTCATTGGGCTGATTCAAGTCATGCCCTCTGGTAAAAGTTTACATAACTATGGAAAATCACCATGTTTAACGGGAAAACTCACTATTTCTATGGCAATTTTCAATAGCTTTTTGTATGTTTACCATTGTTTACCAGGGTATCCATAACATTCCCTGAACTGGAAAACTCACCACGGATTCGGCGATTCGGCGAGTCATTCCCAAACCATGTTACAGCTTCTCCTGGCAGTTCTTCTCTAACCCTATGGTCTCTTTGGTTCTCTTGGTTAACATAGTGATTTTCTTGGTGAAAGTGACATTCCAACTTAGTATGTTGCTTTCCACCATTTTGGATGGTGAACAAATGTTTGGGTGTAGCAACCCTACTGAAGCAGTGACCCGAAACATCTGACCCCGACTTTCCCGGGTGAATTGCTTGGTGCCAGCTGCTAGTGGTGCATTGCGGTGTGCCAAGGCTTTGAGAGCGAAAATCATGCTTTTAGTGAAGGGTTTGGCATCCCAAAAACAACACCAAACATGGGAAGTTTATCCAGAAACAATGGCAAGTTTGCATGTTTTTGCATCGCTTTCAATTTTACCAACAGCATTGGAAATATTGGGCGAAAATTGCGACTGGCCCACCGATCCTTCAAAGGTAGCTGATATCACATAGTGAACATGATGAAAGGCACATCCAGAAAGCTATCAATAGTTGCCTCAAACATTTTCCAATTCCAACTTATTCGGACAGGTCACTAGTTGGCAAGGCATGGAGAGCCTACAGAGTCGAAGAAAGATATCCTGAATGATATGACCAAGAAGTCAAGAGAATTCGGGAGATATTTTACATCCTTCAAGAGCACGATAGATGGAATAGGAATGAATAGGAAACCCTTGAAAGCCGATTCAAGGTGGCAGGCTAAGCCTTTTTCTTGGGAGGGAGGCTCACACTACTTAGTTGTTGGCATGGTAAGCCCACTCCATCGATCTGCCCTTTTGCCATGTCACGAGTACCACAAAGTCACGGGCACTCCGAGTTGTGAGGATGGGGTCGCTTGCGAGCGGAAATGTACCTCGTCTCCCGCGGAAAATTCTGTGGATTCCGAAAAATTTAGAATGGCTTGAGCTTCCAGCACCAATGTCTTGAAACCAACAAGTCACACCTTGACATGTCTTGACCAAAGACACCCAAAGATTCTAAGCTCTTGCCGTTTGGGGATCCTGCTGTGGCTCACAGCGTGTTCATAGCTAAGTCCGCAGCTTTTGGCTGTCTCAAATGTGGTGAAAACATGTCAAGCGGCAAAGTTTACGGGCTTTGGGGATGTATTCCAACGACAATGTACCCTCTGGTTAACATAGCCATGGAAAATGGCCCATTTATAGATGATTTTCCCATTAACACCTCAACTTATAAGGGATTTTCCAGTTCGCTATGTTAAATAACCAGATGGTATATCAATGCAGTTCATGTATGTTCATGTCATTTCAGGGTAGCACGGTTGACTTTGAAGTTTGGTTGATACCTTTCATCGAAAGAACATCACTTTTTTTGTCCCAGAAGTGGTTTACACAAAGGACACGTTACAATATAACCCCCCATTGGTACAAGGTGAGGCCCCCTAAGTAGCAGTAAGTAGCTAAGTTGGGTTATAAGTTATAACTCCAATTTCACTCGAGTTTATGGTGTGTTTAGCTATAGTTCCTGGGATTTATAGTTGGTAGAAGAGGTCTTTCCTCAAAGCTTGCACCAGCCAGGTGGAGCGACATCGTTGCGGCAAACATTGCGACCTTCTGGACATCTGGGAGATATCTACTCACCTCCATTAGTTGGGACATAGGACTCCTATATACGGTAACGACATTTTAAGTATGTGGAGGGCGGGCCAGTTTTAAAATCCGTATATTTAAAAGTAGATACCGAAAAAAACTATGGTGAAACCGGTGCAACATCACACATCATTCGCAGCTAAGTCGGATGCTGGACCATCGCTAGGAGAAAGCACTTGGAGGTCGCCAGGCGATGTTGGAGGCCAACGGTGACGTCGACTGGGGATCCCACATGGATAGAAAGCCATATTATGGGCTGAGGGTACCCCTAGTTATCCATTTTAGATTGGGATTTTCCATGACATAAACCATCAATAAAATGGGTACCTTCATTTATGGAAACCCCCATATATGAAGAATTTAAGCGACGTTATTTCCTCTATAGCTGCACAGCAAATCCAATGCATCTATTCAATATTATTCAATGGGGCCCCAGGATCATGACCACAAGATACGACTGGGATGTCTCAGGCTAGACTCACTAGATTCACTCGTGACAAGCTTTGGACTCGGGTCACTAACCTGTATATTATATATTGCTACGACTTAAGTTATCCAACTTAAGCTATGATATTTATGTATTATGTAATATAATTGGAATATATTGGAATATAATATTATATATAATATTATATATATAATATAATATTATATATATATTACTTTTATATAACTATACCATAAGCTGTTATTTTTCGAACAGGGAACTGCCACATGTCCCCAGTTTTTAGGAAGACATGACCTGCATCGAAGCTGGAGGCCCAGGGCATGCGTACGTTGATGACGCTGTGGCGACTTGGGGCGCTTGGCAGAGCGTTCGGATCCCAGCGATGGGAGAAGCCACCAGTCTCTATGGTTACCCTCTGGTAATTTGTTACATAGCTATTGAAAATGGCCATTTTATAGTGGATTTTCCCATTAAAAATGGTGGTTTTCCATAGTTATGTTAGTTTACCAGAGGGTATCCCATAAAATGATAATCTTAATGATAGTTATTATAGTGTACCCGGTATTTTAAGATTTAGTTCGTTGATTTAGCGTTTTTGAAGATGATGATTTTCTATAGCTATGTGACAGTTTACCAGAGGATAACTATGCTTATCCCATAGAATATATATGTAATGGATTATAAGTGGAATTTGAATGGATTATTGGATTATATATGGATAAATTGATTCAATACCATATAGAGTAAGTTAAAACTAGAAATGGATTATGTCGGTTTAAGTCATTGCGACTGTTTACAACTCTTTGCCAGTGTTTATTGAACCACCAGTTATTGTATCTTCAGCACTATAGCTCGAAAACTATGAAACATCATCGTCCCCAACAATATCAAGAATGGGACGGTTATGAAGCATCATGAAACCATGTTCAGTGGTGAAACCGTTTGAGAAACCTTTGGGTTTATTAAGAAACAAATTCCTCATGTTGCAGTGCTCAAAATCCAATGGTGACCCCTTAACTGGGAACCCCTGAACTGGAATTGTAGGGGTTCGTAGAAGAAAAAAAACAGGATGTTATAGATTCATATTCGATAGTTGGCTTTTCTATACTTTTTTAAAGGTTGGTACTCTCTGGTAATTCAGTCTGCTATGCTAAACTCACCATGCTTAATAGTAGGTAAATCATCTAGAAATAGGACATGTTCATCCCTTTTCCATAAATATGTTCCAACATTTTTCAACATTTATCAATTTTCCATATAGTAACCATGGATAATCATGGTATTTTTGTGCTCAGTCGGGCTGACAACGCGCGCTTTTTTGAATGCACCTCCCATAGGCACGGCGCGTTTGTGTCCATTTTATACCACGTATGTCAGTGTTTCGGGTGGGGTGGAGTGGGGCTGATAACGTTCCTTGGCGCTTGGGGGGGGAGGCGATGATAACGTTCTTGATAGTACGTTCTTGATGTTTCATCTTAATGAAGTGACATTCATGTTTCTACGCT
>Ga0126342_10021335_pt1 | contig 10808 bp, 3 predicted proteins | sample Cyp1metagenome_FD_92528 | JGI IMG/M metagenome (GOLD analysis project Ga0126342, IMG submission 92528) | Coral microbial communities from Lord Howe Island, Old Settlement Bay, Australia - Cyphastrea 1 metagenome | ecosystem: Host-associated > Invertebrates > Cnidaria > Coral ... | reverse complement strand
TCACCCCTCCATCACTCTCATACTTCCTCTTTCCTTCTTGCTTTTCTATGCTCAGTCTAAGTCTGGAGAAGTTGTTAACATGTGGGGTTATCTCACCCCTCCATCACTCTCATACTTCCTCTTCCCTTATTGCTTTTCTATGCTCAGTCTAAGTCTGGAGAAGTTGTTAACATGTGGGGTTATCCGGTCTTATAATTTTAATCATAAAACTCCAATAAATAAATTTTAAATCCTATATTCTATATATTCCACTCGCCGAATTATATACAACATTTACTGGTTTGTGGTATACCTACCCCTCTGAAAAATGATGGATTTCGTCAGTTGGGAGTCTTATTCCCAACTGAATGGAAAAAATAAAAGCCATGTTCCAAACCACCAACCAGTTTATGTATGCTCTAATTCACTCACCTGAAGACACCTGAACGCCAGGGGATGAATTCACCATGAAATCCGCATCGAAAACACCTAAGTATTCGTTTCCCATATGGCAATGGATCAATACCTAAACATACCTATATAATCCTAATGTTCATTCGTTTCCGCATTTCAATACCTAAACATACCTATATACCCTTTTTAGGGTGAAAATCATTCATAAATCCCAGCTATGGATTGATGTGAACATCTTAGGGGTACGCCAAGCCGCTGTTGCCACTGGTCAGGTCCGCGGCGCCGGAGCTGCAACCCACCGCTGTGCCCTGGGAATGTGAGATGGTCGGGGACGTTTGCCCAACGAAATATATATATCCATACAGGATAGGGCCCCGAAGATAGCTAAGTTGCCTTATAAGTGGATTTATGGTAGATATAAGTATAGTTAATAGGGGTTATTATGGTTTATAAACCCACTTATAACTGGAGGGCCCCATCCTGTAGTGGAATTACCCACTAAAAATGACGATTTTCAATAGTTATGTTAGTTTACCAGAGGGTATATCAAGAGAATGGGTATCTGGTTGGTGGTGCAATAGCCATGTTGAAAAATATGAGCCAATGGGAAGGATGACATCCCATATATGAAATGGAAAATAACATTTATGTTTGAAACCACCAACCAGTATAGATATATCTTTGCAATACAACCAACAGTTGACCTACCGAATTAAGCCAGCTATCTAGGGGGTACCACTTTGCAGCCAACAATGAGATACTCAGCACTGAATTTTTCAACAAACGGTGGAGATCTTGATTGTAAGTTTTGGATGCAGTAACAATCCAAAACTTTTTGACACTTTTTGTTTATTTGGAGCAATCCTTATTTTTTTTCGCTATCTCTTTTGGCAATACCAACAACAAATATGGACGTTATTGGTCGATTTTACCGAATCTTCGTCAAGATTTGTTGATGATGGGATTCGTCGTTTGAACAACCACAAAAAATGGTGGATAATCGGATAGCTTTAAAAAATAAATGCCAACAATGTAGTGATGTGTGATGTTTTCTATTGTTTTCTCAGAATCAGTAAAAATGAAAGAGATGTTCAAGCAATGCCAACCTTGAGATGGTTGATTAGATTTGTTAAATCTGACACCAAAAGACTTCAAAAGACATGATCTAGTTATTGAGAAGGTTGATTAGTTATTTGTTTGAAAAGGCCAGCCTCTTCTCTGAATACTGATAAAACATGATAAACCGTGCTATCCGCGGAAGAGCTCCACGTCTGCAGCGACATGTCGGTCCAATATTGTCCAATTGGTTTTTGGCCGACTGTGTCGTCCGCCATCACAACGAGAAACAGGGGGCATTTGTCGGTTGCTGCAGCTTGCGATGTCAAAGCAATCTTCTGTCAAAGCTACCCTCTGGTAAACTAACATAGCTATAGAAAATCACCGTTTTTAATAGGTAAACCATCTATAAATGGGCAATTTTCAATAGCTATGTAAACGTTTACCGGAGGCTACCGTCTCGAGAATCTTGACACTGGCACTGGCATCACGTTGGTATTGTTGCCTCGTCAGCTACCGAAGCCAAACTCCATCCGGTTCAGCCGGTTCATAGAGGCTACACTCAGCTGATTGGAACATGAATTTCTAATGAAAAATCATGTTTGAGTAATTAAAACACATCCCTGAAAACAGCTTGGGCAATTTCCCCTTGTGAGTGTCCCATTACCCAGGCATTTGGGCAATGAAACACAGGATAATCATCAAACAACTGATAAGAAAAAAATCTGCGGCATAGGCTGAAAGTGATGAGTTTTCTGCTTTTATGAGGATTAGTTATTTCCAAGCAAAGTTATATATATATATAATATTATATAATGATGGGTTGTTACTACCCCCTGTCTATTAGAACATATTAGAACTGCCATGGCTGGGGGTATCCAGTCATAGCGACCCCCAATCATAGATGCCAACAAAAATCATCAAAAACACCTGGAAAATATTGGGCAAAAATCATCATCATCATCCCTGGTGGAATCGGGGCCCGGGGCCCCAACCTGCAACAAAGGTGAAGGAGTCGCAGGCCTGCGACAAGTCGAGGGCTCCATAAAAAAAGTGTTTCACTGACATAGATCGATAGATTGGTAGATAAATACTCCTTGACAGATTAGATTACTGCTTGGTGGTTGAGCCACCTACCCCTCTGAAAAATGATGGAGTGAACTGATGACATTCCCAATATATGGAAAGTCATAAAAGCCATGTTCCAAACCACCAACCAGGCTAGATTTAGATGACCTATCAAGCCATCCCGCATTTGTTGGAATGCAAAGGTAAGGAGTATTCGCAACTGGCCTAATTTAAGGAGTGGCCGTCCTAGTCACAGGAAAATGACGACGAAACTGGCAGTCAGCTCTAAACTCTGCGGAATGTTATGGATGTGTGATGCTCTATCGATGCGCTACAGTATACCCAAAAACTACCCAAAAACAACAGCCTTTTTTTGTGGATTGTGTTCAAATTTCACTCAAAAATCCGAGAAAAATAGCGCTCCTGTGGCCTGGCTAAAGCCATCCGTAGCTGCAAATAACTGGGGCTACGTGTCAAAATAGGCTATCTATCCCAGAAAATCTGCTGGTTAGTAATCATGTGACCTAATGTGCAGGTGTCCATGTCCTAATTCATGGGGGTACCCCCAGTCATCATCCAAGTCATGGATGACCATGACTTACAGTAGTATTCAAACAATCATGGTGACTTGGGGATCCCTCATTTCAGGGAAAACCCATGTTCCTGTTATAATCTGTTAGTTATATTATATCTAAAAACCGCCGTGTTTCTTTTTGGGGAAAAAAACGATACTATCCAAACTCTCAGACAAAACCATTTCGAACATCAGATTGACGAAACCGCTCCATGGCGAGTGGCAGGGCGTAGATCAGATCGATGCTGGGTGTGTTGCTGTCGCTATAGGTGAAGAAATTCCAAACCCTGGCCGCGGTGAGATTTTTTTCTTGGGAACTTTGAACAGGAATTCCTGGGTCTTTAAAGATCAAGGGCTTTCTGGATCCATATGAAAAGACCCAAGATAGGATTGAAATCGTCCGTTTTTAGTCATGATATGTCCTAAAGATCCAAACATGTATACAGAATAGTTCATGGGATTGGTTCACACTTTGGATTTGGCAGAAATGGCCATGTTTAGTGGTAAAATCATCTAAGAATCAGGTTGGGTGGCCGAATAACAAAGGCAGATTTACAGGAACTCCTGGATCGGTTACCAGAAAACATCGGATGTGAAGGCGGCCTAGTTCAAGAAAGTCAACCATCTCTTGTGGTAAATGGTTGTGGCAACTTGTAGCAACCAACCCAAAGATGGGAGTTTCCCATCGATGTTTATGGAATTATAGAAGTATGTATCATAGCTATATAAGTTACTGTAGGCTTTATGTATCTATAATCAACTATAGTAGCTATAATCAACTATACATCAACATAGTAATATAAGTAATTGATTATAACTTAGTTTAGTTACTGTAAGTAGGTCAGTAAAACTACAGTAGGTTTTTCTGCCAGCTAGCTCCACAGGGTGAACTTGTAAACCAGCAAACATCGATGGCAATCATCTTGGCCTGGCGGTCTTTGCCCATTCTTTCTGAATAGACTATACATTCATGTCAAAATTCAAACTCACCCCCAATGTGCGGGTCAATCCCATGTTGTGTGCGGTATTTTATTATTTTGTTCCCACAATGAAAATGGCCATGTATAGTTGGATTAGCCATAAAAATATGTTCGCAATTTGCAATTCAACTAATCACATTTTTCACTTCAATATATAGTCCAACTTCTTCAATTAATTCAATTGATAGTTGAATAATGACTAATCAACTAATGTTCTTTTGGTCATAGAAATAGTTGAATTAGCCAACTTCCAATGTGTCTAGACTAGTCATTGATTGACTCATGGCCATGTTTTGTCCTGCTCCCACCACGTGTTTTGAGTCAGGTTTAGTCAGATTTAGTCACATATGTCGACATTAACAGAACGACCACACAGTTTTAGTTTCATGAGCAAAAAGGGTACACCAAAACATCCACACAGTGGACGGATGTTGTGACCTTTGAAAAATACCTGTTTCACAAAACCAAGAAGTTGTTTTGAAGGTAACGACCCCCTATGATGGTCAAATCCTTAGAAGAATTACTCATCAACAAATCACCAAAACTCACAGCATCAAATCATAATAAACTCACATCAAATCCCCATGTGTTTCTCAATTAAATTAGCTTAAGTCTCCTATAAATCATGGTTAAATCCAATTTTTTTCTCGCTTTGACCACCTTTCGTCACCATTTTTGTTCGTGCGATTTGGCAGCCAAGGCGCGTCACGGACACCGCCACGGAGGGATCTTCCTCACTGCGGCGTTCGTAATATCTGCAGTGCTTCTGACCTTGGGAGCCACGGAAAGTGGAGCATGGGGGATTTGAATATACCAACTACCCTCTGGGAATTTAACGGTTTGCTATTGAAAATGGCCATTTATAGTGAGTTTTCCCATAAAAAAAATGTGCTTTTCCATAGCTATGTTAGTTTATCAGAGGGTATATGTGAGATTTGACCACTTTGAAGTTGGTTGAACCCGGCATCGCTTCAAAACGATACATGACGAGACGCCGGGTTGATGGCGTTCGGAATTTTCATGGGGATTCTTGGAAAACTGAATGGGGATTATGATAATTCATAGTTATTCTAAGAATAATAATAAATTATAATGATAGTGATAATTATTCATAGTTATTCCAAGATTATGATAGTTCATAGTTTTTCATAGTTGATTAGGGGGATATGATATAACTATAGCTGGTTGGTGGCTTCAACTCCTCTGAAAAATATGAAAGTCAGTTCGGATGATTATTCCCAACTGAATGGAACAATAAAATTTATGTTCCAAACCACCAACCAGTAATCTATTATGGAATAATTTTAATCTATATGATAATAACTGGAAGAACTTACTGTATGGAGACTACTATGGATTATTATAGACTGATGATTTAGGGAATTATGATGATGGATTATATTTATGGGGTTTAGTTGGAATAATATGGATACTGCAGGATTACAATTGGATTATTTGGGTGTAGTAGTTGGGAATATTGGTGATTATTATAGATTTTCCCAGTAATCCATTGTGGAAATGTAGATGATTGGGGATTTTGAAATGACACATTCTAGGAATATTTACTAACCAACCAATGGATGGGTGAATGGTCAAAAAGGGTGGTTGGGATTGCTGTCCGGTTTTTGGAGTTTTTGAACATCCCTTGGAGGAGAACTGTTGGCGAAAAAAATCTCATCTTTTTCGTTGGGTGATATGAACAATGAATAAAAATGATACCATTTACAACCTCCTGGTCAAACATAGGGGGTGCAAGGTCAGGTGGTGCCCTCTAAGCACTAGGTTAAATGTGTTGAGATCTTTGATTTCTTGTCATAATACATATGCATCAAACTAGATGAGAGAAACTAAAGCAACCATCTCTGGTGCCCAGCTCATACACATCCTACAGCTGTGGAAGAGCTGTTACCTGTGGCGACAACCGCACAACCGTGGCCTGGTCACCTCTTGCCATCCTCAAACCATGGAGAAGCAGCAATTCGAACAGCTATCGCAGCAAACTCGAAGCAAGATGTGCTGGAGACCTACTTAGATGGGCCATGGAGTTAGTTAACTAGTTAGTAAATGGATTATTTCATTGGGATATAGGGAGTAAAGAAACCCCAGTTACTAACCAGGAATCGTTACTCCCATGGCCCATCTAAGTACTTGGTGGCTCCCAGGAATCGTAGGAACTCTTCACACTAGTGACTGGACAATCACCACCCTGACCGGATAAACCGAGGTCAACATTCCGAAAGAACGATTCCGCCGGTCGCGAGCCACGTGCGTTTGGTGGTGCCCCATAATCAGTTGGTTGTTAACTCCAATAATTAATCAACGTTTGGGTTTATGATGGTGAACAAAATGTGGGTGATATCTGATATATCTGGAGGTTATAAACAAGCTATGACCAACTGGGGGCACCACCAAGCACATTAATAGAAAGTAATCCAAAGATCCGCCCGCTGCACAAAGCCCCATCCTATCCGCCCGAGGGACGTTGATCTTGCGCATCGCTCTTCGAGGTGAAAGAGGTGTCAGACATGAAACAGCGCTGGTACCTGTCGCACAAAAGAACAGCTTTGAGAAAGTGACATGAAAAAATCAGGAATTCAAGGGGTCCACCAAGAATAGCAAGGTGGTGCCCTTGGGTATATTGTAGATATACAGTATATCATATATCTTTATACATTAAACAACTTATAATTGGGGGGCTGAAGGCAGAAACAAACAGCAAGCAGCCGGAATATGCCCGAAAATGCGGATGTCACGAGGCTGCAAACCCTAAGAACCCATTTTTTTTGGATAGGTGACTTGTGAGCCAATGGTTCCATATCCCATAGGATCCATGTATGGTATATATACTAACATTGGGGGTATATTGATGGTAAATGTTACCATATATAGCATACATGGATCCTATGGGTATGGAATTTTGGAGGAATCCCACAACCGGACCATGTTTAACCCCAAGGCAAAGATTTACACCTTTAGTGTTTGAAAAGATGAATAGTTCTCCAGATATTTCCAAGAAATTCCCTGCCTGGATCTGGATACCACGCGTACTTCCGTCGTTTTGGCATGCAGGCACACTTACATCGTTTGTAGCATGTCGACGGGCACACTTACTATTCCCTACGGATCCAAACACTGTCTGAGAAGGTACTTAACCCATCCTAATCCTCTAAATCATACCCCAAGTACTTCCTAAGAAGGTACTTGGATCCATAGGGATTTTACTATTTAAAAATTTACTATTCTTCCTTTCTGACCTACTTTTTGGCATCGCGGGGCGATTTTTGGGGAATTTCGACGGACACTCTGCATGGATCTAGTTGATCCCTCAGCTGGATATCACGGATTCATATCCACTGCCACGGATTCATATCATCTTCCTTAGTCAAGGCGTAAACTATCGTACACTCCTGGAGTGCACTTGGAAGTGCAGTTCCATGCAGTTCCAGTCTCAACCTTTGGTACTGAGTCCACTTTTTGTGTTTTGCTGCTTCTGGTTGTTTTCTTTCTAACAAAAACCTAAAGGATTAAACTACCAGGCACGCAGCTTGGGAATGGTTTTTGGAACGAAGTTAGATCCCAACTTATGGGTGCTATTTCACCATGGGTTATATCAGTTATATCCTCTTGTAGCCTCACCTGCACCCCCAAGTGTTTCAGCTGGTGTTGCCTATAGATGTCATTTTTTTAAAACTCACTGTCTGTTAGATTCATAAAACTATTTACCCTCTGGTGAACTAACATAGCAATGGAAAATCACCATTTTTAATGGGAAAATCCACTATAAATGGCCATTTTCCATAGCTATGTTAGTTCACCAGAGGGTATCTATTCACCATACCCATATAACCATCATTTAAGGGACGTTTCCCATAGCTCCATGGATTGGTTTTTGTTGGCAAAATCTTAGGCGGAAACCAGGACGATTTTCCCATGGAAATATGGGGTTTTTCCTGTAAATTGTCCCTTAACCCAATCCATTGATAACCCATTGATAATCCATTGATAATCCATTGATAATCCATTGATAATATTGGATACTGACAATGATCATCTGGTTGGTGGTATACCTACCCTCTGAAAAATGATGGAGTGAAAGTCAGTTGGGATGATGACATTCCCAACTGAATGGAAAGTCATACAAGTCATGTTCCAAACCACCAACCAGATCCAACCAGTAACAGGTTAAATTAACCATTTTGCTGCACGTCTGCGACATCGCGCCGCTTCCCCGTCTCGCCGGGCGCACCGTGCGCTGTAATCGAAGGACTTGCACCCTGAGGTGGTCAAACATCGCAACGCACATTCTTCCTGGGGATCCCCTGTGCCGTTGTGGTTGTGGTTTTTCAACGGGAGATCCCATACCCTCCGGTAAACTATGGAAAATCACCATTTTTAATAGGTCAACCCAGGTAAACCCTCAGGTAAACTAACATAACTATGGAAAGATCCACCATTTTTCATGGGTAATTCAACTATGTCGATTAGGGCCACTTTCCAGTTCGCAAACTGTCAGTTTACCAGAGGGTAACTGTAACCATAACTGGGGATATCCCATATATATATATATATATACACCTACTGAATCATCTACCTACTTTTTTGGGGGGTACAAATTGAAATATCAGTTTTTTTCGGGATATCCCATAGATAACTGGGGTATAACTCATAATGTAACACTTCCAAGTATGAAGGCCATGGCCTGTGGACCTAATGGAAATTGGTGATTTATGATGATGTATTATATACCTACCTCAAAGCCGGGTGTGCCGCGCAAGGTTTATCATGTGACCAACTCTTCAGGATTTATTTGGGGTTTGTTTAGGGTTTGCTTAGGGTTTGTTTAGGGTTTGTTTGAGGTTTATTTAGGGTTTCATTCAGGTTTTTTAGGGCTTTTACCACGGTTTTAATAAGACTTTACTTTTTACTTTCAAGGTGTCCTTGGGGTTTCATGTCTGATGATGATGATGATGATGATGGTGACGATGATGATGATGATGATGATGATGATGAGGGCAATTATCAGCCGTTGGGGTAATGGCCGACATCCCGAATCTCATAAAACACTGGCCCTGCCAAGTCAAAACGCACTTCCCCGGGCAGCACACCCGTCCCGGCCGCATATATATATATATATATGTATATATATATATTTATACCTATGAAAAATGGTGATGTTCATTTATTTCATTTATAGCTACTTGTATGTGCGTCCTAGTAAGTGGATCCAATATCCATAACTGGATAATGTCCCATATATTACCACATGTATATATATATGCATGATAGTGACTGGGGTATAATTGTATAATATAGTACAACATGGTGATGTATCATGCCCAGTAGATGCCCCAAATATTGGAGTAACCAATGGAAATGTAAACAACAGTCAGCATGTTCGGCAACTACATGATTGGCATCTGGAAAGGGAGAGTCATGACTGAAAATTAATGGATGCTTGGTGGACCCCAGTTGGTTAGTTAAACTAGAGCCCCTGTTCTAAGTGAACTACAATAACCCCACTTACCCTAATCCCTACTTATGACTGCGGTTATAACAAGGTCGTGCCCCCAAGATAGCTAAGTTGGTTCATAACTCCAATAACTATGGTTTATAGGTGACATATCTATAGTTACTGGGTTTATAGCCAATTTATAGCTGGAGGGGCACCACCTTGAATGCACTTACATCTTACTAATTGGGGGTAGATCACCTAAAACACCAGGATTTCCACCTATCGCCATCTCCAACCCCATCTCTGTCCCGTCCTGACTGAAGACGTTGTAGTGTCTCCAGTCGTTCTCTCCCCTGGCGAACTCACGGGCTCAGACGTTGGCGAACTCACTGCAGCCGCAAAAAGAAAGCCGTCAACATCAAGCCGTCAAGCTTACAAGTTCGAAATCATTCTTATATTTAAAGTTTGATGAGTATCAGCTGATGTTCAATATGGTTGTCATTAATCATAAACATTAAAAAATATCATCTAGGGAGAGAATCCCTAGAAAGGTCCCTCCCCCGTCATAAAATTGCGTTCTTATGTTCAACCATGCAACTGTAGATAAATCCACAATAAGTCCAGTCTTAGCCATATAATTACACATCAATCTCCTCATTCAGCAACCATATAAGTGCCCTTTGCACAAATCTTGGTGCCATTCCCATGATTTTCGTTGCTTAAGAGGGTTCCTCCCAACGCCCAAACCACAAAACCCTGCCTCAAGCAGCCGGTCTGCGAGTTACCAAAGGCACTCAATGGATCAAGGGACACCTGGAACGATAGCTGGGCGACTGGCTGGTTCCCAGTGATGTGGTTTCGTTGGTTAACAAAAACCATAGGAATAGTATAGAAAATGGCCATAGAAATAGTTGATTTACCTCTAAAAAATGGTGATTTTCCATAGTAAACCATGGATTTCACCGAGTTATGTTCACCAACTGAGGTAAGCATTAGGGAAGTGATGGGAATGTGAACGGCCAAAAGGAAAGTCCCGATCACGAATTATCAACAAGGTCATTGGTGATAAACATAACTATGTTTGAACACATCATTCATCATGAAATACCAATTGTGTTTAAACATATCATTAAATATCAAACAAATACCAACCAGAGATAACCAGAGTAGGTTGTAGGCCACTGCAACAAGGATTAGCTAGCATCAACTGGCCTGTAAGAACTGAGCGAAACATTGAGTGAGATATACCATACCAGGTATTATATAATATATATATATATATATT
>Ga0126342_10021334_pt1 | contig 10808 bp, 7 predicted proteins | sample Cyp1metagenome_FD_92528 | JGI IMG/M metagenome (GOLD analysis project Ga0126342, IMG submission 92528) | Coral microbial communities from Lord Howe Island, Old Settlement Bay, Australia - Cyphastrea 1 metagenome | ecosystem: Host-associated > Invertebrates > Cnidaria > Coral ... | reverse complement strand
GGCCGCACAACGAGCGCAATTTCCCGCAATCGAGCGCAATTTCCCGCAAACGAGCGCACATTTGAAAAGTGGTTGTTTTCAAATCTAGCTGTACCTCGAGCAGAAATTGGTAAAACGAGCAGAATTGGGTTCCTCGAGCAGAAATTAGTGTACTTTTGAAGCTCCAGGTATATATATATGTATATTATACACAGTATACACGGTATACACAGTATACACATTACATATGTATCTTCTTAGGTTGTACGTATCTAAGTGTGTGTATATAGATGGATAGATACATATCGTGGCAAAACGTGGAGGTATTGAAGTACCGTGGATGGTTCATCTTGGCTGTCTAGCTGGCACGCTGTACCCGCTACGCCAAAAACAACAGTAAAAACTTCCTCTCCTCCTCTCTCAACACACAAGCCAATATCAACCTGGAGAAAAAACATGGAAGGATCCTGCTTTCGTAATGGAATTCAAACATCATTAATGTATTTCAACACATCAACACTACAAACTGAGTACCAAAGAACATCGAAACAATTCTAAAAGCATCAGCCTGCGGACCTTGAAGCCGGAAGAAACCAAACGGACCCCTCCAAATTGCATCAACCATCAGCCACATTGGACCCACAAATTGATGCATCTCAGATGCTGTTTCCATACCTGAGACGCTAGAGGCACCCTGTGCATGGCCCTCTGCATGGCCCAGTGAAAAATAATAATAGTAGTAATCCAAAAAACAAATAGTACTAAAACAATGATAATAACAACTAAAAATAAAAATGGTATATATATATGAAATATATACATATACATATATATATAACTCATATATATATATATGATAAATAAATATGTATATGATATATTTAAATATATCTGATATATATATATTATATATGATAAATAAAAATGATATATATATATGATGTATATATGATATATATATATACACAATATATATCTATATACTATATTTATACATACGATATATATATATATATATAGGTTGAACATTAAATATCATACATATACATATGTACGATAAAAAATATCATATATACATATATGAGATTCAAAAATATCTCATATATATATATGTGATACATAATTAAATATCATACATACATATGATATAAAATATATATTATATACTATAGATATATGTTTCTGATATATGTATATATATATGATATATATATATATATATATATGATATATATGATATATATATATATATATATATATATGATATATATGATATATATATATATAATATATATGATATATATATGATATATATGATATATATATATATATATATTTATGATATATATGATATATATATATATATATGATATGTATGATATATTAAGATATGTATGGTATATTATGTATGACCTATGAGGTATGATATATGTATACAATATCTATATATAAAAATATACGTATGTATTATTTTCCTTCTATTACACAGTACACAAAACTAACAATACTCTTCCGAGTGGCAAACCAAAAAACACAGACAAAACAAATCCTTCACAATTGCACTTGGAGATGTGGAGCACTGTTTGATTTTTGTTCATACGGTGGATGGTTGAGAAATCCTGCACCAGTTGATAGGTGGTTTATCCCATTATTTATAGGGTTTCAACCATCCAAGGTGGTGCAGGATTTATTCCATCCACAGTATGAGTGAGAATTATACATTGACTGTCCAAACTCCTGCCGAAAGACATGTTTTGTTCATTTTGATCATATTTTGCAAAGTGAATCACGTTTGACACCTCTTACACTTTCACAATGCGCTTGAACATTTCCGGTGTTTTTTGTTGTAGTGGACAGTTGGAAAGAGCACAAGCTCGCATTTTCAAAGAATGTCATCCCGTTCTTTAGCTTGAGCGCTTTCAGCACAAGAGGTACAGTAAACATGGGTCTGTCTAGACCAATGGTTGAAAACCTGTTTTGTTCCCATGGAAAAAGCGGCTTTACAAATCGGGGGTCTTTCACCATGGTTGCACAAAGCCACATATCATTGAAGTGATATTGCATCATCATCCACTAATTAGCCGCTGGTTCTTTAACAGTTTGCTATGGAAAAATGTCCATGGTACGAGGATGTCCCATTGAAAACGGTGGATTTTCCAGCATTTTCCAGCTACATCCCATGGCATCCACATAGAGATCAGCAACCGCTTGGTTTATAGCCTATGCTTGGATCAGCAACTCATACCATTCTTTAACTTGCTGATTATATCATAATGATTGATGAATCTTGCTGATGAATGCTGGGTCTATCCACTCCCATGATGATATCAAATTCTTGTCAATCTACAATTCACATGCGCAGGAATCTCCAGTAAACACCTCGGTGATTTCATATTCCCAAAGATCTCCAAAAGCCCTGCATATTCCTATCCCACCGATTCGGTCAAACAAAGAGGTCACCAATCGATGGAAAAATCACCATTTCTACTGGGTAAATCGATGTAAATCGCTGGTCGCAACCGTCGCAGCCGTCCATCCGGAAGACCCGCACGTCGGTCTCATAGACGTGGTCGTTCAGTCCCATTCGCGTCTCATAAACCTGAGATGGGACCAACCATGGATTCTCACTGAATAACAAATGGTAATAGTTACCATAGTCATCATGCTTAATAATTAATGATAATAACAATGGTTATAAGTCAGAAGTTAGAAGTTCTATTACCTCTGGTAAATTAACATAGACTCATAGACCCTGAAAATAATCCATGTTCAGTGGAAACCAGTCTTCCAACCCCTATCTGCCAGGGTCTATGTTAATTTACTGGACGGAAATAGTTACCATAATTCTGGTTAATAATCAGAATAAATCATCCATTTTTTGAATAATAGTATATAGTCAATACTGGTTCAGAATAGTTCATGATGCTCAATAATGGTACATAATGGTACGGCGGTACCCCAGTTGTGTGTTGCAAACCCATCTTTTCCCACGAATCCTGGGGTTTTCTGATGGGGACATCATGGCATTTTTGTGCAACGGCGACCTGAAACGGTCATTCCATGTCAATTTGAGAACGGGATTCCTAGCTCATGGATGATAAACTATCACCCATATGCTCCATGGTGCTGGAATATTTACCAACATTTGCCATAAAAATCACCCAGTTATGTAGGTAAATATACCAGACATGGAGCATATGGGTCATAATTCACTGACCTAAAATATGAAATAAGGATTTTTTGGACAGTTACCCCATAGTAAGCCTGACGAACTATGATTAATCAGGCTGGCAATGAGGTCATTCTAATCATCAACCAACAGACGTTTTGAAGACTACTCAATTGGTACCATCATCCGTGGATATTTGTGGATGAAAAAAGCAACATCTCTGAAACTATCAAGCAGTACAGTTACAGCCTTCTCCACACTTATATCTGGCTTAAGAAAAAACTAGTTCAATTGATATATAACCTTAAATGCAGGATTTGTATACTGTTAAGAGACATACCTGTACTATAAATTAATCCAAAAAATGGGAGTGACACAAGGATCTGGGAACCTGCAAACTTTGACCAAATCCCCTAGACTGTGTGTGGCTGTGCATGGTTCCGATGGGTTTCCATGGAGACCTTAGAATGTTGGAGTGTTGGTTAGTCAAACTGAGGTGGTCTTTTTATATTTTGACTGATGGAACATAATGGAACAGTAGTTATCTGAATCCAGTAACACCCGGGTTGAATGAACATACAATGTTGGATAGATGGTAATCCCGGAATGAACCTCAAATGCACTGGCATGTAAACAACAAGAATAGAGAAGTCAAACCATCAAAGAACTTGCAGTTCTTAAAATCATCGCAAAGACTTTATGATACCCAATGGGTATCATTGGGTAATAAAGTAGTAAAACTTGACATGCAAAATTTTGCCTGTCGCCCCATGGGGGAACAAAATACAGCTCTGGGATGATGAATTATCCCCTGGCTGGTGGATGTGAATGGTGGGCCCCCCCAGTTGTGGTGCTTGGTTTATAAAAACAAAATGGATCAAAATGGATGAATTGTAGTTATAAGATGTTATAACATGTTATAAGTCATCAGTCTCATAAACCACAGTTATTGGAGTGGCCAACTTAGCTTGTCTAGGGGGGGCCCACATTCTATGGCTGGTCATTCCCTGTTCCGATATGGCCGGCTCGTCCAGCCCCAGCCGCATAGTCAATCGCAGTGTCCACGCAGACAGCCACCAAACCGCTTCCGAGGCCAATAAGACACAGGAATAACCAACGCATGACACCTGGAAGTTCCGGGGAGCGACGATCCAACAGGTGGAAACCTGGTTTAGATCTGATAAAAAGACATGAAATGTGGAAATGCAGAGAAATGTACGGAGACATGTATAGAGGATCGCAGAAAACAAGGAGCAAACGTGTGAAAAACAAAATATACAAAAAACATTGGTGGATATATGGATACTTATGATACTTATGCCACAACCAACCAAAACAGTTGAAGGCGACTGGGACTGGTCAAGGGCAAACATGGCGGAATAAATTGGATGGTTATAGTAAAACCAAATTAAAGAGAAAGGGCAGGAGTCAAAGCTGAAATAAGCCTATTATTATATCACTGAGCGTCCACGTTGAATCATCCGTACAAAATTGTGCACATTGTTCTACACCAGGGTATCAGCCAATCTCCTTCGATACGGGACATGTCCCCAAAAATTGTTGCCCCAAACCAATGGATTCGTTCCCAAAGGGTATTCAAAGGCTGTTTCGCAATCAAACATCCTTCTTGGCTTCAAGCATCTTCAATCAACAACGGCGATTTACAATTGAAATGGACCGCTTATCCACTGGGTCATACTTGTCATGTGGTTATCTTCTTTACGTTCCAAAGATGCACGTGTTTTACGCAGCTTTGCGACAAGTCTGTCGTTCTATCTATCTCATCTAATCTAAGCTGATCTAGTCTAATCTACTCCAATCTATTTAGCTCTCCCATCGACTGGTAAACTAACTAACATAGCCATAGCTATGGAAAATCACCATTTTCAATAGTTATACTAAATTCCATGATCAAACTAGTGATGGTGTCGGTATAGATATATAATGATATATCTATTGATCACAAATACCATGGAGAATTTCAATTACCAAAGGGTATCCTGTCTCGCCATGATCAAACTCTCCGGCCTGGAAGGAATTCACCGCACTTCCTGACCGCCAAATTTGAGGCCCCCAGGTCCCGAGTCGAACAAGGCTGCGAACATGATCATTTACCCTCTGGTAAACTAACATAATCATGGAATATGGCCCATTTAGAGTTGATTTACCAATTAAACATGGTGATTTTCCATAGTTATGTTAGTTTACCAGAGGGTAATGGTCATTGAAAAAGGATTTAACATGATTTAACCAACAAAAAATGCTGGTACAATCGGGATATGAACGGAATATGAATTGATTTGCCACTGGATTTGGGGTTGCGTCATTTTTCAAATCCATCATAAGACCCCTGTGAATGTGGCCGATGATAAGATCATCCCTATTGCTACTTAATGCTACTTAAATGACCAGGCTGCTGGCCACTACTTGAGTACGTACATGGTAGTTGTACCAAAGAAAACATCTGCAATGAAGTTCCTGGACCCTGCGAACAACTACCTGAACATACAGGTCAAATTCTTTTTTCACCATGGCGACTTCGCCATGGTTTTAACCCAGCTGCAAGTGGGAGGCCTGCCATGATATGATATACCCCAGTTGTTTTTGGGAATGGGTGAAACACGTGCACCCCTAAATATTGGATGTAAATACTAAACATGATCAACATCTGTGGTCCCCCTGGTGCTTGAATTTCAACCCATACCCCTGTCCCGCACCCCGAGGTAGAGTAGATACCCCACTCCATTCATCCACCGGGCGGGTTCAACGCGGTCCTGACATTGTCCGCCAGGCGGCCGTTTTTCTTCAAATGCTCCTGCACAAACGGGCCATGGTTTGTGAGTTGGTTCATTTTTTAGTGGGTTACTTGGAACATATTCATATATTTGATTTGTATAGTATTAATCTATTTATATAACATGATAAATAAATATATAATGGGGATACCATGGGATTCATGGGATATACAACCAACAATATACACGTGGGTAGGGCCATGGACATAGTTAACCGGTTAAGGGGTTTGAAGGCTAACCATGGCCGAAGTCTTGTGACCATTGCTTTTTAAGCCCACCAAACTAGTTCGATATATCTCCCGTGTTTACCCAAACTTTGCTGTAGCTTGAACATACTATGTTCACCAACTATGAACAATGGGCCCCACTTTGTAGGTATCGAAAGGAACATGTCAAATCTACATGCCACTTCCTGTGAAAATTCACATGCCGGGCGAGGGTTTGCGAACGCGTCTGCGCACTTTTGCAGTCACAGGGCTTTTTCGCTGATATAGGCATCAGGTGATTTTCCATTTATAGATTCTAGATCTAGGAACACTGGGAAAATCATGGTGATTTTCCCATAGCAAACTATTAAACTACCGGGTATTCCATGGCAGCCAATGCGCCTAGCGGCCTAGCCCTGCCGTGATTCCCCCCAGCGGACCACGTAATGCTCGGAGTTGTACATCTCGTAGCCTCAAGATGAGGACGGGGGCGCGGGGGTCCATGTGAAATGCGATCAGACTGAACTATGGTTAGTTCCTTTTCATGCTACACAATGTTCAATGCAGCAGGAATATAACCCATGTCGTTTTCAATTGTTTCCAATAGTTCCAGTAGTTCCTATTCATGTTGAGTGATTATACACTCTGTCCCAAATGGTGTACCACCAAATTATATAAGTGGCTGACCATATTTGTTCCCCCAGCAAAGTGCCATGTTTAGGGGATACTTCATTTTGAGACACACCCAATATCAAATTGTTCTTCAATGCATGCATCCGAATGTAACCCATATCATCCCATATCTATATTCCATTCATTACATCCCCCCATGGTATCCCCATGATATCTCCATGTTCTAAAAAACAATTGCTGCTGAACTTCCCATTTCACCTGACGGATGCACTGCTGGATGGTCGCAAGATGCTGAGAATTTCATGGGGATTCCCCAAAGGTGACCTGCAATGTTTGGCTCAATTAAAGGCACCAAGAACCACCAACAACCATGGTGAATCTTAACATATCTGAACAATTTATTTTCATGGGGGTCACCTCTAGGGGACTTTGAACCTCCATGATAAAACATGATAAATAGTGAACATGCTGAACCAATTGTCTTAGGCTCATCAGGAGAGTTCCGGTAGTGCCATGGTCTTTTGAGGTCGCCAAATGGCCCCCAAACATAATCTATGCGGACCCCCATGAAGTGCAGGCATGACCCTCAAAATGTCCCAAGAAAATTACGAAGTACTAAAAACATCTAAAAACTATGGGTTAAAAAACGCCAGTTCTATGGTTTCTATGGGCACTAGGAGGGCCTATGACAAAATCATCGATCGTCCCGAATGGTTTCTCTTGTTGACCTCATACATGGAATGGTTCATCAACAACCTTCCAACCCAAAGACACACAAATCTATACACAGCATGGTGTAACAATATCCATATAATTTAATCTATCTCCATATCTACCTATCAATCAATCATTCTACCTAAACCCTCTGCAAGTACCCACAATAAATTGATGACCGCATCATTTTAGTATTCTAAAACTAACCATATTTAACGCATTTTTTGGTTAAACCCCTAGATGCTCTAAGTACCCATAAACATGGTGTTTTACCGCATAACTTCAATACTTCAACCATGTTTATCCATTTTTGGGGGGTACCCTTTGGTAATTTAACATAGCCATAGAAATAAATGTTCTTTGATTTACCAATGATTTACATATTAACAATTGTGATTTTCCATCGTTCTGTTCGTTTACCAGAGGGCATGTGGAAGATTGTGGAAGGTCAAGATGCTCTGTGATTCAGCGCCGCGAGGTGCTTTTGGACCCATCTTTTCCTTGAACCACTGGGTGCTCAGGATTTAATCGTCGAAAACTGGGAAGGTAAGTCGTAGCACAACTGGAAATTTTAAGGTATGTTTCAAAAGAGTGTTTTTTTCTATCAAGAAATGCCATCTTACTGGGATTGGAATTGGGATGAAATTATTTGGAATGGAAAAGTGATGATCATTGGAATATGATTATGTATCACTGGAATTGGATGGGCTTGGTTGTACCCTATGGTACCCCATTCTCTGCAATGTCGTCCGGAGAAACCTGTGGATCATCATGGATCCAATTCTGGTAAAACAACCTCCGCTGATCAAACGTCTGTCAACTATTGATATTTGAGTCACAAATTGTCAGTTCAGCATGCACCATTCCCAAGGTGGTTTAGTTTTTTTGTAACCAACAAAACTCAACAAATGCGTGGTAAATACACAAAAAAAATATTCCCTGCACCTCCCATCGCGCAAAAGTAAAGGCGTGTTCGTGTTGTTCAGCTAAGTGTTCCTGACAGAGGGGTTGCGCTCAACTCAGGGGTCTCAAAAATGGGCTACGGTGAATTCTTCCGGGGGAGATTTGATCCGTGTAGACCGTAATGATTTAAAACAAAGAAAATGTCCTATGTTTACATTATTTACAAAAACACTGATTTTCCATGCAATGTATCAATTATTGTGTTTTTGTTGAATTTTGTAAAAAAAAACTGATTTTCAAGTGGTGTTTGTGCAATGGAACGATATTTCCAGGTCAGGCAACTAACTAACTCGATCAAACAGCATCGGGCTGAATCCAATGTACCATTCGATACTCACACATGGCACTGGTAAATCCCCTCAACATATCTGAAATACATGTTTTGGATGGATTTAGTGAGACTTTAGATGATTTCACCCTTTTTCCACGTACAAAACTAAGACAACGAATCAATTATAAATAGGTTCATAACCCCGATTGACTATATCTACCATAAGCCCTACTTGTTGCAATAAACAAATGTAAGCCAATTTAGCTAACAAACCCTACTTGTTGCTATCATACTCAATTGTAAACCAACTTAGCTAACAGGAATCATAACCCTGTTCCACTTGTTATTTGCCTTTTCTATACCCAGTATTGTTGGTTTCTACACCGAGCCAACACCAGCACCTCGTCGGATTCCTGGCTTTGTGTCTCCACTTCACCAACGGGCCGCCGGGCCTGAACATCCAACTGACAAGCTGCTAAGACATGTCCGATCCTCGTTGCTCCCAGCCCAAGTACAAGGGAAATCTATTAAATTGGAAATTGAAAGGTAAAAATTCCAATTTACCCCCCATGTGGCTACTATGAATTATGTGCCCAGCCTGGGTTGGAGCAACGATGATGCTTGGTGCCGGCTACCTCCGCCCTCCGCTATGAGTTATGCTTGTAAGGGGCATGCTCTGATAATAACAATAGTTTTCACTAGAGAACTTGATCATGGCCGAAAAGGTTTCTTTGGCATCTAAATATTTGGGCGCTGTGCTGACTGAAGGAACCTGCGCACTGTTTCGCAAGAACGCTGCTGACAAAGAGAAGCCCTGCTGTTGCTCATGCGCGCGACTTTCTGAAAATATTTGCCGTTGCAAGGCACATCATCGACATACCTTCTTTCAATGGTCTCCATTGTTGTTTAGTTGGCATAAGTCCGTGCAATGATGGCGATATGGGGGCCTGGAAAGACGATGACGTATCATATATTCCATGAGATGCAACAACTCGCTGGAACAGTATGGCTTGATGGCACGTTGTGTTGGTCGCAGGACATCGTGCGGAATGATATGTGGATCTCCGGAAACCTCAACAATACTTGAATGAAGTATGGATCAACATTTTGAGCCCTGGTGTGGCTAAATTGAAACTCATGAATCACCCCTGATTTTTGGAAGTTACATCAGTGCATACTCTTCTTGGTGTCTATTTATTTGTGCTGGGTTCATCCCAAGTCTTGCGGGGGATATTGCCATGCCGGCCTGACTAATTCCCAAGCCCAAGCAGGGTTGTAAAACACAACATTACTAAAAGTTGGCAAATAAAGAAATGACACATCACTCTTCTGAGGCAATGAAACGGGAGACCGTTGCCCCCATTAGGTAAATCGTGTATGGTTTAGTAACATTTGGTCCTAGCTGGTCATATAATGCTCATGTTCACGGGGACTCAACCTCGGTGAAGGCGATCTTAGCCATGAACCCAGACATTTTCCGGGCCGTCACCATTCAATGGACGTGGCTGGTTCTGTCCTCATGATATTCCCACCGATGCTCTTTTAATACAAACAAGACCAAATAGTCATGGATTTGTCTAACCATGCGCTATCCTAAACCCAACGGTCTATCGTCATATATGTTCTGATACATTCCATCTGAAAAAGACATTTTTTGGGGTTTCCCCACTCTAGACACATTAGTTCTATCCACTGATCCCCATCATGGTTTGCTGTTTGACCAGCGATGGTTCGAATCAATCTGGGGTGGATTCCCCTGATTGTTGTCAAACATCCCCAAACACCAATCTCTTGATTAAGGTGGTGTAATTCCCCCCTTCAGATTTCTTGATTATGCAAAAAAAAATTACTTTACTTCGTGTGATCCCCACCATGACATTTATACATGTTCTTACTGGCAAATCTTCTGGCATTCTATCTGACATATCTTCTGACATTCTATTTGGCATTCTATTTGGCATATCTTCTGGCATATGATCTGGCATATCTTCTGGCAAATCTTCTGGCATTCTATCTGGCATATCTTCTGGCACTCTATCTGACATATCTTCTGGCATTCAATCTGGCATTCTATCTGG
>Ga0126342_10021333_pt1 | contig 10809 bp, 10 predicted proteins | sample Cyp1metagenome_FD_92528 | JGI IMG/M metagenome (GOLD analysis project Ga0126342, IMG submission 92528) | Coral microbial communities from Lord Howe Island, Old Settlement Bay, Australia - Cyphastrea 1 metagenome | ecosystem: Host-associated > Invertebrates > Cnidaria > Coral ... | reverse complement strand
GAAAAAATGCCTCTCAGCAATTACAGTTTTTTTTGCAAAAAAAAGGGCTCTCCCAATTTTGTTTTGCCACAAAAGCGAACCCTCCAAACAATACATGAGTTTCAGAATAATTTGGAAAAAAATGCCACAATAGCGACCCTAGGTACTAATCAGGACTCAACATTATGGGATAATGGGACAATCATTTTCCCATTGACGAACTCCATCATTTTTAAAGATGGTTATTGCACCACCAAGCAGAAAACCATCATAAACCATCATAAAACCATCATTGTTTTTGTGTTCCTATTGTGGTTGTGGTTTTGTTGCTGCTGGTTCAGCTGTTGAGCGTGATCTCCAGGGAATTCCTCGAAGAAGAAAACGCTCCTCCTCTGTGTCACTTGGCGCCCAGCGGAGCTCGACAAATTTGAGCAGCCTGAAACGTTGATACCCCTTTTGAAGTTCTATACAAGTTATGGAAGGTAATTTGTAATTTATTGATATTTACAGTATTGATGTCTTCCATGTGTTGGAAAAGCAACCTTAAAGAACTTTCAATCGATTCCAATTGCCAGGGAGCCATCACCGCCCTGGGATTCCAGCTGAGGCTGTTGGTACGTGATATGGATGTCTCTGTTGCCAGCTGGAAACTCAGCAGTAAACCCTCAGCAGTGACGGTGCAAGCCGAGCGGAGCCATTTCAGAGTTTCGGTGCAACTTGACATAACTTTGAGTAGATTTAAATCCTCCCATCTTGGACAAAGCCATGAAAATAGAAATGATATTGAAATAATATATATATAATATACTACAATATCATGTTGAACTATGTTTTTCACTCTGACTGCATGTATGTCCCATTATCCTATCACGTCCTTCTGGTTAGTTGTAGTTTTTACAGCCCAACTGTTTTGAATTCTACCTTTTGTGGACAAGACTTGGAGCTGGTCAGCAAAGTTCAGCTGGTCATGTCTCGCCGAACCCTAAGACGCGCGGCTTTCCGACTCGTCCTCATCAGAAGATGAAGATTTTGGAGAGTCCATATTCGACCCGTTAGCTTGAAACTCAGTGGAAGTGGACGAAACTACAGCAACAAAACGGGTTTGACATGGTTTTAACAATAATGGGGTATAGTCGTTGGTATATATATATATATATATTGGTATCCAATTGCAGGAAGATTACACTACAGGTAGAGTCAAGATATTGGAGAAGAAGCTGATTGGCAGATTCTCCTAAGGACGACAGGGCAAGTGGAATTGGGAAGTACTGCATCCAACAAACAGTCCTCCTGTGGTTGCTGGAAGTGAGAGTAGAGGAGAAGTCATGTACTTCAGATACTCCTAGTAGGAACATGTAGGAACTGTTTATTTCTTAGCATGTTAATGCAGGTTGTTTTACGTGCAATGAACTTTCTGTATGAAGAGTTGAAACCTGATTGGTCTTTGTCATGTTAGTCCGTAGCCTAAATCAAGTTGTACAGTACAATGTTCATCAGTCCACTTCAATTGGAGGTCAATGGGAGTGTCTTGTGATGAGACCCAGGACAAATCAAAGTAACATAAGTAATTAACATCATTGCAAATCTCATGTCCTGATATTGGGGGAAGGCCTTTTTGGTTGTTTCAATGAACAACTTTTTGTCCATGATCATGAGTGTTTTTTGGATGTATGGGTTGGACTGAAAACAGTCCTTGGCCCAGTACCACACTCTAATCACATTGTTGCAACATATTTATATCTGGATGCCCCACTAATTACATTGCATTCCATAAAATGATGGCTTTTGGTGCCCCATGACCTTCCAATTTCTGATGCAAAAAAACACGCCCAACGTTGTCGTCCATCCAAAAAAACGTGAACGTTTCTTCCCTAGAAAATGTTCATGGAACGTCGGTTTTGTTTCCATTCTCTGTTTGTTATCTATCTCATGAATCGTTGGTTGTATGGTAAAAAAATGATGGTGTCTACAAGCCATTGTGAAAATTCATATCCGCGGAACTGCAATTTCCTATCCCGAAATAATCTATGCATTATCTATAGGGCTATGAAATATCCTATGTTAGATAGTTTTATCATGGTTTATCCATAAATTATCTATAGTGTTATATTATATCTACCCATATGGATAATATATTAAATATATGTTGATTTATCCTATTATATCCTCAAAAATATCATGTTATATTATACGATAAAGTTGGATATAATATGATGTGGTGGATCATTAATATGATATAATATTAGATGATTATACCCATATATCCAATTATATCCAATTATCATATACCAATATTATATGATAAGTTGGATATATCATGTTATAAACCATTTTAAATTCATATATCCAACTTATCATCGATGTTATATATGATTATATATGATATATCCAGCTTATCATGGGTATAACATCGTTTTATATGTGTTCTACCCATTTTAAACGATGTTTTTTTTTCCATCCGCCCGGTCAAACCGCCCACAGAGCCCAAGTCGTCCAAGGTCTTGGATCCCGAAGACTTGCACAGCGTCCGGGGCGCACAGCACAGCGTCCGAGACGTGGGAAAGACGTGTTAAATAACCAGATGGGTTTTCCATGAAATAAACCATCCATAGGGGAAGGATATGTTGTATGTATATATATATATATACATATATATATATATATTTATCTGGGGTCTTGATATGATTTACCCTCTGGTAAATCTAACAGTTTGCTATTGAAAATGGTGATTTATAGTGGATTTACCCATCATAAATGGTGATGTTCCATAGTTATGTTAGTTTACCAGATGGTACATATCTGGGTAAATTTGATAACAACCTCACTACGACCTCACCATAGATGATGGTTAATAAGTGAAATCATCCCCACATGGCCGCAAGATTCAGGTTAGTGAAATACTGTAATTTACCCAGATATATAGTATATACATATGATATGATATAACCTTTAAGTATTTGGAAGAACTGTGGATAGTTTAATATAGTTCAACAGGTTCAATATGATGTGCAACAGGTTTTGAAAAGGAATTTATGGAAATTGAACCAGTGAACACGGGATATTTCATGGGGATATATCCCTTAGCTATTGTGTGGGATTTATTGAAATTACTGGGATATCAATGGGATTGGCATGTTTAACCTCATAGAAGCCAGCATTTTCTGGTGATAGATGGGGATATGATGGGGATATAGTGAGGATCGAATTGTTGAATCTGGGCTGAAGGTGACCTTTGATTTTCCAGGATTTACCAGAGAAGCTACTGGGGAGATCATAAATTTGTTTGGTCCAGCCAATCCCAAGTGGGTTTGTCCCATGCAGGATGCCTTAGAAAATGATCGTACTTGGATTGGGGGGTCGGGGTTGCCCTATATATAATTTAAGAAATCCAATTGGGCCAGAAAAAAGCTGAAGCATTGGAGCACAAAGAGAGCCATCCCAATGATGAGGAGCGGATTTTTCCTCAACCTGGAATTGCTGAGTCGATGACATATAGCATGGCTTAATCCGGTTAATCGACCAGAACCTGGGAATGTACTGAGTCTACTGGGAGCATGTGTTTTTTCTCATGTTCCATCAGTTCCATCAAGAAAATGATTGGAAGACGACCGGGCAATCTACTTCATTGTCTCAATAGGAAGATGCCTTGAGCAGTGTTCAAAACTCCTGTTCGTTGATGGTTCGTTCGGGGATTATACTACGTCTCTGGTAAATTAACATAGCCATTGAAAATGCCCATAGAAATAGTGGATTTACCCATAAACAATTGTGATTTTCCATAGCTTTTTGTTAACGTTTACCAGAGGGTACCTTCATTTGAGATGATCGGAATCGAAGAGCTGGTAATCCCGTTCTCAACCGCACAGTCTAAAGGGAGGACAGAGGGTTTTGAACACGGTTTCTCACATGTTTTTTGGTTTGTTGTACGACACTTGGCACATGAATTCTATTTTTTTCATGATGAAAAATGTAGACATGATGCTTAAATCCCCATTACCATCACCATTTCTGTCATACCAAATGATATAAACTTATCCCCAAAAAAGTAGAACAATAAATCCCCACTGAAATCTTTATAAGCACCACTACAGATCCGATCATATTGCAAGTATTTCATATTATATCACCAAGTATTTCACAATCAAATTCCAATATTCCAAGTATATCACCAAGTATTGGCACATTCCAAGTATGTCAACATACTTATTCTAAGTAATCACTTATTCCAATGTAAAGTTGCCATGCTTCCGCTTGTTTCCCAGGTTTTCCGCGTTGGCAGCCTCATGGCCAGTGCCAACAAGGCGCCCGCAAGTTCGCAGCAAGGGGTCCCTGGATCCAGTACATGATATTGACATACTGATGTGGGTGTGTATAGTTAGTATATATTAGTATGTGTATATAATATATACACATGTATATATATATATACACATATACATATATATATATACATATATATATACATACATGTATACATATATATATATATATACATATATATATATATACATACATACATATATATATATATACATACATATATACATATATATATATACATACATATATATATATATATACATATATATATATATACATATATATATATACATTATATATATATATATATTGTGAGGCAACATTTCCAACACGTGAGTCGAAATTCTAAAATCCAATGGTTTGCTATACTACCCAGCATTTGGCACAGTAGCCGAAGTAGTATTAAGATGATGACGGCCAGGGAATTTCCACGTCACCAACTGTAGGGTGCAGTTCCACCAATAAGTGGGTTGTAAGTTGTACTTGTTGGGGTTATATCCCATCTCACGGAGATTAGAGTCATTAGAATCATAACCACTCCTGCACCCCCAAGTTGTCAACCTTCATCAACCTTGCCAGAGGCAAAACAAGAGGGGCAGGCGGTGTGGAAGATATTGGAAGATTGGGCGGGGCGTTGTTCGGCTGAGAATCTAGTTAACAGGAGCTTGCAAAGGCGGAATTTATCAATCAGTTGTTTAGGAATACCTTTGGAGAAGTTTCGAAAACTAAGTTTACTCCATCAACTAAGGCTGCTTTGCGACTGGTTTGTGTTGATGGATTAAAGCACAGACCATGCGTGCAGAAAAGCATTTGTGGCGAGTGTGTGCATTCCGTAGTATTCTCGAGAAGATATTATCTTGATATGATATTTATATTAATATACGAAGGAATGCTAATTTAATATACGTTGAATAATATATGATATCATATTCTCAAGAATATAAAATATATTCCTTTGTATTCTACTGTACATGCTTAACCTTTCCAACGCTCAACTGCAATCATCATAAGTTTCTTACATTTGAGTGAAGCCTAGGAGACAAGACACTGCCGCACAGCCTAGATATCCAAACAGGACAGCAAAAGGGAAACCAAGAGTGTGATTTGAAGAGATTAGTTACCAAATATACAATGGGATTATAAATGAGGTGGTATTAGATGATGTTATATATATATATTGTTCATTGACCCCCTTTAAAAGGAATGATAAAAAAATGGGTTTTGGAGAATAGTAATGCGTGTGTAATATGTTTAGACAAGATCGATTTGCCTTCGTCTGAAAGCAGGCTACCCCATTATTCAATGGTTATTTGGGGCTAGCATGATATTCCCATTATCTTCCATTATCTCCCGTATACTGCACCTCCATTTGTTGAACAAAAAACATATCCCATGAGCTCGCCATGTAGATATAGAAATCTATCCATTTACACCCTTACATCCCATTAATGTGTGTAGATCTCAATATACGTCTAGATTTTCATGTAAGAAGTGACGTCCATTCTGTATATTCCAATGTTCAATAATGTGTATATGTCACGTAGATGTATCAACATTCTTTGGAATTCTGTCCATCTCAGATGTGTAAAAAAATCTGCACATTCAAGCAAACAACACAGCATGGATTGTAGAATTTACTCATTCTACGGAATAAATTATAGCCATGGGTATGGGTCAAAATTAGGTAGCCCAATAATTAGCAGGTTAAGACTAAACATTAATCCTACCATCTGGTTATGACTAACATAGCCATGGAAAATCACCATGCTATTAATAGGTAAACCATCTATTTCTATGGGCCATGGCTTCCATGGCAAACTGTTAGTCATAACCAGAGGGTATATGTAGATATACATCGTCCCATGATCTTCCATATAGTTTCAAATCCCATAATTAGAAGGTTAAGAGTAAACATCATTAATCTTAGTCCATCATTAATCCTATAATCATTGGGTTAGGATTAGTCCCATGATGGAAATGTTAGGAGTAATGATGGATTAGTCTTAATTAATGGTTAAACCCATCATTAATCCTAACATTTCTGGTCCCATAAGCCTGCTGGCAGGTTTCCCCTCGAAGTGGCTGGCGCACAGAGGTGGGACCGAACAACGACGACCTGGTTGTTCCGATGGTGGATGAGGAATCATCGGAGAACATGACGATGGGTTATTATGGATTAATCATCCAATGAATTATGATTTTTCATTTTTTGGGCAAATTATCCCATAGTTTTTAGGCTTTGCTATGGTGGTATCATCCCATAATAACGACTAATAACATGATAATCACACTACTACTTGTTATTATTAATATCCCACAATCCCATAATGAGCTTGTTCAAATTGTTGAATGTTCTGAATTATCATAATTCATCCAAATACCGACGCAAATATTGTAATTGATTTACCTACACTCCGATAAATCATCACATAACATTTTACGTAAGATTTTAGTGTGAGATTTACTACACACACATAAACTATCCAAAATTGGCCCCTTCTAATATTAAATCCAACTTGGCTATCAAAGAAGCTTCAATTTTTTGCTAGATGTGTATTGGCTATTTAAAGATAATTGCGAATAATTGGCTATCAAAGAAGCTACTTGGTGGCTCATCCCACTTAGTAAGTAGGTTATAACCCCAGTTGTAAATGGGATAAGTAGGGTTAATCCACTTATAACTGGGGTTATAACCTACTTACTAAGTGGGATGAGCCACCAAGTATAATTCAAATTAACAGCAGCTCCAGGCAGCCGCAACTGAGAGGAACAGCTTCGAGGAGCCTCAGCTTCGACATGATCGAAACCATGGCTATTTCAATGGGGAAAATGATCTAAAGTGGCAATTTCAGTATATTCTTATTGGTGCGTTTTACGTAGGGAATGGATGGGTTGCTGGGGGTTGTGGGATGATTATTACTAGTGATTATGGATCATTCCCGAAAATTCCCTGCGTTTAGCACCAGTAAGAATATATTTCATGCAGTATATGTCGAATTGTTTCAACCTATTTCAATAGGACACATGATGCAATGTTTTCATACAAACCCATGATGCCGGTGTTTCAAGAAAGTGGGAAAGACGGATGTGATTGTTTTCTTTGGATGTGGAAAAGGCTGAAAAGTATGTTCAAATGAGTTCAAATCATGCTATGATAGTTATGATATCATTTCTTGTTTATTCAATTAATTTCAAACCACGTTCCACGGAATGTAAAATCGTCCGTTTTTTGCGATGGACAGCTCTACTCCAGTTTGCATTGCTTCCAGTAGAGTTGAACCACTCAAAGTTTGGAAGATGCGGGTGTGTCTGGGAGATATCCCAAAGTATGGCCATGAAATGCCATACATTTTGAAATTTCATGTTACCCTCTGGTAATTTAGCGTAGCTATTGAACATGGCCATTAATAGTGGATTTTCCCATTAAAAATGGTGATTTTCCATAGCTATGTTAGTTTATCAGAGGGTAAGTCCAGTCTATGCAAGTTTTAACTCCAATATCATGGAATAAGCCACCAGTTGGGGGCAGAAATGATGCCACGGATTTCTCTCCAAATTTGGAATTGTGTAGGGTTTTCGTTGCAACCACATTATCACATATTTCTCTCCAATTTATGGCCATTTCACTCCAATATCATGAGGACAGACTTAACATTTCATTGGGATCATGATATAGCTTACATTCAGATATGATTTTTTATTAACTAGATTTATCTCTGAATCTAATATCCCATTTTTTTAAACAAATTAGCTGATTATTGTCTATTGTTTTCGATTTATATCTCAATTTGATCATCTCACGCATCGGAAGAATGGGCAGGAGACGATGCCTGAGGTGATCGAAGATCGGACGGAGCCCAGATAGGAAGATCGGATGGTTAAGGAAAATTTAATTAATCGATATAATGATACATAGTAATTATCTAATCAAAAGAAATTTTATATTAAGTTATTGGTTATGATATATAATAATCAATCTATTAATTAATGTAATACATATAATGATGTTATATATACTTATGGATACATACATAGATAGATAGGTATAAAATGTATATAGTTGAGAATAATCAAATTAGTTTACAGGTACATGTGGGAGAGTATAATAACCCAGCACCTATTCGTTTAGTATGCCATGATCCCCCATTAGCTATATGTAGTTCTCACTCGAGAAAACGATAAGAGGAAAAAAAAACGATAACGATGCTCAAACATATAACTGAGTCATTCCCATGTCAGACTCCATGAGATTGCCTGGTGGTTCAAATGGGCAAGTGGACAAATCAACATGCAAAAAGGTGCGTTTATTGTGTGTGTGTGTGCCATTTGTTACATTTGTTTGAGGTTGTATCCAGATCATAGACCTCTTGTGGGGATGGATTAAGTTTACCTGTATATGACTGGTGAAGATGAAGGTCTGGTGTGAAAACCAGGAGATACCATGGTACTGATCCAATAGCTTGCCACAAAATGTGACCCGTGACGGCAGAATGTTTGGATTTCTGGGCGAATCTTGACCATCAACTGCCCCCAACAAGAGCCCAAAACCCCAGCCAACCCCAAACAAAAGAAAACCGAACAAAAAGCACCGGCCAGCCCGAAAGAGGCGCAGATGCAGCACCCGCACCCCCAAAGGGCCAGGCATCATGAAGCACGAACGAAGGCACCACGCTCCACAATGCCAGGTGGACAGGCACCAATGGCAAGCCGGACAAGCTGGGCTCAAACGACCAACAACAAATCCCATAGGATCCATGTATGGCATATATGCTATATAACATTGGGGGTATATTGGTAAATGTTACCATATATAGCAGCACCATGGATCCTATGGGGAATGAACATGCGACCAAACCGTCAATTGGTGAAATCTCCGATGTCACAGGAGAAACGTTCCGAGGAAAGGAAAGCGGTACGAAGGCATGGATTTTTCATTCGATTTGATCAATGGCAGACTGTGATGCTGAGTTCTTCGAGGTGGCAGGACATAATCTTTACAAATTGCTCCCACTGCTTGTACTCACACTGTGGACAACTGCTATTCAGAGGCATACATCATGTTTATCTCACCATTTGTGCAGCTTATGATCAAATATGATTGGTTTTTAAAAGATCATAACCTGATGAGCTGGCGGAGACTCAAACCTTGAAGGCGACCTCAAAAGTCACTCTCCAAGGATTTGTCAAAGGGGTTCGGATTCTCAAAGTGACGATGGCTTGGAGTTACCCTCTGGTTATGTCAAAATAGCTATTGAAAATGGCCATTATAGTGGATTTTTCCATTAAACATGGTGATTTTCCATAGTTATGTTAGTTTACCAGAGGGTAGTATGTTGTTGTTTCTTGTGTTTTTTCCACATCGCATCCACGATATTCAAAATTTCAGGATACGGAAGCGTGAATTTGAAGAAATTGAGATCTTCTGTCGGATGTGTTCTCACCAAAAAGGGCATTGCCATCAGTGTGTCTCTGACCGTTACCAGGAAATTGCCATCCTTTCGTTGAAAGGTGAAACTGCAAGGAAGGTACACAAATTTCATACAAACAAATGATGAGGCTTAACACCAAAAACTCGAGAATGCATGTGCTCAAGTCACCCAAATATGTTTTTGCCCAAGTGGAATGTAAGGAACATTGCTTTTTTGGAGGATGGTCAGTCCAAGTCATCGCAGAGTCGTACTATTCTAAGGAAGTCAGCAAGGTAAGTACCTGCACATGGCAACACATTCCAACGAAGCAAGTTTTTCCCACCATGAACCATAGAAATTCCACATGGCCAACGCCCACGCCCGTGCCCTCGCCCAACGCTCAGGACGCGTTGGGGAGAAGATTGCCGCATGCTGAACCGTTGCGGTGGTGGAAAGTGCAGATTCCATAACCTCCAAACGTACAAGGTGGTGCCTCATAGTCAGCTAAGATGGTGCAACTAACTCCAATTTCACTATGGTTAAGTTGGTGATAACTATGGTTTATAGGTGATATATCTAGTTTATATAAGTTCAATTTTCACTCTGGTTAAGTTGGTGATATATCGAACTAGTTTTCATGGGGATTATCACCTATTTACAACTGGGGGGGGCACCACGTTGTATATCAATGAGGATAGCATCGGGACGATTATCGGGACATTAATGGAGATGTTCCATGGAGATTCATGGATCCGGTCAGTGGTTCATCCCCTCCGGTTGTGCCCCTCCGGAAATCGGTGAAAGTCCCAAGAAGAAATCGGGTAGGTACTACGGTACATTCGCCAATTTTCCTAGAGTCCTAGGGGGTATTTTATGGAGTTTGATTTACAACAATGAGTACCCTCCTGGTAAATCTGGTAAATTAAGAGTTTGACCATGAAAATTACTTTACTTCGTGTGATCCCCACCATGACATTTTTACATTTTCTTACTGACAAATCTTCTGGCATTCTATCTGACATATCTTCTGACATTCTATTTGGCATTCTATCTGGCATATCTTCTGGCATATGATCTGGCATATCTTCTGGCATATCTTCTG
>Ga0126342_10021332_pt1 | contig 10809 bp, 12 predicted proteins | sample Cyp1metagenome_FD_92528 | JGI IMG/M metagenome (GOLD analysis project Ga0126342, IMG submission 92528) | Coral microbial communities from Lord Howe Island, Old Settlement Bay, Australia - Cyphastrea 1 metagenome | ecosystem: Host-associated > Invertebrates > Cnidaria > Coral ... | reverse complement strand
TCACCTGGGGGGGATACTGGATGTATGTTTTTGATATTTTTTGATGATCTTGGATGTCAGTCCAGGAATCTTAACCTGATGAAACTGGGGTCTAACCCTGAGGGCCACCCCAGACGGGGATATATAGATATAGTAATAGAAAGGTATTTATACATAGGTATCAGATAGGTAGGTAGGTAGAAAAGGTAGACAGATAGAAAGTTGCACAGCTATAGATAGATATGGATAGGTGGATACAAAGATAGACATTCAAACATCAAGCTATATATGTATTTAATATACACCACCCAAGAAAATTCTCAAACGCCCAGGCAGGCGAGGAACACTTCGTGCAACTGCTGCAGTTGCTCATCACGCCGTGGATCAGACCACGTCCCTGCGCCGGGGCCCAAAGGTGACAGGGGACTATTCCATGTTGCAGGATGCACCTTATTCATTTTTAATCTTCCCAGGGATGGTTGTCAAACCTGTGAATTGGGAAATATCAGCATTGAAACCCAAATCATACGTGTAATTCTTTTGATCTTCCAGGGATAGCTGTCAAACAGAAACTATGGAGTCTAAATAAACTTGAAATCCAAATCGCATATCTTAATCTTTGATCTTTTCAGGGTTACCATACGGGTTTCCTATATCAAAATCCATGGAATCAGAATCGGAAGGTTTGGATTCAAATCGTGTATAGGGCCCGCATTTTTTTTTCACTGGACAGCGCTCATCTCACTATTGCAATGGTGACCTCAACCTATCGACCAATGAGCCAGATGGCTCCCATATATATCAGGGCTCCTTGAACCCCCCTCCCGCAGTCGAATTGACTTGATATACTAGGGTTTGAGCTACAATGAATACCTTAACGTACCCAACAGGACCACAATAAGCAAGAAGGCTGCAAACCATTAAGTTCTGGTTTCATCCAACTGCAGGCTACGGGGGATCACACAGAATTAGTGAGCTTCGTCCAACCCTGACATGCCCCGCATCTAACTCGAATTTCAAAATCTCTGAGTCACACATCGCAAAGCAAATCACTTGGACTGCTTCTTGAGCTCTGCCAGGATAGCTTTGCTCTGCGCCTTGACCATCCGGTAGGCATTGACCTCATATGGCCGGGAATCCAAGCAATCACCGCCCAGGAGCTTGTTGGTTTACATGGGATTGTTCCTGTTATTGTAAAATTTGGTTCAGCAAAAATAAAGTAAGTGGGTCATCCATCCACCATCTTAAAGGCCAAGGGACACTCTCAGCAAGTTCTGACTGCAAACTTTCCAGATTCTCAAGGCTGTTGGTACTCTTCAACCTTGCTGGTTTGAGTTTTTAGCCAGGCGGTATGAACACGAATATATGTGTATATGTACATATATATAATATATATATGTGTGTATCAAAAAAAACCTATATGAACATATATCCATATATAAATCCATACAAGGGGTTGTTGTTGCTGTTGGGATTTGATGTTTTTCGTCTTTTAATGTCTTTTGAAGAGCATGCACATATGATTGCATTATTTTGATGTAAATGGTAAGGATGAAGTTGTGACATGTACGTGTATATGCGTTTATGTGTACATAGGCCTCATCATGTCTGTGTTTGTAGATACGTGCATATCTAATATATATATATTGATGGTTTTTGACCCAAACTACTGCATGTAAACACAAGAAATGTTGGATGTCTGAAATTATCTCAAGGGAATAAAATGAGGGGAACTACTTGGAATCAAAGAAAATTTGAAGCATATCATATGACACTAAAATTGCCGGAAAACTCATCAGAGTACTCTTCAAATCGCTTCTTGTACTGTTCGATGGTGGTGCGGAGGGCATGGTCTTTGGGCAAATCCAAAGCAACTGACATTGTTCCAAGCTCTTTCCGAATGGTGGTACCTGGCAACATGATGGTGCTACTTCGAAGACATCATTTTAGTAAAGACATGATTGGGGACCAAGGAAAAAACATGAAAAATAAATCAGACAAACTTTATTTGACCTATCAGGGCAGGTTGCCAATTGCAGCCTTGCGCTCAGCCACACTCAGCGGCTCCACAGTGGCCACACCACCGCCCGGTCCAGCCGAGGCCTTGGGAGCTCCCTTGGGTTTCGCCTTGGCTTTCGCACGGGACTTGGCACCAGCAGCAGGTCCTGGAGCCACCGACCCACCAAGGGCCAAGAAGCCAAAATTTTGGGGAGATACGGCTAGGTATATATATAGAAACTACTAAATGACTGGCATCAGTATCCTCATCACCATGCACATCATCTATCATCATCATCATCATCATCATCGACATCACCATCATCACCATGGTCATCCTCATCATCAACATCATCATAATCATCACCATAATGATCATCAACACCATCACCACCGGCATCATCACCATGCATGCTCTGCGCATATACCAGTATGTCTACATATGAGGTAAGTATAACACAACTTCACTACCAGGTTCTACCACTAATTGTGGGGCTTGGTTACCTTGATGAATCCCACTTGCAGCAGAAAAATCGGACCTTAAAAAAAGTGAAATCATACAGTAAGGAAACGAAAACAAACGTTTTCACAACCATGGCCTTCAGGCACAACAGCACCAGGCAAAGCAACTGACTGGGTGATCTCATCCAGCTGCTGTTGATTGACCGCAGCTGACCCCAAACCTCGAGGCAAAGTAGAACCCATCATGGCACCAATCCCCTCCGAAGTCGTCTGTGCTGCGACCTGGGTTTCTGCCGTTTGTCGCACCGATTCCTCCTCCGTATGGGTCCTGCTCACATAGCACCAGTATTGGGTGAGGGCTGGCACTGTAGGGGCATCAGGGTCTGGCACCCCGCCACCCCTCGCTACAATCCCCCGAATCTTCTCCATAGGCTAATTCTTCACCAAGATCATGTCCCGGATCGAGACCAGCTCCCGTTGACCACGGTAGACATTGGAAGACTCCTTCGTGAGGATCACCCTGGATTCGCAAGCCTGTCTGTTCTCACCCTCGGCCACCCATGTCTGCAAAAGCTTTCGTTTGTCCTCAACTTGCTCTTTATACAGCCAAATTGAACACACACACATCAGAAAGAGAATATATATATATATATTTTTTAAAAAAAAAAATCTTATATTATTTCTTCTTATATATTATATAATGTATAGTGTACGTAGGTGCGCGTATATGTATATACAGCCAAGTTTTTTATATCCCCCTACACACACATATATATATATAGGAACATTGAATTTGTTTTTAAACATATATACATAAGAAAAGATAGGAAGAACTTATGCCACTTTTTAACAAATCTTTAGCCCAAAACCTTGAGGTTTTTTCCCAGTACCAACAAAAAGGATCGAAATCGGAACAAGGCTCATCGCTGTTGGAATTGAAAAGCTTCAGCATGTGCGGAAACTTCTGACCTTCCGCAGACTCCATGAAGCGGTTGAGCCTCATAGATGCCGCCCGGTTGGTGGAAGTGTTGACCCTGGGGTCAAGTGGCGTTTGGCCAGGCACTGCAGCAGCAGGCTGCTGGGATGTCTGGGGTGGAGCTGCTGCAACCATCGCTGCTAGGTCATCTGGAATGGCTGGCATCTGGCCTTCACTTTGGCCAGATCGCACACTTGCCACCAATGCATCAACCGATTCAGGTGCAGGTTGGTTGGGCACTGGCGAGGTCACTGCAAGGGCTTCAGGCATAGGTGCTGCAGGTTGTTTGGTCACTGCAAGGGCTTCAGGCATAGGTGCTGCAGGTTGTTTGGGCACTGGCGGTGCTTCAGGCATAGGTGCTGAAGGTTGTTTGGGCACTGGCGGTGTCACTGCAAGGGCTTCAGGCATTGCAGGTACTGCAGGTTGCTCGGGCTGTGGCGGTGTCACAGCAGGGGGTGTTGCAGGTACTGCAAGTTGCTTCGGCTGTGGCGAAGTCACGGCAATGGCTTTGGGCGTTGCAGGTACTGCAGGCTGCTTGGGCTCTGGCTGTGTCACTGCAAGGGCTTCGGGCATTGCAGGTACTGCAGGTTGCTCAGGCTGTGGCGGTGTCTCTGCAAGGGCTTCAGGCATAGGTACTGCAGGTTGCTTCGGCTGTGGCGGGGTCACAGCATGGGCTTCGGGCATTGCGCATGCTGCAGGTGCTGCAGGCTGCTTGGAGTACACTGGCGGTGTCAAAGCTGCACCCACAACCACCGTTTCCTTCTTCAAAGGCTCACTGAAGACATGGACCTTTTGCTGTTTCTGCTGCTGCTGCTTCTGCTGGATTGTCTCATTGTCACCGGATCCACCAGGTTGGGGCGGATGACTCTGGGGGGAATCAATCAAAACCTCGACATCACCAGGTTCATCAGGCTTGGGCGGTTGGGATCCATCCTTGCTAGATCCATCAGGACTCACAACCTGGGTGGGCTCAAAGGGCGGATCAGCAGTGGCCTGCTCAGGACCCGGAATGGAGCAAGCACCAGGCTGTGCAAGAGGATCAGCTGTATCACGATCAGCTCTGGGAGTACCATCCTGCAGCACATGCAGGGCGCATAAACAGTAACCATGGGACATACCGGAAACGAACACAGACACACACACACACATATATATATATATCTTAATTTCTATTTGTATGAATATACTATTATATATATATATATTTATTTATGTTTACCTATTACATCTCTGTCTCTCTCTCTCTCTCTCTCCCTCTCTCTTAGATGTATGTATACATATTGACAAGGGGAACATTATAACATATTGCTCTGTATCTATAAGAATGCATATGTTTTTCACAGTCACAAGTATGGTTTTGGAAAGAAACAGTCCTGCGCTAGGAGACAATGATCCCACAGCTCTGCATCCATACGTCGATACAATTTATCCCTGTCAATGTCATCCACAGAACCCTTCTCCTGCATGTCACGCTTCTCCCTCAAAGCACAGAGTTCGGCCTGAACTGCTGCAAGCCTCGATTGCAATTCCAGCTCCCTCGGAGACGCTGCCACAGTAGTCCCCAAAGTGCTCACGCTTGCACCCAACCTGAAGCAACACAGGGGCTAGAATGAAGATACATGTAATTCTTTTGGCTATGCAGTATACCCCATGTGGCCCCTAACCCCGACTTTCAATCTTGAAATATATATGAGAATAGGGGAAGTATATATATATATATATATATTATTTTGGATGCAAGTCGGAAAGAAAACTAGCATATGGGACATTGAACCCAAGCCACGGCAGCGTGCTTGCTAGCGAAAGCTGCGACGACGCCTCTTGCGAATCCTGCACCTGTGTCATCTCAGGCTGAAGAGCAGCATTGCCAAGATCATTCCGTTGTCCGGCCACCAAAGCAAGACCATCTTGCAGGGTGTTGCATGACCTGAGATCGAACGGAGGGGTTCAAAAAAGCTGTGGCTATGAAGATGTATGCTGGTTATGTTATATCATTTGGTTGACTGATGGTTCATCTTTCTGCATTTGGTATAGGTTTGGTGAAATCCAAAACAGAGATTGAATTTGAAATTGACCAATGATAAACCAACATATTATTCGGAGCAATACCTTTTGAAGTAGTTCTTGAGGTGGCCAAAAAAGAAATAAATAAACTTATCAACATATATGGGTGATCAGGTTGCCAGGCAAATCAATCTGGGGATATCGGACGCAACTTCCTAGGAACGCGTATGGAAATGGAAATGTTGCATTGATTTCAATTGAATTTAAATAAATGAATAAATATATATATCTATCTACCTGATCTATCTATATCTACCCGTCTATCTATCTATGTATTGTTTTTGTCATGGGGTTCCATTCGGCGCCACCAAAAATTATGGATATTCTAGACCCATAGCAGTTTTCAAAAGATGATGCCATTTTTTTCAGGGGGCCACAGTGTCTCACCCCCTTCAGTGCGCAAGCGTTTCAAAGGTGGCACAGCAGCTGCAAGATCTGCCTGCCCTCCGGCTGGTGTCTGGGGCTCAACAGCGGTGGGAGCAGTTGAATCCGTCTCCGACGGCTCATGCTTAGCATTAACATGGCCATTGCACACAGGGGCCTCAATTGGCGGTTTCTTTTGCCTAGCAGGCTCTACCACAGGGTCAGGGACAGCATCAGGGGGTGTGGAAGTGCCAGGGGGCGGAGCTTTCTTGGCAGCAGGTCTTTTCAAGACTACAGGCTCTACCTCCTCATCCGATTCCATACTTTCTTCCTCTGCCTCCTCATCATCCTCTGGTATCTCTGGTTTCTTGGGTCTCGCAACAACCTTTGCCTTCGCCTTTGCCTTTGTCTTTCCTTTCTTCACAACTGGTTTCGGCTTTGACCGGCTGCCACCACTCTTGGCTTTAGCCTTTGGTTTGGTTTTTGCTTTTGATTTCACAGCGGCCGCGGCTTTCGCCTTGGCCTTCACTTTCGGCTTGGGCTTGTCCGGCTTCCCTTGTTGCCCAAGGTCCTTGGATGACAGAAAGCAGATGCCGGGGATCCCAACCTGAGAAATCGTTGCTTACATATATATATATATATATATATGTTACATTGTTACATATGTTTACATACATATATATGTATATTTACACATAATATATACAAACATATTTGATAGTTTTGGTTGGATACGTGCTGGCGAAATAAATATAAAGCACGTTCTGGGGCAAGTGCAGGTGAAACAAAAAATGCATAGATAATATGTAACAATAAAAAACATGTAGTGGGATTTCACAACCATATGGATACCAACTTATGGCTTCTAAATACCTGATCGAGGGTCAAAACCAGGAGGTGGGTTGCCACACACAAGCTTCATGACCGTGAGGCACTCTTCCCGGGAAAGCTGGGCCGCTTTCTGAACTTCATCAAATTTATCCCACCCCAAGTCTTCCACAGGAAAGGGTAAAGCGGGCAAGGCCATGGCCCCAACAACCACAAGGCAAGAAGCTGAAACCAAAATTTGGCTACGATAAATGATGATGCATAAGTGAAGCTTCCGAAACCCCAGATTTAGAGATCTGTCCACCCAAAAAGTTGTTGAAAACTACAGATTTGAGCTTTCACGGTTTTCACGGTCCGTTCACGTCAAAATGTGGTATTTTCACGTCCATTTCACGCATTTTCACGGTGATTTTTTTTGTGGGGGACCTTTCACGGTTTTCACGGTCCATTCACGTCAAAATGTGTTCTTTTCACGTCCATTTCACGCGTTTTCACGGTGATTTGTTTTATCACCCCATCGAAATTTGGTAAGGGTACCAGCCATGCTCTCACAACTGGTCATAATTCATAATTGCTTTGCAACTTAGAATTACCAACAGCAGGGTGGGTTGTTTCACATGGAATCACTTGACATTTTTTTCATCAAACTGTATGTAGGTATAAATATTTTACCACCAACCCCATCGTTGGAAAAACATTCTCATGACCCTTGCATCACGACGATGACTTGGCAGGTCGTTCCACTGGCAGGTTGAAGGACTTGATGGCTTCCTCCTCAGATCACACCCAATGGCTGGCGCAGGTGGCTGTAACAAAGGCAGGCAGTCCTACGAAATACATCTAGCACATACCCAAACTGTACTTTTGTGTTTTCATATGCATAGAGACTGGTATTGAAGTCATACATTCTCGAGTAACGAAAATGGAAACACGAGTCTTATCACCATGGTTTTTCTCATTCAAAAAAGTTCAAACTTTTTTTTTGGGCAAGGGAACCAACTGACTAATAGAACCGAACCCAGAATCACATATGCTAGATACTAAAAATAGCACCTGGTATTTTTTTGGCACCATACATGGTTTGCTGTTTCATGCTGGTGTATATATATATAACACTACCCCAACACCTTGTCAAAAGAATTCAAATCTTAAGGAGTCTTCCTAAATATCGCATCCCCTGAAACTATAAGCCATATGTTGCTCTCTGGCCACTATATAACCTTGAGAAGAGCCGATCTTTTATATTCGAATCAAAAAGGACAAGTCCAATTGTTTCTTCCCGAGGTGGCATTCCCAAACCAGCCAAAGCGGTGGATTAGCTGAAGATTCTTACATGTATGGAATTTTGAATTGGTAAGAGTGGGTTCCGACGTCTCATCCACCCTTGAGAGATGACAAAGCTTCCCATCGCCCGGGCGGCTTCAGGTGTTTGCATCCAGCCAAATAGTCGAGGCATTCGGATACTTGGGCCTGGGCGGTTGGACTGATTAATCTGTATATTATCCAACCTTTTTGAATACCAATACATATTTGAGGGAACCAGGGGGATACCAGGATATAGATGGCCCGATATCACTACCATTTAATGAGGAATTTCTCAATTGTTGGATTTTTTGGGGGCTTAATTTACGGGAATATTAACCAACATCACTGTTGAAAAAACATCGCTTCAAGCGACATCATCCCACATATCACCAATAGCGCAAAGGCCACCAGAAGGGAGAACATATTGTTGGAAAAGCTCGAAGTCGCCCCTTCCAGAATCAACATCTCGGTGAACTTTTGGAGGTGGTAACGGATCCTCAGGGCACACAGTGTCCACAAAAACTGCTTGATACATATATATATATACACAAGGTTTTAACGCAAATGCAGGTAGTCCGATCATTAGCATCTTTGGGACTTGGAAACCCTTTACTGTAGGTATTGAACATCTCTATTTTGCATTCACTTAAGTGCCCAACAAAAGCGCTGGATGTATATAATCCACAACAATTACATCAAATCAGGGGCAAATCTACTTTCCCTTTCTCCCACATCACATGTTTAAATGATTTCCTTTGGGTTCATTTGCTTTAAAAGAGCTATGCTGCGAACATTGCAGGGCTATTGAAAACAACATCCCAATCGATCCAGTCCATCCACCCACGCATCCATGGCAGCCTACATTGGGTTATCAACCAGCTCTATAAATATATATTTATATATATAGCAGCCCATGTTCAAATAATATATACAGTAGTGCAATATATTTTCGAAGCTTTTCATTATCTGGTCTAAAATAGCTTCTGGTGTTGGATTTGTTTCAGTTAACCTCCCAGAGACCCTGAGTAAAATTGTTTGTTTATACACATCAGCCAGGTTCGCCAACACCATGCCTGGCGAAGATCCCTTGCCAACAAGGCCACTCGCTGCCCAAAAGTGGGAGTGTAGGCCCTGAGCGGAGGTACGGACCAGACCCCAAAAATTGTTTTCGATCTGTCACCTACGAGTCTGAACTTGTCCTGAACATTTATGTACCCACATATGCCCTCATAAAATGTTAAAGCTAGCCATCCATCTTTTGACCAAATGAAGTGCTAAATTGCTTCAAGTAGCTGGGAAGCCTTAAGCTTATCCTTCAAGCCAACAGTACGGGCAACCCCATTCTTGTCAGTGTACTTCCGCACTAGTGGGCCACCAGGAAGTGCAGATAATGCTTCCCGGGACATGTGGCCACCAGCCTTCCAGATACCACCCAACAATTTGGAATTGTTGCTCCATAGCCTATGGTGCTTCGCCGTGGGTCCATTGAAAGCTCCCATCCAAAAGGATGTTGTGAAAGCCTCCGCAAGAGGTCAGAGTCTAACTTAAGAAATGTGAACGGCAAACATTATATAAGGATTCATATGCATCACCCACAATTCAGAAATAAAACAGAACTATTCAAAAACATACGGTGGATGGAAGAAATCCTGCACCAGATGGGATGGTAAAACACCTATAAATATTGGGATAAACCACCTATTAACTGGTGCAGGATTTCTTCCATCCACAGTATTTCTACAAGTAGAAATTTACATCTAACAATCAAAACGGATCCGAAGGACCAGATTGGTCTCTCTTTTAAGTTGATATACATATATAGATGTAGATCTACAGATAGATCGATAGCTAGATATATATCTGGGGTAATTCTCCTGTTGGTTTTTCCACCAAGAAGATTCTCACAATAACGTGCTCCAAAAGCGTTTTCCCAAATTTTTGCTGATATATTTTGAGGGTTGTGGGGGCCCTTTTTGGGTGCCAAACCACCAGGAACATTGCTATATGTATCCCTTTGGGTAGTAGCCATTGCTGGTTCTTTGATACGAACATATTTGTTAAATTCTGCCGGGGGACAGGGCAGTGGGCCACAAACTCTTGCCACCGGGGATGCAGATTGAAGACACTCCCCTCTGGCTGCTCGACTAGCCAAATCAATCCCCGGCTGGCACATATCCAAAGCATCAGTATCAGTCGGCTGGCTAAGAGGTTGCCCTCCCGAACAAACTTGCGGGACATATCTCCAAGAGGGAATAGGATTCCACGGCCAGACGTAGCTCGACTCCTAGGTTGATAGTTAGGCACCTATAGTATGGTGCGTAAGGGAACCATATTGAAGATGTGCAGCGTGCATATAAGCGCGCTTAAGATTCACAGGTTTCCATTTGACTGCATTTTAAGAGTACTGGGCACCCAGCTTTTGATCCCACAAAATGGCCTCCAGATAAACTGGTTGCAACCCCAAAAAATGCGAGTTATAAGAAGTAAGAACCCACCTGGAACCAAGTCAACTATATCATCTCCCGAAACAAATCATTCCAGATTCAAAGAGCATGTAACATAATATATATATATATATATACATACTTATGAACTCAAAAAAGATTGACTTCAACTGAAAACCAGCAATCCTATACATATGGGCAGATATGGATAGGGAGCGGTGGAGGGATAATAGATATTAAAATGGATACAGCACCCGACAGAATTATGGAAAAAAAACGTTTCAATTTACAGGCGCCGCCTGTCTATGATAGAAAAGTTACGAACCTTTTTTTTTCCATAATTATTTTTTCCATAATTATTTTTTTTCCATAATTCTGTCGGTGACTGTA
>Ga0126342_10021331_pt1 | contig 10809 bp, 6 predicted proteins | sample Cyp1metagenome_FD_92528 | JGI IMG/M metagenome (GOLD analysis project Ga0126342, IMG submission 92528) | Coral microbial communities from Lord Howe Island, Old Settlement Bay, Australia - Cyphastrea 1 metagenome | ecosystem: Host-associated > Invertebrates > Cnidaria > Coral ... | reverse complement strand
TCAGACTCTGTCAGACTCTATCAGACTCAATCAGACCCAATCAGACCCAATCAGACTCTATCAGACTCTATCAGACTCAATCAGACCCAATCAGACCCAATCAGACTCTGTCAGACTCTGCCAGACTCAATCAGACCCAATCAGACCCAATCAGACTCTGTCAGACTCTATCAGACTCAATCAGACCCAATCAGACCCTGTCAGACTCTGTCAAACTCAATCAGACCCAATCAAACCCAATCAGACTCTGTCAGACTCTATCAGACTCAATCAGACCCAAACAGACCCAATCAGACTCTGTCAGACTCTATCAGACCCAATCAGACTCTGGCAGACTCAATCAGACCCAATCAGACCCAATCAGACTCTATCAGACTCTATCAGACCCAATCAGACCCAATCAGACCCAATCAGACTCTGTCAGACGCTATCATATTTCACATGACTCATGTTCGCAAAGTATCCACTTCTAAGGTTCTGACCCATGTGAGATGGTACAAGTACAGGCCACCTTTACCAGCTGGTACCAACTGCACCATGTGCTAAGCATTGAATCGCGGGACAATGCTTGACAATCGACCGTTAAATCCAAGGATTAGACCAACGACCAGAATTTCTAGGCCCATGATAAGCGCAAGTGGCCAGTGACGCTGCAAAAACCTCACTGGCCGTGTCACAATCCAATGGCAGCGACTCCGTTTCGATAGATATTGTATAGATTGCTGTCAATTTGACAATCACCTTTGCTATACCCAACTTTAGGGCACCAAGCCCCTCAGACCAACGATCCAAAGTGTCCTGGCAAAGCATTCAGAAACGCACGCTCAATGCACATACAGGACCATTCGCTGAGGTGATGCAAGAGCAGTTTGACTGCGTGAGTTTGTGGAGTGAGCAGCCAAAAACGGTTAAACCTCTGTTCTACAGTACTTGGGATCATGGGTGGAGCAAATCTCCGCCTCTGCAAAGGTTGCATTGTTTGACATGCCTGATCAGGAAACAGCCACACATGCATCCCAGAGAATCCAACTTGAACAGCCTGAAAGACCTTGAACACGTGCTGGACTGCTTGTGGCAAGAACAAGAGATGGTGCGACTTCCTATTCCCTCTGGCATAATTGATAAACACTGGAGTTGTTCCCACATTGATAAAAACATGAATTATGAATTATGCAGCAATGATGTACTATTGGATCAACAACATCTGACTAACCCACGTGTCTGCCTCGTGTGGCCTCGTGTTCCAGTCGAACGCTGCACCTAGGTCCTTCTTTGGCGCTCCACTCAAACACTAATCTGGCCAGTAGAAAGCTTGAGCCTCTGATTCTCGCTGGGTCAGGTGATAGCAGGCGTGAGCTAGCTCAAAGACACACAAGGAAACCACTGCAAGCATGACTTTGGTCAAGTGGCATCTTTTCTTCCCACTGCTTTGCAATGGTGTCAAAATGTACCGTCCTATCTACGACTTGCCTGGACTTTGCATGCTTTGATGTTTGATCGGGACGTGGGGATCACCATATTTCATTGTTTCTGTGCAGGATAGCATGCCATAGCCGCCATAGCCAAGAAACTCCGACAGGAAGTGCTCTCCTTCACAGTTCCCATCCATTCGGATGAACCAAGACCAAGACACTTTGACGGTCGCTTCATTCTGGCTCTTCCTTGGGGAGCATTGGATGGCAAAAACAGCGAAAAGTGGATATCCCTGCAGTATCCCCAGGCAAGGTATGGCAACATCGAGATACCAGCGAGACACCACCGACTCCAGGCAGGGTTCAGTGGGGTTGGGGTGGGGGTGGGATGTTAACGTTCACTAACACTTGCAAATCAAGGATGGCACAGGCAGTGGGGGTTGCTGATGTGGTTGACACGATGTTTGACACGTTGGTGCAAAGACCAACCATCACCATTCTCTGGATGTTACCAAGTTTGCAAACTCAACTTCCTTTGAGCAAGCTACATCGGCGGTGACGCAAAATATTGGCACAGTTGCGCACAGGGTGAGTGCATGACGTAAGTGTACATGGCAGAGAAGAATTTCGCAAGTAAAACTGCCTATTTCTCACATTCGACCCTACCGCAAAACACAGGTAGGGTCATATGCGAGAACAAAGGGGTAGGGTCAAATGCGAGGCGCGTACCGTCAAAAGCATCGACAAGACTGTATAAGCAGGCATAGAACACAGCTCCAAGGTATAAAATGCATTAAATTAAAATTGCCAGAATTTGCACAATTTTGCTGCTTTGATCAGCTTTGATCTACTTTGATCAGCTTTGATCTACTTTGATCATCTTTGATCTACTCTGATCATCTTTGATCTACTTTGATATCCCAAGTTGAAAAAGTTGAAAAGTTGAAAAAGTCGTGCTATTGCCATCTGGAGGACCTCTGCAATTTCTCGAGCTCGCTTCCGCTTCTTGCGACTGGCCTTGCCTTTGATCAGCTGCAGAGTCTCTTGCAGGCTTTGGTCACCAGAGTCAGCCTCCAAAAAGCTACACCATTCTCAAACAAAGCTGAAAAATCTCAAAAGGCTCCATTTCTTGAATTCAATAAGGTCCAGTATGGTCCAGTATGGTCACTGGTATGGTCCATTGCGATCAAATGCGTGTAATTATAGTACCTGTGCAAACTCGCTATACCAAGTTGAAACGAAACAGGCCGGGTGTTTTTTGTGCTACAGAAATGCAAGATTGCAGCGCATGTCTTCTACAGTATCTTTTCACATCGGCTTGTTGGGGTTGAGGCACAAATATATGCAAATACATATTCTATGATTTGCGGATGGATTTCCTGCTCCAATGAACAGCTTTCTTACCAAGATGCGATGTTGAATGCAGGAAAAGTTGCCTTGCCACTTGCAACTTTGTGTGAAAGTACTTTCCAGCCGTATGTAGCATGATGCTCGGTGTAGGTGTGCAATTGTGGGGTCAATGCACCTCAAAATGTTAGTCACCTACTTCTATTGGGAAGTCCTGTTGAGAGACCCCAAATAATCTCACTAGGCCTTCTTGGCAACGGCGTAGTGCTGGCACAAAATTATGTTCCCTTTAATACGTTGCTCTAGTTGCATTATGTGCTAGCATGCGGCTATCTATCATTTTCAATACATAGACTACAAGAACTGGGCTCTATGCAAAGAAACAAAGCTGTGGACGCAGCAGAGTGCAAAATCCAAGTGGCTTTGCTTTTTGACTGGGAAACTTCGATCGTCGCAAGGGCAGGAGATTCTTCCATGGGTTCACAAGGCAGCAGCGCCGCAACCTCAAATGGTCAGATTGGTTCATCTCACTTCCAAGTGTCATAGTGTCACAAGCAGCCAGAAAACGCAATGAACAAAAATACAGTGAGAAATAAAACGACATTTCTTCAGCAACTCTCAAACACACAGTAAAACCACAGTCGCTTGTTGCCCTCTAGAACAACATAAAAGGCATTGTAATTTGTGGTATCTTGTGCTTTTCCGTGCAAGAACTGTGGGATTCCATTTATCTGAACATGATGCGCAAACTTGTACAGTAGTAGATTGCGGTCTTTTTGATTTTCTAAACTACAAGTGATGTCTTTTTCCGTGACTCTTCTCTGCTTCTTTCCCTCAAACTTTTGTTTCTTGAAATTAATGTTCCAGGACGATTCGATGATCCCATATACCAGCCCCACTTCTCCTGTGCTTGTGAATTCTCTAACTTCCTCAGCTTGTGACCTTCACCCGAAGCATGTTGAATATTTGAAACCAAAAGAAATCAGCGGAACTATGTGTGACAGTCTTATTGAACACTGAACCAACACATATAGACTCCTTAGAATCTAAATAATTGTAAAGCAGCAGTTGGGTCTTCCATTGCTTCTGTTGCTGCCTTTGCCAAAGCCTCATCCTCAGCTGCTCTGACTTTTCGCATCTTTGCTGCTCTTGCGGATTCAGTATCCCCTTCAATCAAATCGCCAAAAAGCGCTTGAACTTTGCCAGCTTTCTTTTGTTGCTGCATCCATTCAGCAGTGTGCACTTTGACTTGGTGCAAGCCGCATACTTTCCAAACTGCGAAGTTGTCAGCTCGAAGCTTTTCCTCCACGTCAAGGAGCTCTTTTGCAAAAGCCTGACGGAGGCCCGAATCCCCCAAACTTGTTCGCCACAAGGCTGCGCAAACCCAGCCACCAATGTGGTGAGGCCCCAAAGTTGCCATTAGACCCTTGAAAGAAGCAGCTAGCTTAAGACGTCGCATACCAAGAGCTGAAGATGGTGCCAATGCAGCTTCCAAAACACGTGCAGTGCGTGACTCCAGTGCAAGGGCAAGTAGAATGTCTTTCCTTAAAATCTTGGAGAGGCCCGACACGATTGGAGCTACTGTTTCCGCAGGAAAGCGCAAGAGAACTGCAAGGAGCATTGCTCCGGCAGCTGGCAGTCGCCGTAGTTTTGGACTTCCAACGCTTTCAGCCTCACCAGCTTCGGTTTCAGGGTTCTCCTTTTTGTCTTCCCCGGAGTGGACTCCTTTTTCCATGCCTTTGAATTTCTTGCCTTTCTTGGCTTTCAGTTTCGTATCCTTCCCATCTGTTTTGCTGTTAGTCTTTTCCGACTTGCGCTCGCTTTTGCTCATCCACTCCCCTTCAATCAGGGAGTTCACATCCAGAGGTGCAAGCGATAACAGAGATGACCAAGCACGATGATACTCTGAAGAAGCATGTAGCGCCAAAGCGCGAAAAACTCCTCCAGCAGCTTGTTTCAGCGCTGCTCGCAATCGCAACGATGCTTCAAGAAACTTCAGCACAACCATGTGCTGAGCATTTTGAGATCCACTCCCCAAGCAAGCCACAAAATCCAGTTCATTCAATGCCAGCTGAAGCTGCGGCCCTTCCCTCAGAGCGTCTGCCACTTTTTGAGCAATAAATGGACCGAATTCGGTGCTTGTGGCTGTTGCAAGGTCACACAAACGTGATCTGAAGTAGCGTGAGAATAATTCTGCAAAGAGCTCCGCTCCGGCGGTTTCAAGAACTGCTTCCAAAACACGAGATCCTGCTGCTGAAGCCATCAAAGCATCACATCGTTCTACAGACGGGCTGCCATTCACTGCCTTTGCTCCCACCACCGCAGCACAAGCTTCAGAAAGGAGAGCACGGTCTCCACAATCGCGTAGAAGTCGCAAGAGCAACTGGATGATAGGACTTGCATGAGCATTCAAGCAAAGGCTTGGAGAATTTGGAGAATTGAAATCATTGGTGTTGTCCTGCTTGATGAGTTTCACAAGACTTGCAGCAGATTTGCGTCTGCATTCAGCGATTTCTGAAGGAATCGGGTGTTTTGTCTGTGGCAGCAATCCAGCACGTGCTGCCAGCTTCTCTTTGCCTTCCTCGTGTGCGTAGCCACCAAGTGCCATTAGCAGCGCCCGAAGAACATGTGCAGAGCACGGATTGATTGCAAGAGAGGGCCACAAGGCCTCGTCATTCAACCGAGAACAAGCTGTAACGAGAGGCTGGCAATGATGCAGGCTGGGTTTGTCATTTCCCAAACGGTCTGCCCAGGACCTCAGCGCTGTTTCAAGAACATGTGATGCATACTGGTTGGTGGCCAAGTCGCCAAATGCCTCTAGCAGCATCTTAAAGATAAGTGAGAACACCTCTGGTGTTGCTTTTTTGATCAGCTTTTCAAGCGGCTTCGAACCTCGTTGGTCAGAAGCAATTGAGAACAACCGATCAGGTGCAGCTGTGGCCTCTTCCAGAGCACGGCTTGATAGCAGGTTCTCTTCAGTTTTGGAAAGACCATCCAAAGCTTTTGAGCAACTCCGGACATAGTCTACCAGATCAGCAATGGGACGTCGTTTCTCCCCGCCAAACGCACCTTGCACAAAGACATTGCAGTGGCAGAACATGCAAATCTACTTGTCTGAATGTAGCAAATTGCTCTGAGCTAACAAGAACACCGCGTTGTCAACAAGAGCATAGCGAGAAGCTGAGCATAAAGATATCTTTGATGGTCATTAAAATCATATTTGACATTTGCGCAGATTTGATCTAGTTGCTTCAAATGCTTCAAGAATTGAAAAAGCGCTTTGGACCACTGTGAACACCTCCAAAAGCACCTCCACTCTGAGATGTCTTGACAGAATCAGCACTGCCTGCACAAGGTTTGTCCCCTCTGTGTCAATTGCTTCAGAGACTGCTCAGGACGTGTCTAGGCTATGCTTCAAGATCTTCAGGATATTCTTGATCTTGTGTTTTCTCTCTACATCCACTAGCAAGTATGAGATTGCTAGACTGTTAGACATTGAACTTCATTCAAATTGTGAAATGTGCAGCCAGCCAGGAATGCTGAGACTTTGATTGAAGCAACCAACATACCCCTATCGAGATTCCGCTGGACTTGATTTAACTATTGGTTTAACATGGTTTAACTATACTTTGAAATATTGGAGAAACCGGGAAACCGGGAAACCGGGAAACCATTAGAAATTTGCTGTTGCTCCTGCCTTTTCTCTTTGCTTTTCTTTGGGCAAAGCTCTTTCGCGTGTGGCGGCCATGGTGAGTGTTGTGCTGCCAGCGAGCCATGGCTTTCTCTCAGTCTGTCATGACACAAGGACAGCTCGGACAAGGAAAGAATGTGGGGAACGTGGGGAGTTGGAAGTTTCAAGTTCACACACGGTGCCAAGAATGAAAAGAAACAAATGCACCAATGCATTTTTGCATTCGTTTATACACGAGGATCCTTGCATGGAATCAATCTGCCAATAATACCTGCATGGTATACAATTAAATATACATATATAATAACGATTATAATATAATATATATATACATACTTTGTTTGGAATATACATGTATGCACATCATTGTGCAGTGGTACAAGGCACGCAGAACGCTGCTGTTTGGATTCACACATTCTCCACATGGTCGAACTATGATGATCCAAAGCAAGCTTCTCCACAGTTGGATCCACGCGACTCAAAACATGCACGAAACAAACTGTGATCGCTGTGATGGCTGGAATTCAGGCGATACTTGCAATGAAGTGACAATTTAAGCACAGAACATCCCTGAGTTTTTTCACTGCTACTTGCTCTCTTTTAATGAAGATGTGAAACGTATGACGTTGCCTAATTTGAAGGCCTGTCCTTCTCTCTCCTCTTCTCTCTCTTCTCTCTCTTCTCTCTCCTCTCTTTCTTCTTGCTCTTCTTGCTCTTCTTTCTCTTAATACTGAACTGTACATCATCCCTACGCCCATCTCCCATCTTTAAACGAAGCTTGTCAGGACCTCAGCTCGTTTTGCTCATGGCTCAGCCATGGAAACGGAGCCGACGGAGCCGACGGGGCCGACGGAACCGATGGCTTTCTCTGCCATTCTGAAAGGCACACATTCGCCAAAATCGTTGAAACCAGTTGGTGCAGCATGCGTCAGGACTTGCTGCAATGGCTGAATTGTGAACAGCGCGAACGGCATAGAAAGCAATGAGTATAAGACTTTGCACCAAAAGATATCTTCTTGAAAATGCCGATATGCGGTCACTTGGTGATCTTCTTTGCTCATCATCAAATGTCCACCGGTCAAGACCAACAGGACCAGCAGTGAGAACGCAAAACATGCTACATCGTAGTTCAACAAGCTTGACATTCGTCCGCCTCTGTCGATTTTCAGGCGTTGACTCTTGGATTCTGATTCTGAAACTTGAGAGATTTTCTCAATTTTCTGGCTCTGCAGTTTCAACCGCTTTTGCTGGCGATGCTCTTGAGCAAACGGTAAATTCAGAAAAGCAATCCAAACTAAAACGATGCTGCCCCAGTAATCTGCCAACTCACCAATCAAAGAAGAGACATTGCCTGGGCCACGCTGGGCAATACACGCAGTCATATCTGTCTCATGCCAATTGAAGCATCCAAAGTAAATTGTTGCGCCTTGCCCCATGCTCACGAGACCACCAGTCAGGAACTGTGTACCCTTGCACAAAAGGATGAAGTTAATGATTTGAAACTCATCTGGTGGTCTGGGGAACAATATGAAGGTCAAAATGATTGAGAGCACACTAACTCGAAAGCCTGCATTTGGAATCAGCATTGTAAGAGTAAGAGCCACATAAATTGGATCTTTGAGCTTGCCGAAGATGGATCGGTCGAAGGGCAAATAGTGCCGCAACACTTTCCGCCGGACAAAACGGTAACAGGATTCACAGCAAGACCATTTGCTGCCCTGCTCTGGTTGTTGGTTGGGATCCAGTGGCTGTAGCCATGCCAGCTCAACATTCAGCTCGATTTCTTTCTCGACATCCTCCCACAGGCTATCAATCATTGAGCGCTGCAGCACCTTTACGCGTTCCCACATGTCTGGATCTGAGGTCATGTTCTTCTTCATGATTTCTCGCAACTTTTGCATGAGTTCAGCCCTCAAAGGTGCAGAGATGTTCAATAGCTCTCGCTTTGCTGCCTCCTTCAAAAGAGATGTGTTTTGTGTTTGCTGACTAAGTTGTTTTTCGAATGTCACTAACTTGCCCGCAACCCTCTTGTCGAATTTGTTGCTCAAAGAACCAGCCTTTGGGCTGCCATGAGCCTGTACTAATGTTCGGGTGGCAAGAGCTAAATGACGAGTCTTTTTGACCAAGCGATGCTTCATTTCAGCCCAAAAGAATTTTTGCACTGCTTTGCCAACAAGTTTTTTGTTCCTCGGCGAGTCGGAAGCATCAGAACTCATGTCTTCACTGTCCAGCTCAGACAGCGCCACACCTGGACTGCCTATGTCCACACCAGGCACACCAAGCACTTCCGGAAGTTCAGAAAAAGACTTCTGCGTTCCGTGTTGGTCATGTTGGGAGTGTTGGTGTTGGTGTCCTGGGACGACGAGACTTTTCTTCTGACTGTCCTTGTTGTCGAAGTTTCTGGTCTTGTTTCTCCAGGCATTTTCGAAGCGTTTCTGCTCTTCTTTCAAAGGCCGCTCTCTCTGGGATGGACTCACTAAGCTTGCAGACGAAGCAGAACTCATGAAGATCTACAGTATGTTTGGAATATTTGGAATCTCGAATCCTTGACAAAAACAGCTGCCGTCAATTGGCCAACGGACAGCGTTTTTCGTGACACAAGCGCCATCCCAACAACAAACCACATGCAATCCACTGAACAGAGCTCTGTCATGATTGTGCAAGGATATGTTGCCAATTTTGTTCATTTTAAGATCTTTTGAAGGCATCCTCCCCGATTCAAGATGTCCGATACCAAGTTCATCCTTGCAGGATTGGTGAACCAAAAAAAGAACAACTGCCTCACAACGCGCACCTTTCTGTGCTTCCAACGCGGAAACAGGAGAGGACTGCTAAAGTCTTGAAATGCATCACGCACACAGTAATTTTATTGTGTTTTCACAAGGACAGACTGAGTGGTTGCTTGTTGTCAATTCTTCAAATGGCACATTGATGCATCTTCTCGAAACAAATGCGTTCATTGAACGAGTGGTTCCAAGTTGCTTGAACTACACAGTGGTTTAACAACATATTGTCCCAGGAACATACTAGACAGAACAAAAGAATGGGAACTCTTCAGGAGTTGCAGCCGTCTCAAAGGTTCTGACAACCTCTACCAAGCAGCTCACACATTTTTTGCTGTTTCTCCTGAGTAGGTGGAGATTGGATGAACTATATACAGTGCAGTTCATACACATTTGGATACATTTGTCAAGAGAATGCTTCTGATTATGGGTGTTGGTGTGTATGTGTGATTATGTGTGTGTGTATGTGCGTGTGTATGTGCGTGTGTGTTTGGGCGTGGTTTGCGACAGGTTTGCCTGCGTGTCTCCATGTTCATCTGTCTGTCTGTCTGTCTGCCTGCCTGTCTGCCTGATTGTCTGTTTTTCTGTCTGCCACTTTCTCTATCTCACTTTTTTTCCCTTGCTGTCTGTGCGAATGTCTAAAGGCTTCAAGTCTGTCTGTCTGCCTGTCTGCATGCTTAGCAAACAATCCTGGAGTTTTCCATCACAAAACCTGAAGACAGACGTGCTCCAACACACGAACGTGGAGAATGTGATCTTTGGATCCTTTTGCATGCCAGCAAGGGCGTTTGCTTCTTCCGAGTGGGTTCTGCGTGTAGCTTTCCAGACTGGCAGGAAGAAAAACAAATTTGAACAAATTCTGATTTTTTGGTAGCACCAAGACCACCGCATGAAAAAAATAAAAATATAATTACATTATGTGCATACATGTGCATACTTATGTGTACACATACACATGAATATAGATATAAATACACATCTTCACATATTAAGTACACATATAGATGTAAACACACCTATACATATACCTATATCTACAACTATACCTATCCGTATAGACATATAACATATAGATTTAGACATAGACTTAAATATACAGACACAGACATTTTGACATAAGCAGGTAGATAGACATATACATATAGACATATGGACATATACATCTAAATAGACATATACATATAAATATATACATATAGATATATAATGATACATACATATACATATAGATATACATATGCTCATACGTATACCCATGCGTGCGCTCATGCGTGCACTCATATGTCTACTCATAGGTGTACTCATACGAATATTCATAGGGATTGTACTCAAAGGTATCCAAAGGGGTATATTCATACCTGTACCAAGGATACTCATATGTAGATGTACACACACGCATATACATACATACATACATACATACATACATACATACATTACATACATACATACATACATACATACATACATACTTACACTGCATTACAATACTTTACATTACATCACATCACATCACATTGCATTACATACATACATCCATCCATGCATACATACATTCATACATACTTACATACGT
>Ga0126342_10021330_pt1 | contig 10809 bp, 7 predicted proteins | sample Cyp1metagenome_FD_92528 | JGI IMG/M metagenome (GOLD analysis project Ga0126342, IMG submission 92528) | Coral microbial communities from Lord Howe Island, Old Settlement Bay, Australia - Cyphastrea 1 metagenome | ecosystem: Host-associated > Invertebrates > Cnidaria > Coral ... | reverse complement strand
TAGGCCTGCGTAGGCAACCTATCCCCACCCAAGCTTCCGCGTAGGCTGAAATTGTGCGCGCGTACGCGAAATGTAAGCCTCGCGTAGGTACCTATAAAATGATAACACCCTACATCAGAAAAATAACACAACTCAAATGTTGCCATCTTCGGGACTATTCCATCCCACTCAGTCCTCCTGAGATTGTCATGTCCAGTGATAGTTCTGCAGCACACTGGTTCAACCGATGCCATGATTAAACTGTCCCGGCCAAGAAGCACAACCATCCCAGAATGGCTTGGAGAAGGTTGAGAAGCTCCAGATTCGGCTGGTAAATCCATACCTAAACTAAACCATCCCAGTGAACGTACAATCCAAATCATAATATTTCCTTGAGTTTTACATGTATATCATATTATATCATAATTATCATCCATTGAAATATCCCATCAAACATTGCATCCCCGCAAATCACTTGTTTTGTTGCTTCATCGATTCTCGCTGCCAAGGAAGAATGTCCAGAGGAATGCACTCCTGAGCAGCAGCTTTGTGTGGTGCCCAACTATGACACCTCAGGCACTGATGCCTGTGGAACCTGGAAAACACGGGGATTTGACGTGTGGTTTATCACTAATATGTAACATGTATATATATATTTACACATATGATTTACTATATTTTCTCTCTCTCTCTCTATTATATATATATGTATACCTATTTTATTATTCATATATACTGTAGGCGAGGTGTCCAATGGTCCAAAAATATGGCGGCCTTCCAACTTCGAATCGGAACTTGCTGTCTCTGCTGATCAATAGTCAATGACTAGCTAATTAGATGTCTATTAAGAATATATGGGGGTTTCCATAAATGGGGGGACGAGTACCCCCAGATCATCCATTTTGATGTAATATCACGAAAGAAGAAAACACCAAATAACCCTGCGTGAACGTCAGTAATGAGGTGTTTGCAATTGATGGAAGTGAAGAACCCCCTGCGAAGCACAGCGAAGAACGATCATTCATAAATGATCCTCCAACAGAATCAAATCGAGTTCCGTGAAACCTCCAGCCTTTAACATATCTATATATATATATATATGTGTGTGTCACCAGACATATGGATGTATATCAGACTTGATTGCTCTTGTAACCAGTTTTACTGGTCTTTGGGGTCATAGTAGAGCTTTATGAGAATAAAACCAAGGTGTCCAAGATACTAGTGTATGCCAACATGAACAAAAACATATATATATAATTATATCATATTATGATCTATCCTGCCTGCATCTTCAACCTTTATGGCCCCAATTCGCCATGTTTGAGAGGCACGATGCTAAGCTCGCCCATTAAATGTGCCGCCAGTAATGAAGAATGTCCGTGTGGTGACAACACTGTGAAGTGTCCCTTGGCAGCGATGAACATCATAGCAGTCATAGCAAATCACATGGCATAACAACACAGACGTGGAAACTCTCAACAAACGAAATTGGCCGAACCATTTCAGTAAGAGAAGTACTGGTATTGTTGTTTCACATTGTTTCACTAAACTCAACTCTTTGGTGGATTGTCAAAGGTTGAACCATGTTGAACCGACGACTTGGTGACTACTGTAGTTGTTGTTCCTTTTCCCAGCTGGTGTCTGCGCCCGAGGCACATATGAAGGTTGGTCCTACTGCGAGTCAACGGCCTTTGGCTGTCCCATCACATGTGCTGCAGATGAAAAACTCTGCGATCCCATCTCCTACACTGCAGAAGGCAGGGGCATGCAGGGACACAAGATCCAATCCCGTAAAGTTTGGTGATTTTGGGATCCTAGGATTGTCACTTGGATGGAGTTTTTTCCAATGTGTTTCATGGTAATTCTCAGGATGTTTCGTTGAAATATGTTGAAATGGTAACTCTCAAACTCTCAAACATCCACCTTTGTTGAAGTGCTAATTCTCAAACTGTTGTTTTGTGGTACGTCTCCCAGTTCCAATTCATATCTGGCACCTGAGGAGAGTGGGATGCTTGGCTCCGGAGATGGCTGGCTGATGTGAAAAACCGCGGGGGTGTTTCGCCCATTTTTGTCAGTGACATCACTGATTAGAATTATTCTATGGTCATTGATGTCATTGATTCAGCATGATCATTATTTTCCACCCCTTTTGTTTTTTTGATCAAACATCCTTGAAATCATATACCCGCCAATTTGGGTTTCATTGAATTCATCACGAATTCTGACGGAACGTTTTCTGGAGAATAGATCCCCTCTGGTGTCATCAAACGTGGCTTGCTGGAAAATCCCTATAAATGTAGGTTTATAGCCGGCTGGAGGTATAGGAATCTTAAAATCCCTATTGTTATAGAATAAATTCCTATAGGTGATTTTCCCAGCGAACTACGCCTTCATCTCCGTCATGTCTAGGCCAGAAAGCGCTGGACATTTTACCATGCAGCTTCACAAGATTCGCCTATAGTCTCTGGGAATTTCACATAGCTATTGAAAATGGGAATTTGCAGTTGAATTATCCATTAAAAATGGTTGTTTTCCATATATTGGTGCCAAACTACCAGAGGGTACATCCCATTAAATCCAAGTAAATGTCTGGTTGGTGTTTGGAACATGGCTTTTATGACTTTCCATATATTGGGAATGATCATCCCAACTGACTCATATTTGAGGGGTTGACACCACCAACCAGATGTTCATTTATCTATTAAACATGATGGTTTTCCATAGCTATGTTTGCCGTTTGGGTAGGCTTTGGCGCCAGATCTCAGGATTTTACCGCGCAATCGACCCAGAGCTGCGTCAAGCAGGACCAAACATGCCCTTGCGGCGCCAACGCCAAGCCGTGCAAGTGGACCGATGATTGGGGCTACGAGGAGGACTGAACGGCACTATACGATGATCCCACACAACATACGAGGAGGAAGTGTGTTAGAGGCGTACATCATATTGTGATATATTCTGCATTGTGATGTACAAGTATAATCATGTAATATATGTATATATATGATACATCATATGTCATTAAATCATATCTCTAGTTAACTAAATTATATATATATATTATATGATTTGATATAGCCATCTATGCAAATCCTCACCGCCATCCCTGGAGTCGTCGCTCGAGGAGTACTGTGCCCCACAGATCGAGAGTTGTCCGGTGACCTGTTCCGAAGGTCAAAAGAGATGTTCCTTGGTATACTGTAGGTTGTTACATGGGCTACACACACATATATATATATATATATTCTATAGAATACATAATATAATATATATATATATAATTATATATATATATGGCTATCATGATAGTTGGTTTGTAAAAGGTGATGTTATATAGTTATATGCATATCAATTCTTACCCTGTTGACATATTCGAGCCACACAAGGCATTTATGTTTAAATCCCATATAGATAGCCAATAGAAAGAATTACCGTCCAAATATGTCCCAAGCATTTGGGGTCATAAAAAAAGAACATCGTAAGTATTCCGATGAAATTTGGTATACCCAATTTCATAGACTGCCAGAAAATCACCATTGGGGATTGCTAACCTTATTAATTGGACACATACCTGACCCCTCCAAGGGGCAAGGACTTATCGCCCGGGGTTAACTGTTGCTCGTTTCGCTCAATTGGTAAGAGAATGCTCATGTTTTTACGTTCCCATCTCCGTTTCTACGAAGTCCTTTTACTGCAGCCATCCATGAAGAAATTTACTGCTTTGCAGGATTGGTTTTTGATGTCATCTCTTTCCTTGTCTATGGGTATCAACCTACTCATTAAATCAAATGCATAGCCCAGGTTGTGCACAGTCAGAGGTTGACTGCGAACCACCCTTGTTAATTTTGCTGGACATTGGTCCGTCTGGGTTTCCCAAAAAGCAAATCGGCAGTTTAACTCCTGCAATTTTGTTGTTGATCCCTTTGAATCGTGAAGGGTACCACATATGCTCCATGTATGCTCCATATTTACCTACATTTTGGACACATATTCCATGCATGGAGCAACCCATGGTTTGTATAGCTAAGACCTGGGTCAACCTTGGTTAATTAGATACTTTCGTACTTTTATCTTTTGCGATGGTATAATTACTCCTAACCAGCTATAAAATTTGGCCAGTATATGCCAGTATCTAAGATTCACCATGAGACCCCCATCGCGAAATGTCACTTTTTCCTTGGAATTTTCCCAGGCTATCGGACCGATTTCAACTCGTCCGGATATCCGGAGTCCGAGTCGGAATCCTGCGTTCCAGAGGCTGTGGATCTCTGTCTGAAAATGGGTGAGTTAGACCCAAAAATGGCCATGAACTACTGGGGGAAAGGATGTATGAAGAGATAATGAAGCATGGATGTTGAAGACCTGGTTCAGGTCGTGGCAGTGCCTTTGGTAATTGCAAAGCAACACTTAGAAAAAGATTTGCCAGTTGAAATGGTGGGGACCAAAGTTTTCTTTAGCCGATATATGAAAGTATATACATTATATACATTATATATATACACAGATCTGTATGACCCTGAAAGGTGATGTCATCCCATCCATTTGTACTGGTAGTTACAATCACACTAAACCCATCTAAACCCATCTAAACCCGACTCAACCGATTTACAAAAATAACCTTCGCTAAGCAACTGACAGCTGCCAAGATCTTTCCAACTGTCGCAGGGTCAGTCTTGCCAGTGCGGCACACATTCCCAAACGTGCTACGACCCATGGTTTGAGGGTGACGTTTGCTACCCCATGTGGGACTTCTGGCAGCTCGTTCGTGAAATTCAGGGTGCCTTGGGGGATGCATTTTTGACGAGCTGTCGTTGATATGTGGAATATGCCCACTATAGAGGTGGTAAACTGGTTGGTGGTTTGGAACATTTCTTATGGAATATGGGATAATCCGTCCCATTGACGTTCATATTTTTCAAGATGGTTAAAACCACCAAGCAGTTTAAAGTAAAAGTTAGAAGCTACAATGTGAGGCCCCCAAGATAGCTAAGGTGGTTGATAACTCCAATAACTATGGTTTATGGTACTTACAACTATCGTTACTGGGGCTTATAAACCAACAAACATCACTGGGGGGCCTCACATTGTAGAAACTGGGATGATCCTCTCCAGGTCCGGAATCCCCGGAATCTGCAGAATCTGAGGAGCAATAAGAAGTTCACATGCCCCGTGGTGTGCGCTGCGAATGAACAGTACTGCTTCATTCCCAGCTACGATGCCAAGGGCAACTGGATCAGTACAGCGGTGAGCCCAGGGTCGAGATGGTCGAGGTTGTTTCCCTGAAGAATCCCTAAAAAATGGGTGGAAAGCATCATGGCTATTCTAGTTCTTTGGGGTTGGTGCAGATCATTCCAATCATGCAATTGATGTCACTGGTAAGATCTAGTAAGCCTTACAGAACCTAGTGGAAACCTGGTGACCTTTTTACCATGGCTGTTGTTTTCCAACCCGCCGCCAGGAGATGTGCGTGGCGCAGGGACAAAGCTGTGACTGTTCGCAGGGGCAGAACTCCTTCAGCTGCACGTGGAATGATCCGTCGCTGGGCAGGTTGAGATTCTGGGTGCAGAAATGGATTTGTCTGAAAATAGTGTATCCCTACACCCAATGGTTAATGACCATTAATTATCCATCATTATCCCTATTAAATGGCTATAATTGGGAATATACCCTATTTTCAGACAAACCCAAATGGAGGAGAATCGGATCCACGGGATTTTGGGGTACCCAATTTGGATGTCACACAAAAATGCAGGGATTTGATGACATTTGCAAGTGCTGTGTGAGACTGCAGGGCAAGCGGCAAAGTGTGACAGGTATTTAGATGTATTTAGGAAGCTCTGACTTGACGAAAGTTTATAGCCATTTTGGTGTTTGTTTGTCAGATGATTTCCAATCAGCCAGCGATTTGGTAATAACTTCGTAATATGTGATGTTTGAGGTCACAAAAGATGATATCCCATTTTTGAGATGCAGGAGTTACTGTACACCTGGTTTTTTCACGTGTTGCAACGTTCACTACCGAGGGACTTTGGAGCATTTGTGGAATGCTTGCCGACCCATGGCGGCTACTGTCCTTATTCCAACTGTCCACAGGCGCCGAGGGGCCAAGATCCAAGATGGGCGGATGTGGTTGGCTGTCGTTGGTATAGTTTGGGGATACAAGCCAGAAATACAAGCCAGAAACCCCGTTATAGATACATGTAGACTTATCACTATTGAGTCATATGCATATATATATACATACGTATAATATACAATACATATATGTATATACAATATAGGTGTGTATGATATATATATATAGTTAATTATATATATATAATTATATATATATTTAATTATATATACATACATACATACATACATACAGACATACAGACATACAGACATACAGACATACAGACATACAGACATACAGACATACAGACATACATACAGACATACAGACATACATACATACATACATACATATGGTCACACTTCCTTCATGGATTATAGCAGCAGTTTTCTTTTCCAACAGGTTGTCCGTGCTTTTCTGGCCCCAGCAGCCATCTTAAGATATTGCACATGATAATTAAAGCATATGCTAGGATATGAATATGGCTCAAGAAATCCTTGAAGCTCAACTCTTGGATGTTCCAATAGCCTGCCACTTCCATTTTGGTTCCCATTTGGTCCCCCCTTTTCGACGCAAAACACCTTTGTGCCCCTGATGTCTAAGGGTCAGGTGTCCTGCAGCATGGTGGAGGATTATTTACCCAATGGTACCTCACTTGGATGGGTCCAACCTGCCGTGAAATGTGCTGCCAGCCTTGATCAATGCCCTTGTGCCTTGTCCCAAAAAGGTGGGATCCATCTTGATGATAGGTCAAATTATTGCTTAATAAGGTGATACTAGTCATGGAAACCTCTTGATCTAGCCAGTTGCCTATATGGGGTGTTGGGAGCAACCTTGTTTATAATTTCCAGCTACTGCGCAATATAGAATATATATATATATTGTGTTCACCACAGGTGAAGGGACACCAATCACAATGGAGGATTGTGTCAGTTTGAATTTTGAGGGTCAATGAACTAGATCTATCAATGTTGCCCTTGACAAAGGGATATTACACAGGAAATGCTTTGACGCTCAACGGGCCCTTCCAGTGCCTGACAGAAATTGCGATGGGTTAGAACTGCTAACAACTGTTGGCTGCGGCTGATGATGGCCTCATAACTCATACTTGCCAGGGCCCATTGAAGCTCTCTATATATATATATGTCTGTATATATATATATATATATGTATGCATGTAATGTAATGTGATGTGATGTGATGTGATGTAATGTAATGTGATGTGATGTGATGTGATGTGATGTGATGTAATGTAATGTAATGTATGTATGTATGTATGTATATATATATATATACATGTATATTTATATTATCCCTTTGCTAGCTTATTTGATGTGGATGCCCCCAGACAGGTGGACATAGGCAGAGAAATCAAGAGATTCCTGGCGCAGATCTTGGGTGATTATGGATTTATCCACAAATCCAAGAGATTTGATGTGAAAACCAGCAGCCATGGGTCAAAACTTATTAAATTACCATAGATGTGGGGAAAATCCGCCTCAAAAACCGGTGATTTTTTTGACCTTCAGGCGGCAAGGAGGCGGAGCGCTGCCCCAGTCAGGGCTGTCTCTTTAAAGACGAAGGCTGCGCACAAGACTGCGGAAGCCTGGAGAAGAAATGTCTCATGGCTCTGAAAACGCTAACGGTGCTGGTGGATTTGGTGGGGTGCCCGTGGCATTTTGGAAGATCTCCAAAATGGGAATCTCACAATGACAGATGGACTTGTTATTTTGTGTGACAAATGATGTTCTTGATGTTGTATATCAATATTAGTATGTGTTACATTGTATAGAACTTCATGGGAGTCGTTCCAAAGGTCCACGTAAGGGTTTTTAACTGCCAAGGCCGCCGGGTTTCAACATGAGACCCCGCGAGAGTTTTTTTCTGACTTCGCGAAAGTAACTTTTTTTGTGAAAGATTTGGCGAAAGATCTTAACGTGAGACCCTCGCGAAGGATAAACGTGGGGTTCGCGAAAGATTCTCGAAAGTCATTATTTTATTCGCGAAGAATGGCCGTTTGCAGATACAGGAATTTTAGAACAACCGCCATAGACAGAGTAAACAATGCCTAGTAGGATTGTGTTTGGTCTATGAAATGTTTGGGCCATGATAGTGCTAGTTTGATCGGGATTGCGTCTTCCAAGAAGCTTGACGACAACTGTGCCCACTATCGAGCGGGTCTGAATTGGACCTAGCAGAAAATGAGATGTGCAATGGCAAGAACATACCAATCGAAACTGCTCACGTAAAACAATCTGGTAAACTCATATCATGAATCATATCTATATTTCTTTTCCACTCTGTTCTTATTTTGGGACGTTCAGCACAGGGCACAACTTGATTGCAGGTGTGTTTCGTGGCCTGAGGCTATTTAATTGACTACGCAGCGGATGGAAGCTACATCAGCGACAGAGAAACTTGTGTGCCTAGGGGATGAAGCTAGGGGCATGATCCAACATGTTTCACACATGACCAGATCCCTGCTGTGTAATAGGGAAAAGCAGAGGACCGTCTGGAGATGTCGCTGATTGGAGCCGTCATGTCTTTCACATGACACCGTACTTGGTGGTTCATCCCAGTTAGTAAGTGGATTATAACACCAGTTATAGGTGAACTAACCCTACTTAGCCCAGTTATAACCAGGGGTATAACCTACTTACTGGGTGGGATGAGCCACCAAGTAGACATTGTTCAAAGTCAACAGGGTGACGGTTCCAGATTGCGATTGCCATAGGTGCCCAGCGATCAACCTTGCCCGTGTGGCAAAAACGCCAACAAGCGACTTGGCAACGCAGCGACTTCAAAGTCAACGCTTCGGCGAAGTGTTCTGCAGCGCAACCCAATGGTTCTCAGAATCAGCAGGTTTTGCAAATACCAGGGAAAATTGGGAAACTCATGTGGTTTTGGGAGATATACCCTTTGACTTTGTTGTTATTCAGAACAGGTTTGGGAAAGTTGAGACATATATAGGGGTTTCCATAAATGGGGTACCCCAGAATGGATGGTTTATAAAGGAACATCCTACTAGAAATGGATGATTTGGGGGTACCCCCATTTCAGGAAACCTCCATATGTTGAGATATCTCATGTTGAGCAACCATCAGATTTGATGATCATAGCTCCGAAGAACAGCAGCTGGTCCAGCTGGTGCCGCCAGGTCGTAGCTACGTGGCTCAGTAGCTTGGGAGTGTTAGGAAGGATGGTGTGGTTTAATGTGTGCAGTATACATCCACATGCAATGTATGACATAGGGAATAGCTAAGGGGATACGCATGAATACGCTGTTATGTGCCATGATATCCACGATCTTCTTCTCAAGCTGAACATGATATACCTGCATATACCACTGTTGGGCGCTGCCACATGATGTCTGCTGGTGCTGCTGGCTGCCGCATGTTCTTTGTCTTCTATGAACCCATCCAAATTGTGATCACCGCGGTTTATGCATGAAGCTAGTGGCTCACAATGTGAGCCACTAATTTCATATATAAACCCCGGTGATCGGGATCAAATCTGACGCTTTGTCAAACGTTGCAAGAGCAAGGCGTTGTGGGAAAGGCTGTAACACTTTCTTGCACTTCTGTTCCTACAGATGTGTTCGCTGCATGGCATTATATCCAACGATTGCTAGTCCCTGACGAAAACCTATTACTAGAGGGGGGTGACGAGGATAGCAGGTATTTCCTCTGGAGAGCTTTTGCAACTTCCCAGAAGTCTTGAACGGCTTGCTGTTGGCAATCCATTCAACCAGAGCTTGCGAAAAGTGAAATTTCCAAGCGGTCTTCAAAGCTTGACCCTTGACATTTGGCGAGAATTTCAGCCAAAGCCTGGAAGGAGTGGACTTTCCACGTGATCTTCAAAGCTTGACATTTGGCAGTAATTTCAACCAAAGCCTGGAAGGAGTTGACTTTCCACGTGATCTTCGAAGCTTGACATTTGGCGGTAATTTCAGCCAAAGTCTGGAAGGAGTTGACTTTCCACGTGATCTTCAAAGCTTGACATTTGGCGGCAATTTTAACCAAAGCCTTGAAGGAGTGGAACTTCCACGTGTTCTTCGAAGCTTGAAATTTAGCGAGAAGTTCAACCAAAGCCTGGAAGGAGTGGAACTTCCACGTGATCTTCGAAGCTTGACATTTGGCGGTAATTTCAGCCAAAGTCTGGAAGGAGTGGTCTTTCCACGTGATCTTCAAAGCTTGACATTTGGCAGTAATTTTAATCAAAGCCTAGAAGGAGTGGAACTTCCACGTGTTCTTCGAAGCTTGAAATTTAGCGAGAATTTCAACCAAAGCCTGGAAGGAGTGGAACTTCCACGTGATCTTCGAAGCTTGAATTTTGGCGAACATTTCAACCAAAGCCTGGAAGGAGTAGTCCTGCCAAGTAGTTTGCGCACTTTCTCGTGCAGCTCCATACGTGTAAGCTGCTGTGGTCCGAAGTTTAGATAGATATGAGTTGTTTGCATTTTGTGTATTTGAGAAATGTGTGGTTGTTTGGATGACATGGTCGAGCTGTCACATCTCAAACATGAAAGGCTTCTTGATTCACCATCACCCTGAAACGTTCATGCAGAGACATTCAAACGGACACATGGCCATGTCACTAGCTTGCTTGAAGCCCCGCTTGCAACCGCGCCAGGCCAACCAGTGCCACATCATCGTCAATGGTGAGTGCTGGGTTGGCCAATTCGCCGTGTGGCGGTTTCCCGTGATGCAACCGTC
>Ga0126342_10021329_pt1 | contig 10809 bp, 10 predicted proteins | sample Cyp1metagenome_FD_92528 | JGI IMG/M metagenome (GOLD analysis project Ga0126342, IMG submission 92528) | Coral microbial communities from Lord Howe Island, Old Settlement Bay, Australia - Cyphastrea 1 metagenome | ecosystem: Host-associated > Invertebrates > Cnidaria > Coral ... | reverse complement strand
TCTAGTCTATCTAGTCTATCTAGTCTATCTAGTCTATCTAGTCTATCTAGTCTATCTAGTCTATCTAGTCTATCTAGTCTATCTAGTCTATCTAGTCTATCTAGTCTATCTAGTCTATCTAGTTAATCTAATCTAATCTTATCCTATCCTATCCTATCCTATCCTATCCTATCTATCTATCTATCTATCTATCTGTATATATGTATATATGTATATATGTATATATGTATATATAAGCATGATAGATGTATCCAGACAATTCCACTTGTCAAGATCACCTGCCTATGAAATCATCGCTGCGAACTCGCCAGGTTGTGCCTCTTTGTCGCCTGACTGCATCTGTCGCCGAAAACGCCCACCGTTTCCGCTGTGGTTGATCAGGTTGATCCTTTTATTATCTGGTTGGTGGTTTCAAACATTTTTTATTTTCCCCAATAGTTTGGATGATGATCCAGTCTGACTTTAATATTTTTCAGGGGGGTAGGTTAACCACCAATTAGTATAGTTATATTATGTTATATTCTCATATATTATCAGATATAATTACAGCAGAAAATTACATGTTTATTTATCAGAATTTGCCGTTTACAGAATATAATTTTACATATTATAGGGATTTCCTGGGATTAATGAACATCATAAATCATATAATGGGGATTAGTGATAATAGATAATTATACATATATATATATATGTTATAATTTACATTATGGGACTTCCTGGGATTTCTTGAACATCCCTCGCGCCATGATGAACACATCTTTCTGACCCGTTGTGTGAAGGACAGCTTTGATCATTGATTTCAGCGCTACTTTCCGTTGACCACTAAAAAGGGGACGATGATGAACCAATGGAGTGAGGTTATCCACAGAAAATCAGAGAAACCCATTGTATATAGTATCTCTCTCTCTATATATATATATACCGGCAAATTCCTGGGCTTTGCCCGGAAACGCAACCACGACAGGCAACGCATCATCATCATCATCATCATCATCGTCATCATCATCAAACCCTTTTTGAAGATCTTCAATGAATGTAGAAGTTTAACGGGGGTGGGAGTTTAATATTCCCTAATACCTTTGTCGATCTTCCCAATTGAATGCGGGGGGTTTATATTCCCTAGTACCTTTGTTGATCTTCCCAATGGAATGCAGCGTTGCAGCAACATTTGATTGGGAATGGGGACCCTCTACGCTGCAACGCGTATATATATATATATAAACCTGGCTGATACTTCAATAACCATCTCATCTCATCTTTTTCGAGGTCCATCCCATTTCTTCCACCAAACCAAGGCCCTCCTTTTTTCCGCCAGCTTCGTGCTGCCGTTCCGCCCTGCTTTGGACCGCTCTGCTGGCGCGGCTGGCCCGGCTGGCGCGGCTGGCGCCAGCGCGGGAGCTGCGGCGCTGGCTGCGGTCACCGTGCCGATGCCGGCGCAGGCGGTGGAAGGTGTCAGGGGCAAGATGGACCTTGGTTTTGATGGGATTTTCATGGGGCATTATTATTGTTATTATTATTTGATGGGACTTCATTTAATGGGAGTTTCTGCGATTCAATGGTATCAATGGATTTTAACAGAGATACAACGGGATTTAGCAGGGTTTAATGGTGATACAAAGGATTCTAGTGGTGATGCAATGGATTTGCTGAAGATGATTGTTCATTTTTGAATGGGAAATCCAGCATGGGGGTAATCTATAGACCAGATATATAGGGATCGTTGGAGCAAATCCAAGAACAATCTTTTCAAGCAACAATTGCCAGACTGCAATACACCACTATTGTCGCATTGTGCACGCATTAGTTCCAAAAGTGCATCTGCATATATGAAATATGGTTATATTCAACAACCAAATGCCACAACGGAGGGTATGGCCTCTAACACTTGAAGATGTTCTCAATATATGGGGGCACACCTTCATTGAACAACAGATGTGGGGCGTGCCAACGATAATGGTGCTGAATTTAGGATCATTGGACCTTTTGTTTCTTCAAGACATTCCTGAAAATCTTTCGGAGCAACGTAAACGTGGTCGGCAAAGTCTATATGTCAGTCTCCATTTCAGAGCGTTAGTGCCTACTTAGCGGTAGTTGAACCCTCTTAAAAACAGAAACTGAATTTCTACGCACAGGGCTCTTCAATTCCAAAGACTCAAAAAACCAACCGATGCATAGCCGGCATGCGACACGGCCGCAGGAGTGTCCAACTTTGAATTGATCTATGGCGGCGTGGCGCTATTTGGTTTGATCATCATCGTGCTTTTGGACTACTTCGGCAAGAAGTGAGCGCAACGAGAACTTTTTTTGATCCCTGGGATCTTTTGAATATGTGGAAGGTCTCCAGTTTGGAGCACATCTGAGGACAGGGCAAACATGAGGAGTTTCATCTAAGTCACATTTGTTTTGACCAAGAAGGCCTTGCCAGTCATGTGAGGCATAGACCATCATGGGATTCCCATCGATTAGCTCGGCGCTTTCAAAACATGCGTGGCTATGTGCCGCTGCGTCGAGGTCCCAAGGGTACCAATGGGACATGGCTGTTGTTTGATGGCTTTTCAAAGTGGTTATCCATATACTGGACATCATGGGGCCCACGTGTATGGTCTCTGAAAAACCTCCATTTCTTGCCTTTTGACCATAAATGGGCCCCATTTTTTTCAGCCCTGATGTTGAGGACAGAACTTTTTGTGGGATTGGAGGATACGACCTGTTTCACTGGGGGATAGTGCCTCCCTGTTGCCATCAACATATGGGATGTACGCCAGTGCTGTTTGACACAATTCAACTGTTGCTGTTATAGGCTGAGCAGCTCTACACATGACATGTAGGCAGCACCTTCCTCGGTCATATGCACATCCCTGAAAGATTGCAGCACTCAAAAATGGCGATCGGAATCCAAGTGCCAACAAATGCTTTGTGGCTGGAACCTTCAAAATTCCAGGTAACACGTCTACTTCTCGTGCATAATCCAAGCCTTGTTGAATGCACACTGCATCCATGACGGGATCCGTAAAATCCACACGAATCCACACGTGCAGGTGTATGTGAGCAGGATTCCCATGGTGGTTGTGGATGTTTGAGGATCAAATCTGATAGTAGCGGAAGTGAAGGCAAAGCAGCTGGAAATTCCCCAACAGGCCCACTTCATCATTTGGTGGATAGTGGATGGTAACATCATTGATAATCAGCATGTTTACCATATTATATATATGTATATGTATGTATATATATATATCATTATAAATAGAATATCATTGGTAATCAACCTAGATTCATCTGGTGGATAGTGAAGGTTTGAATCTTAAAAAATCTCAGCCGCCAATTTGGGATGATCCCTGGGGTATATCCCATAAAAGTGGTGCCAGTAATTCGGTGAAGCTATTCAGCAACTGGGATGCACATCCAGGAAGATTTCTTTGAATGCTTGACTCGAATAGTTGTGACATGTTGTGACTGTCCATGAGTTGCCATGGTTCGACACTACCAGCGGGTAAGGCACATCAGCACAGGCACCATAACCCAGTGGATGCGCGCTTGCGCAAGCACGAGTGTGGTGGGAGTTGAGGATTGGTCTTTCTTGGGAAGTGGATTGGGATTTTGGTCAAAATCATTAGTAATCCCAATCCAATCCTACTAAAACCGGTGTAAACGAATCCAAATCCTTTTGGCGTAGTGGATTGGTAAACCCAAACCATACATCGCCCACAAAAACCGGTAATGGTTGAGATAGCATCGCGATTCGCCATGAAGATGTTAGGGCGCATCTTGGGGCGAAATCTGGTGTCAGTACTCAGAATAGAACCGACAATTTTAGTCCGAGATTTGATGTTGAACATGGACTCAAGATGAATCATGAATCATTTAGACATTTGTCGGCCCTTCAAGGATGGTTTCTTGTTGTTTGTACCGCCATAATCTGCGATGACAAATTGCCCAAAAAATGGGGTCGGGAATGGTTCTGGGGTTCCATGACTAATTAACGCACCTCTCTACTGATTCAGGTTCTACATTCTGTTGCTGGCCAATCTTGGCCAATCCAATGGTTGTTGGCTCTCCACCTATAGTTTGGGACGAGATGGGATGGTGCTCAAGCGCCAAGCCATTTTTTTTTGTTCTTCCCCTGTCTGTCTGTTCGAAGATTTACCAATTGAAATGCCATAAAAACACGGGATTGTCCCAGAAAAACCTCCATATTCTCCATGATTATCCGGATTCGCCATCAAAAAATCATCCATTTACTTCGAGATGATCCCCAAAAAAGCTCCATTTCATTGGTGGATTTCCATGGTAGCCGAAGCTGCTTTCCCTTGAGATTCCAGGCCGCTTCGGACTGGCCATCCTCGTCCAAGACGCAGAGACTGGCAAGTTGGCCGTGATGAAAGCCATGGACGTCCCCTGGACGCAGGGAGATGTGGCAGAGACGTGGCAAGGTCCGTGGGGAGGCGAAGCTACCATCGATGGGGATTTCAGCAAGGAAAATCGTGGTAGAATGGGGGATATTACCCTCTGGTAAACATACAAAAAGCTATTGAACATGGCCATTTACAGTTGATTTTCCCATTAAAAATGGTGATTTTCCATAGTTATGTTAGTTTACCAGAGGGTATAGGGTTTCAATAGAGTTTTTTATCTTTTTGTTTTTGGGTAGAACGGGATGAACATGTGGATGGACCCCTGAGCAGTGAGATATTGAGTTTTTTGATGTAAATCGTGCTATAGTCACCATCCCTAAGGATCATCTCAGGGATCGATGTTGAAGAACTTGGCAGGAAACAAGCAGCAATGGATGGTCATAAGGTTCCCCGGAAGTGAACATCACGGCAGCAAGTGCGGTGGTGATGATGATGATGATGATGATCATCATCATCATCATCCAATCTCAGGAACATCTTTTATTGCCATCCTCATCATCGTATTCTGACCCTACTCCAAAGCCTGGAAGCCATTTTTTTTCTTGCAGTCATGGCAAGTTATTGTAAACCTTTGCTTGTTAAATCCCATTTTTTTGGCTCCTGAAGTCCTAACTTTCCTTGCTTCAACCTTCCATTTTGTTGGTGAAAACTCCCATGTTTGCTGCTTCCCCCAGGCCCCAACTGCGGCAACCCCCTCCAGGTCTCCTCCCTGAAAAGTGCCGAGCGTCTGGAGCTGTTGTCGGAGCTGCAGTGCTTGGCGAAACTGCGACATCCACATCTCTGTGGGTCACTTGGAAGTTCTTTAGTTTTCAGATCAGGAAACAAGCAGAGCTTAGGGAATTTAAGGAGCAAAAAGGGAAATTGGGATTGAATCAGAAATTGGATTTGAAACAGCAGCCCAGCTGGATTTAACAAATAAATCAGAAGGCTAAAAAAAACAGCAACAACTCGGATTTAAACAGCAACAGCATGAAGATTTCAACATCAGACATTTTTTTAAAGTCAGGCCGAACATCCAATGGTTTCATCAGACGAGATTTAGGGACCGCAAAAGTGGGTACTTTTTACTGTAACTTATGCAAGAAATTCATTGGGTTTCAGCCGGATGGGGAATCGGGCCATCAGTAAAACTAGGGAGGTCATTTTTCTGGCACTGAAACCGCTAGGGCCGGGGGTCGAAGATCTACTTTAATCATCATGTGGGCCCCACAGATATTACATAATATTTTAGTGACGTTTTGGAGGGCTTAAGACATGTTAAGACCACTTGAAGGGCGGTTAGAGAATGCTTGAATAAACGGTGCTGAAGTGGGGATGGAACCACCCAAAGATGAGGAATGTGCCACACGTGTGGATAGAATCATGACAGCCTAGTGCTTTTGTGAGCATGGTTACATCACATGTTTCATGGTGTAAATCCATGCCAACGTCAGTTGTTGGATGTACTAATGAATAACAAAGGGGGCACCACGAATGGTTTTTTTTTTACTAGAGAATTGGAATTTTCACCAATCTTCACCCAGACACATTGCCATGAAAAACCTGCAGAGTTGGGTGGTTTTACCACCCAACATGTGAGATCTTGGAACGCGGAACCGATCCCCATGGCACCCATGGTTAATGTTCAAGGTCGTGGCATGACCATCGCTTACTGATTGAGTATGTCTTCGAGTGGTTGTTGATGCGGGGCTATGGATAATATATATATATACATATATATATATATATGTATTTTTGTTTGCCTCAGATTCGTTCCTTTTATTCCTTTCCGTCATTTGTATACCAATCTTGTGGTGGAAACCACCAGACGCCGATCCAGAAGCCGAAATCAGGTTGAGCGAATGCTTCCTGCATCAAGGTGAGGTTTGGGGATATGTGAGATAGGGATATAACCAGCTAACAATAGTTACCCTCTGGTAAACGTTTACATAACTATGGAAAGATCCACCATTTTTAATGGGAAAATCCACTATAAATGGTCATTTTCAATAGCTTTTTGTATGTTTACCAGAGGGTATAATGGAATAGATCCTCAGAAATGGCTGGAAACCATAAAAAAAATCTATAAACATCTGATCATTTTACCAACTATAAACTTCCATTTATATAGGGGATTCTTCCATTTTCGAGTACCATCCAGTGTCCTCAATGGCTAGCTGGAAACCATCTTAGTTCGATGATTTTCCCATTTTCACGCTCATCTATGTAAGATATCAGGAAGTCCCCACTCGGTGGTTCATCCCACTTAGTAAGTGGGTTATAACCCTAGTTATGAGTAGATTAACCCTACTTGTCCCACATAGAAAACCAGGGTTATAACCTACTTAGGATTCGTGTGATGAACCACCAAGCATGTTTGATGACACGGGAGGGTCTCCTTGAGACCACTTTCGACACGAAACGCACGGGACGATATGGTCTCAACTCACTTGAATAGAAACTGCGGAACCCAAATATAGGCACCATTCGCTTATCAAACATGGCAATTGGACATCCACCATTGATAGATTATATATATATATATACATGTATATATACATACAAATTTCCTGTTAAAGCCTCCATTTATCAAGGATTTTCCATTGCTATCATTGATTACCAGAGGGTAAATGAGCGGATTTTGATAGACTTCAGGGGTTTTTTGCGTGTTTGGACGTACCTGACATAGCCATATCATGGTATTGACATAGCCAGTCTCTGGTTTCACAGGGATTCAGCTATCAACCGATACCCTCCAGTAAACGTAGAAACATAGACGTTTTTCAAACCAGCACCAGACATGTACCCAAAAAACCATCGAACATGGAGAATCATCACCAGACATGTTCGATGATTTTCCCACTAATGCTCCATTGATTAATGGATGGCATCATTTGGCCACGTTTGATGAGACCGGAAGGTCTCCTCATTCGCATTCAGTAGGTGTATAAACTCAATTAATTATACACAATACCCTCTGGTAATTTAACATAGCTATTGAACATGACCATTTATAGTGGATTTTCCCATTGAAAATTGTGATTTTCCATAGTTATGTTAGTTTACCAGAGGGTAATAGATATATCCACCATAAATCCATATAAATTCTAGATGTATCTAACAGGAAACACAACGACCATAGGATTTCCATAGCTATGTAGCTCCGTTGTGTTCCCCCACAGGACCAGGCTCCGAAGCTAGTGGTGGCCGTATTGCCTCACACCACCTATCGGTATGGTATGGGATGATTACAAACTTACAAACCATGGTAGGAATATCTATGAATAGAACATATAGGTTAATAATCATCTATTAATCAGAAACATCTATTTAAATATTATAAAAATCATCTATTTCTGCTAGGAATATCAGCATAAGATGATTTTTTTCAAAAACCAACGGATGGGATGGGATGGCTTGTCTCACTGGCTCGCTCTGCTGGCTCTGTGGCTCCGCCAGGCAAATTGTGCAAGGTGATGGACTATCTTCCTGGTGGCAACCTTGCAACGCAGGCGATGCGCAACATTACTTAGTGATGTGGCAAGGAATGAAACACTATCGGATAGCGAATAGTGCATCCCATAAATGTAAATAACTGAGTTAAATAATCCTGATGATAAATGTTTTTTTGTGATTTTCAAGCTTTAGATGATGAGTTGTTTTTTCTCAGAAACATCTACATTTAAAGCATGTTATTTTGGCCTTCTTGGTGTTTCATCCTACAAATGGTGAGTAGGTTATACCTCCCAAGTATGCGGACGAACCCTACTTAGCCCTATTTATAATCAGGATTATATAATTCTAAAATTTACTAAGTGGGATGCACCACCAACTATAGAAATGTTGGTTTACCTGTTCCTTAACAAATGGAATTGGTGCGACCTCCAAAGAAGTCGCGAACTCCCGGAAACTCTGTTGAGCGGCCAAATCTGACTGCCAAATCCCGCATTTCCATAACTTTTGAAAAGGATCAGAATGCAGGTCGCCACCAGCAATATCAGCTTTTCAAGCGTTTTGTTGAGAAATACCCTCTGGTTGTTCAACGTAGCTATGGAAAATGGCCCATCTATAGATGATTTATGATGGTTTATCTACTAAAAAATGTGATTTTCCATAGCTACGTGAAATAGGGAGAGGGTAGATTATAGCAACCCCCATGTCAAGATAGAGTAGTAATTAAGATCCATTCGTAGAAGATGATAGTCAACTACTTTTCCATCATTTTTGGGGTTACCAAAAACCTCAAAAGAGCTGTATGGATATTTTCCGAATGACCGGGAAGGCCAATCTGTGCATTGCACTTGGTAAGTAACACCTATGATTGGTATATTTGTGGAATTTTTACATTTATTCTCCAGCTATGACTTAGGGTACTATCCGGGTGCCAGGGTTTGACTCATAGCCATGTATATATATATATAAGTCATATGCAGGTATGTATAGCCATATCATATATTATATATAAATTATAATATATAATATATTGTATACTATATATATGTATATGTATACACACATGGATGTTATATATTATATATTATCATGGATGTAGCATGTTCAGCTGGGATAATCCAGTTGCGCGACGTGCAAGGTGGCTGCCGGCCGTGATTTGGGCGATCGCATCTTGCTGTGGTTTACACAGGCGCGGGGCGCAATGCACCTGGCCGTGGTGGGATGTAAACCGCCTTGAACACAACAGATTCTGGTGATTCTTAGCCATCCAACTTTCAAGTGATCACTTGTTTTGGGTATTTTTAGCTGGGAGTCAGAATCTATTAATTTTAGTCTGAAAAATTCTTAGGGGTTTAGATCCTAAACATGATGTGGCAATGTACTTCAATGGACCTACAAATGAAGATAAAAGCGCCAAAGTTGCTCAAACTTCGACATGAATATCCAAGATGGTCATGTAATTTAGTATCACTTTATGTGCAATCAGTCACATTTGAAAGGTATAAACATTAGATGTATAGGATATGTAAAGTAGATTACATACACGGACATATTATATCATATGCATAGTACATGTACTGTACATGTAGTACATGACCATACACACATGTCACTTCGTAACGAAACAAGCCAGGTGTAGCTGGTAAAGTTCCATCATCCCACGGTTGTGGAGGCTTTGTTGGCGGTGGACTACCTCCACCGCTGCAACGTGTTGCATCGCGACTTGCGCTTGCGACGCTTGTTGCTGACACGACAAGGGTGGGGCTCGGGAGGATCTGGTGTAACTTTGCAGTAAGTTGGAATGGCATATCACGACTCTGCGTGGTAGTTTGCAAAACCAAAGTTAACCCAGTTCTGCTTTGTAAGTCCCAATTTGTGTGAGCAAAATGCAAGTTTTTGTTGGTTTTATCAGGTTTTTATCAGCAGTTTTGGTGGTGAAAGAATCCCGGGGCAGCTCGTTCAGGTTGGTGGTGGTCACGGGAGTGGCCTTGTTTGGTCTCTCAGGGAGCGTTTTCGGTGTGGCACGTGGTGCCTGGAAATCATCTGAGGTTCTCCAAAAATGGGGTATGACTATTGTGAATATTAGGATTAGATAGTATCAGTAAATTTACTATGTCCATAAATTATTGTCATTAATGATTAATGTCTCCATTTTTTTGATGATATATATATAGATATCCAAATAAATTCTAAGAACATGTTTGGTCTTACCAAGTCACCACTGCAAACAAAAACTGTATCACAACTTTGTTTTTTGCTGCTGGGGGTATCAACAACAGAATGTACAGCCTTTGTAGGCTTTGGCACAAGCCTTGTCATGCTGCTGTCCTCTAGGATTGGCTTGATGTCCTGGGTATCAGGGCTTCAACAAGGCCATGTGAAGTGGATCTTCAAACTGTGCCTATTTCTATCTGAACAACTCTGAAGAACTAAGCGTTGTATTCATACAGATGGTTGACAATCATTTTGAGCTCATGGCGTTCTAGCATTCCACATGCTTCTGAAAAGGATTTCTTCTCATCCTTCTTGTTGTCTGTGGCTGCGGACCACAAACACAGAAAGGTTCGCAGCCTTTTCTGGAAGTGTTAGGACATGTTCAAGTTTGCGGTCAGGTACACATCCTTTGATCAATGCTGCCAACTGCTTTACCTTGTCCTTTCTTTGCCTTTCCTCAGGCTTCGCAGGCAACAGCTTTTCTATGGCAGTCCCTACCCAAAAGTTCAAAATACAATATTTTGATTGGTTATATCCCATTATGGTGTATTTGGCTTGCTTGTCTTTGTATCCACACATGAATACATATTTCGTACGCTAATGTATGTATATATATATATAGGGTGGAAGCTGGGGGTTCCCCGGAAGCCAATTGCAATTTAATTGTATGGATATGGAAAATGTTGATTTTATACTGTGTTTTACAGTGTTTTTTGCCTTCCCTTGAAAGTGTTCCATCAGTGAAAGT